>Ga0160472_100569_pt1 | contig 21488 bp, 15 predicted proteins | sample HID1973M_E11MG_FD_108267 | JGI IMG/M metagenome (GOLD analysis project Ga0160472, IMG submission 108267) | Enriched mosquito-associated microbial communities from UW Madison campus, WI, USA - HID1973M_E11 MG | ecosystem: Host-associated > Arthropoda: Insects > Digestive system > Unclassified ... | reverse complement strand
TTCGCCGATTAAAGTGGCACGCGAGCTGGGTTCAGAACGTCGCGAGACAGTTCGGTCCCTATCTGTTGTGGGCGTAGGAATTTTGAGTGGGGCTGACCTTAGTACGAGAGGACCGGGTTGGACTAGCCTCTAGTGAATCTGTTGTTCCGCCAGGGGCATTGCAGAGTAGCTACGCTGGGAATAGATAAGCGCTGAAAGCATCTAAGTGCGAAACTAGCCACGAGATGAGAATTCCATTTAGGACCGTAGAAGACTACTACGTTGATAGGTTACAGATGTAAAGCTGGTGACAGCACAGTCGAGTAATACTAATCATCCGAAGCTTTCAAAGCAACAACATACTGTTGTTTGTTCTTCAAAACTTAACTTCTTTCAATAATATGTCATTTAAGCTGATAAGCTTATCTAAAGAAATTTAGGTGCCTATATCGGTGGTGTCCACCTCTTCCCATTCCGAACAGAGAAGTTAAGCCCACCAGAGCCGATGGTACTGCGGTAACACGTGGGAGAGTAGGTCGGTGCCAAATCTTAAACTGCATACGTGCAGCTTAACAGGAACCCTCGCAGTAACAACTGTGGGGGTTTCCTCGTTTATAACTATAATCTTTTTTACGCGGGAAAACTAAAACATAAAATACTAAACCCCAAGCCAGGCTAACGCCCAGGTATTTGAAAACCTTGCGGGGAGCAGGCCTGCTGAAAGCCCGGCAAGCCCCGGTTAGATAAACCCGGTGGCAGCGGAAATCCTTTTCGGGCTAACCAGAACTTTTAGCCCTTACCCACCCCGGCCCCGAAAGATTGAAGCGCACAACGGGACGATGAAACCTATGGAAGGCTTGCTTTCGTTTGTAAATGATAAATTGAAATGTAACATCTATCATATTTAAAACTGATTGTGCCCAATTGTGTTAATATTGTAAGGTTTGCCGTAATATTTGGTTATCTTTGTTTCTAACAAATATATAAATACAACTAATGAGTTTTTTTGCAGATAAAAGAAGGGAAGTAATGGTGCATATTGAAAAATATATGCTGGAGATGATGGATACCTATCTTAAACCAATTGATACAAATTGGCAACCATCTGATTTCTTGCCTGATTCTACAAGTGACACATTTTTTCAAGATATTAGAATTTTAAGGGAAAATGCTAAAGACCTTTCCTATGATTTGGTTGCTGTATTGATTGGTGATACAATTACTGAAGAGGCTTTACCTACGTACGAATCATGGTTGGCGATGGTTCAAGGTCCTAGTATGAAAGAAGATGGGGGATGGATGAAGTGGAACAGACATTGGACCGCAGAAGAGAATCGCCATGGAGATTTGCTTAATAAGTATCTATACCTTTCTGGCCGTGTTGATATGCGCCAGATGGAAATATCGACACAGTATTTAATTGCTGATGGTTTTGATATCGGGACAGGACATGATCCGTACAGGAATTTTATATATACAAGTTTTCAAGAATTAGCGACTAATATTTCGCACAGAAGAGTAGCATCATTAGCTAAAAAAGATGGCGACACGCTTTTGTCGAAAATGTGTGGTGTGATTGCATCTGATGAGGCTCGGCACGCTAAAGCTTACAAAGATTTTATGAATAAAATTTTTGAAGTTGACCCCAATGAAGCAATGATTGCTTTTGAAGACATGATGCGAAAAAAAATTGTTATGCCAGCTCACTTTTTACGTGAAGTAGGTTTAAAAATAGGGCAGACTTTTGGACATTTCACAGATGCTGCTCAGCGCTTAGGAGTTTATACTGCAGTTGATTATGTCGAAATTATGCAGCAACTTATTGAAGATTGGAAAATTGATGGAATGCGTGATTTGGATGAGGCGGGCGAAAAGGCACGTGATTACATTATGAATCTGCCTGCACGCTTATTGAGGGTTGCAGAACGAATGAAAAACCCTACTATTGATTACAAGTTTAGCTGGATTGCTGGATAGTTATTATAAATATTTAAAGCCACGATTTTTGAAATCGTGGCTTTTTTATTTACATATTTCTTCGGTACTGACCGCCAACCTCATAAAGAGCTTTGCTAATCTGACCCAGCGAACAGACTTTACAAACCTCCATTAACTGTTCAAAAATATTACCGCCAACTATTGCTGTTTTTTGGAGTTGTTTTAATATCGTTTCCGACTGACCTTCATTTCTATCCTGAAATACTTTTAAAGCATTTATTTGGTATTGCTTTTCTTCTTCCGTAGCACGTATAACTTCTCCAGGAACTATCGTTGGAGAGCCATTTTTGTTCAGGAAAGTATTTACACCAACAATTGGATATTCTCCGGTATGCTTAAGGGTTTCATAGTATAAGCTTTCTTCCTGTATTTTACCACGTTGATACATCGTTTCCATTGCGCCTAAAACACCACCCCGATCGTTGATTCGTTTAAATTCTTCTAAAACAGCACTTTCGACTAAATCTGTGAGTTCTTCTATTATAAAGGCACCTTGTAAAGGGTTTTCATTCTTAGCTAATCCTAATTCTCTATTAATAATGAGTTGAATTGCCATCGCCCTGCGTACAGATTCTTCTGTTGGCGTGGTAATCGCCTCATCGTAAGCGTTTGTATGAAGCGAATTACAGTTATCATAAATTGCATATAGTGCCTGCAGGGTTGTTCGAATATCATTAAAATCTATTTCCTGCGCATGAAGTGAGCGACCTGAGGTTTGAATGTGATATTTTAATTTTTGTGAGCGTTCGTTTCCCTTGTATTTATTTTTGATGGCTTTTGCCCAGATTCTTCTGGCCACCCTTCCAATTACGGCATATTCTGGGTCGATGCCATTTGAGAAGAAGAATGATAGATTAGGCGCAAAATCATCAATATGCATCCCTCGGCTCAAGTAATATTCAACAAATGTAAATCCGTTACTTAGCGTAAATGCCAGTTGAGAAATCGGATTTGCACCTGCTTCAGCAATATGGTAGCCAGAAATTGAAACAGAGTAGAAATTGCGGACTTTTTCATCTATAAAGTATTTTTGAATATCACCCATCATTCTCAGTGCAAACTCAGTCGAAAAGATGCATGTGTTCTGCGCCTGGTCTTCTTTAAGGATATCGGCCTGAACGGTACCACGAACTGTGTTTATTGCATACGTTTTTATTTTGGCATAAACATCGGCAGGTAAAACCTCATCCCCGGTTACGCCGAGTAACATTAATCCTAAACCATTATTTCCTTCGGGAAGCATTCCGTTATAGCTTGGCCGTGGGGTGTTTTTCGATTTGTAAATGTTATTTATTTTTTGATTTATTTCATCCTCTAAACCATTTTCAATTATATATTTTTCACACTGCTGATCTATTGCAGCATTCATGAAGAAGCCCAATAACATTGGTGCTGGCCCATTAATTGTCATTGAAACCGAGGTTGATGCTGCGCAAAGATCAAAGCCTGAGTATAATTTTTTAGCATCATCAATGGTTGCGATGCTTACGCCCGAATTTCCAATTTTTCCATAAATATCAGGGCGGATGTGTGGATCCTCGCCATATAAGGTTACAGAATCAAATGCTGTTGATAATCGATGTGCGGGCTGACCTAACGAAACATAATGAAACCGTTTATTTGTACGTTCGGGTCCGCCTTCTCCAGCAAACATACGCGTTGGGTCTTCCCCTTCACGTTTTAATGGGAATACGCCAGCAGCATAAGGAAACTCTCCCGGAAGATTTTCTGTTAATAGCCATCTTAAAATATCACCCCAATCTTCATATCTCGGTAATGCAATTTTAGGGATTTGAAGTTTAGAAAGTGACTCATAAAATAATGGTTGCTTGATCTCCTTATCACGTACTTTATAAATGAAAAATTCTTCTTTGTAACTTTTTTTTGTTTCGGGCCATTGGCGAAGCAATCTTTTACAGTCACCATCTAATTGTTCCTCGAAATATGAATACGCATCTTCCAATCCTGAACTTAAAGAAATTGCTTTATTGTCGGCGGCTAAATCGATAACACCTTTTAGCTGATACATTTTTCTGGCTATAGAACTCTGTTTATCAACCCATTGGTTATAAGTTTGACTTGCTTCTGCAATTTCTGCCAGATAACGAATTCTATCTGGTGGAATGATGTAAATTTTTTCAGATCTATCAGAAGTCAATTCCATTTTTGCCTGAAAATCTGTTCCTGTTTTAATTTTTATTTGTCGCATTAAGGCAACAAATAAATTATTCATTCCAGGATCATTAAATTGTGACGCCATTGTTCCATATACCGGAATTTCATCGTCTTTGGCGTCAAAAATGTTGTGATTTCGTTTATACTGTTTACGTACATCGCGAAGTGCATCTAAAGCGCCACGTTTATCAAATTTGTTTATTGCAACCAAATCAGCGAAATCCAGCATATCAATTTTCTCTAGTTGAGTTGCTGCACCAAATTCTGGGGTCATAACGTATAAGGAAACGTCGCAATGTTCCGTAATCTCTGTATCTGATTGACCAATGCCTGAAGTTTCAACAATAATTAAATCGTAGCCGGCAGCTTTACAAATGTCGATGCTTTCTTGAACGTTTTTGGATAGGGCCAAATTTGCCTGTCGCGTTGCGAGTGATCGCATGTAAACACGTGGATTGTTAATCGCATTCATCCGAATACGGTCGCCTAGTAATGCACCACCGGTTTTTCGTTTTGAAGGATCGACGGAAATAATAGCCAAAGTTTTATCTTTAACTTCAACAAGAAATCTACGCACCAATTCATCAACTAATGATGACTTTCCAGCCCCACCAGTTCCGGTAATGCCTAAAATAGGAGCGCTGTTATTTTCCGAAAGTTTTTTAAGTTCCTCAACAAAATTTTGGGTGCCTTCGGGGTCGTTTTCGGCTACAGTTATGGCGCCTGCAATTGCTTTAATATTTTTTGAAGGAATGGTCTTTAACTCATCCGTTATCTGAGATTTTGTAACGAAATCGGTTTTCTCCAGCATATCGTTTATCATCCCTTGTAGCCCCATTCTTCTGCCATCATCAGGAGAATAAATCTTTGAAATGCCGTAAGCCTCAAGTTCAGCAATTTCTGAAGGTAAAATCACTCCACCACCGCCTGCAAATATTTTAATATGCCCTGAACCACGCTCATGAAGCAGATCGAACATATATTTAAAATATTCGATGTGTCCGCCCTGATAAGAAGTCATAGCGATACCTTGAACATCCTCCTGAATGGCACAATTTACAACTTCATCAACCGAACGATTATGGCCTAAATGTATAACTTCAGCACCCGAAGATTGAAGTATTCGACGCATGATATTAATTGTAGCATCATGTCCATCAAACAATGCGGCCGCAGTAACAAAACGAATTTTATTTTTGGGTTTATATATTTCTACTTGTTGCATATTGCAGGATTTAAGAAAAAAGAAAAATCTTTTTTCAAATTATATCTGGTATGCAAATGTAATAATTACTTACAATCTGATGAGTTCTTAATAGAATTGATACCTATTCTAAATAAAACTGCCCCCAAAAGTGTTTAGTTTTTTGGGGGCAGTTTAAATCGGCGATTTGGCAATTATTTGTTGGTGATTTCCGTTATGGGTTCGCCAACACATCCGCTTGGCATTTGAATATGCAGTAATGCTGCTATTGTAGGTGCAATATCTGTCATATAATGTGTTTTGTTTGATGCGCCAGGTTTTATTCCCCAACCCATAAAAACCAGTGGAATATGTGCATCATAAGGACTCCAATTTCCGTGTGTTGTGCCAGTAGCACCACCGTTAAACCAATTTGGATTTAGAATATAATATAAATCTCCACTTCGGCGGGCATTGTAACCGTTAGTTATCATTTTCTTTTGAACCTCAGGAATTGTAGCCATTGAGATTCTTGAAATATCGACCACATTAGCAAAACCATCCATTCTTTTTAGAAATTCAATTGAAGCCGATTTAATCACATCGAAGCTAACTGTTCCATTATCTGTTTTATCATGGTCAAAAATGATTTGGTTATTCATTGATTTTAACACAACGTTGTTAACCTTAAATTTATCGTTTAAAAAGCTATTAAGTTTGAAAACAATATCTCTATCACTCACAGTACCTCCCGGAAGCTTATTTTCTTTCATAAAACCGGGAACATGAGCAACACCATGGTCTGCGCTTAAGAAAACTGTATAATTTCCTTTACCAACTTTTTTATCAAGATAATTGAAAAATTCTTCAAAATCTTTATCTAAACGAAGGTATGTATCTTCGGCCTCGATAGAATTTGGTCCGTAACCATGGCCTACATAATCGGTTGCCGAGCAGCTAACAGCCAGGAAATCAGTAATATTATCCTGTCCTAAATCTTCTGATAAAATGGCAAGTTTAGCTAAATCAAGCGTAATCGTATTTCCATAAGGTGTGCTTCTGATGGCGTCGAAATTTTTATCGATGTTTTGAGTAAGCTGATGTGGAAATGTACTGGTTTTGCCTTCATAATCTTTTTCATCAGCAGTGCTGTTTACATAAGTATTTATTGGATATAAGGTTTCCCAGTTTTTAGCATAAAACTTATTTGCTAGTTTGAGTTTATTGTAATCAGCAATCCAAGTAGGCACTTCTTTCATGTAGTACGAACTTGTAATCCAGTTCCCAGTACTTCCCTGGTACCAGTATGCGGCATTCGCAGCATGACCAGCGGGTAAAATAGAGCCTCTGTCTTTCAACGAGATTCCGATTACCTTTCCTCTAAAGTTGGTTGCTAATCTTAATTCGTCGGTAATTGTAGTGGCCAATAAATTTTTTGGCGACATATTTCCTTCTGTAGATGGCGTGCTCCCAACCGTAACAGCGGTTGAATCTTCAGTACAGTAAACGTTCTTTTTGGTTTCAGTATCATACCAGTCGTTACCAATAATTCCATGCACCGCAGGCACCGAACCTGTGTAAATTGTTGTGTGCCCAACAGCTGTGTAGGTAGGTGTGTATGGTATTAGTGTATTCTCTACAGAAAAACCTTCGTTAATTAATCTCTTAAATCCACCATTCGTATAGCGGTTGTAATATCGGTATAAATAATCCCAACGCATTTGGTCGACAACTAAGCCGACAACTAATTTTGGGCGGGCTACTTCAGCAGGAAAAGTTTTAGCTGTTGCAGTTGTTTTTTTTGTTTGAGCGGAAACAGCAGAGCAGGATAAGATAGATAGGGAAACAATTAAGTACGAAATTTTCTTCATTCTATTTTAGTTTAAAGGTTAAAAGTAGTAATTTTTAGATGAAGAATTTTTGAAGGTTCTGTAAAGTTTTTATAGCGCTTCGGCAACAACAAATGTGCTGCCACCAATAAAAACGAGATCATTTGCTGCAGCTTTTTTGATAGCCGAATTTTTGGCTATTGAAACTGAATCGTAAGCTGAACCTTGTAAGTTGAATTTTGCGGCCTGTTCCTGAAGCTCATCCGGATTAAGTCCACGCTCAATATCGGGCTTACAGAAATAGTAATCGGCATGTTTTGGCATTAGGGATAAAACCTTTGTAATATCCTTATCTTTAACCATACCAAAAACAATGTGTAGTTTATTGTAGGGTATTTGTTCGATATTTTTTATTACCTCAGTAATGCCGGCTTCGTTGTGGCCTGTATCACAAATAACCAAAGGATTTTTACGCAATGTTTGCCAACGGCCCTGAAGTCCGGTTAGCTTTTTAACCTGCTTTAAACCTTGATAAACTGCCTGCTTTACAATTTTTATAGTAGTTTTTTGACTCAAAATTTCTAAAGCTTTTAATACAGTTACAATATTCTTTGGTTGATAAAGCCCAGTCAAATCACTTTTCAAATCGGGATATTTAAGTTCATCGTTATCAGATATTGAGAGCTTAAGCATGCCGTTTTTAACTGAAACGTCGTTTGTTTTTAGCGCATCATCAGCAAAAAATATTTGAGTATTTACTGCTTTGGCTTTAGCAATAAAAACTGGTTTAGATGCTGGTTGTGTTTCACCAATTACTACAGGAATCCCTTTTTTTATAATACCTGCTTTTTCACCGGCAATTTCTTGCAAGGTGTTGCCTAACATATTTGTATGATCTAAACTTATGTTAGTAATTACTGAAATTTCTGGACTGATAATATTCGTAGAATCTAACCGCCCACCTAAACCAACTTCGATTACGGCGATATCTACTTCATGTTTGGCGAAATGTTCGAACGCCATCGCAACTGTTGCTTCGAAAAAAGAGGGTTCGACTTTATAAATCAATTTTTTATTCGCCTTTACAAAAGATTTCACTTCTGCTTTGCTGATCATCTTTCCGTTTATTCGGATACGTTCGCGAAAATCTTTAAGATGAGGGGAAGTGTAAAGTCCTGTTTTAAAACCTTGAGCTTGCAAAATTGCAGCCAGCATATGCGATGTAGACCCTTTACCATTTGTGCCGGCAATATGAATACTCTTAAATTTATTTTGAGGATTGCCTAAAACTTCGCAAAAAATAATTGTGTTAGTTAAATCTTTTTTAAAAGCTGATGCTCCAACCCTGGTAAACATGGGTAGCTTGCTGTACAAAAAATCTAACGTTTGCTGGTAGTTCATAATCTTCTATGAAACAAAAGTAGAAAGAGAAGTTGACTTATTTCACTTTAAAGTTGAATACCACGACACCAGTTTGGTTATCTGTTCCAACATCTGATTTACTCAATGAAGAATTTAGTACAGCTTGAATACATTTGTTAACCAGGTCAGTATCTGTAATAGTAGAACCTTTTAATTCCTGGTTGGCTCTTGTAATATCTCCGTTTTTATTGAAATAAATTCTAATGGCAATTTTACCAGTTTTCTGGCCATCGTCTTTTGGAATTACAAGATTAGAAAAACGCCTTAGTTCGATTGGTTTATTTCCAAAACCAGAGCCCCCGTTACCATAATTGTTGGCCAGAGGATCTCCATTTACTGATCCTTGATTTCCTGGTGTGTTCCCTGTACCATCACCACCACCCTGACCAGTATTTTTTTTGCCTTTGTACAAAGCATTTTGGTTTATAACGGGTGTAGAAGGTTTATCCTCAGCAGTAGTAGTTGGTGTAGTTGTTGTGGGTTTAGATTTTTTTGTGTTTACACTAATTGCATCTTCGGTATTTTGAGTCTGTATTTCCTTATCACTAGTTTGCGATTCGGTATTTTGCGTAACTTTCTCTTCCGGAACAACCTTATCCGGACGTTTATTATTAGCGTTTGGGTCGGCAGATGGTTCCTCAATACTGGTATAATCATCGCCCATACCGGTTTCGGCAGTTCCATAATTAACAACCATACCACCCATGCCCAACTCTTCAGGAGGCTCAAAAGAATTAATCACAATTAAAAAGCTAATCGCAAGCAAGAGCGCCATTATCCCGGAGGATATTGCTACTGCTTTCGGATAATTATTTTCTTCTTTGTAATTCATTATTTTTTAGGCTCAACTGCTAAAACAAGTTTTAATTTCAATTTGTTCGCAACATCATAAGCAACCATAATATTTTCTGCCGGAACATTTTTGGCAACATATAAAATGATGGTCATATCTGGTGCAAGTTTTTGATAAGCCTCTATCGCTGGCTGTAAACTTTCTGCAGTTGCAGGTTTTTTATCAACGAAATAATTTAAATTTTCGTCTATGCTAACTGTTACTGCTTTCTTTGCGGTAGATTGTTGTCCGCTTGATGATTGCGGTAAAAGTAATTTAACCACTTGTGGATTTACAACTGCCGATGCCAGTAAAAAAAACAGCATCAGGAAGAACATAATATCGTTTAATGCCGATGTATGTACTTCTACAGAGCCTTTTGTTCTTTTTCTTAAATTCATTATTTACCTGGTTCTTCTAATAAATCAATAAAATCAATTGCGTCAGTCTCCATTTTTAAAATGATTTTTTCAACCATTATATTCAGGATGTGGTACAAAACATAAGCAATAATACCGATGATTAAACCTGTTGCAGAGGTGATCATTTTAGTATATAAGCCACCTGAAATTGTGCCGATTTCAATTGCGCCTTTAATTGATACCTGATGGAAAATAGTAATTACCCCAACAATTGTACCTACGAAACCAAGCATTGGCGCAATACCAGCAACGATACCTAAAATACTGATGTTTTTTTCGAGTTTTGAAACCTCCAGCTTACCAACATTTTCAATCGCACCTTCAATATCTTTAATGGGGCGGCCAATACGTTTTAAACCTTTTTGCAACATACGTGAAAGTGGCGAATTGTTGTTTCTTAGTAAGGCAGAGGCACCTTCAAGATTACCAGATTGAATATAAGATCTGATTTGAACCATTAAATTAGATTCATCTTTAGTAGATTTTTTAATGGTTAAATAACGCTCAACAAAAATAACTAACGCCAGGAAAGCTAAGAAAGCCAAAGGAATCATTACCCAGCCACCTTTAAATAACAAATCTATAAAATGCAATTCTGGTGCAGGTTGTGATAATGTTGGATTAACGGCGTTTGCGGTATCCTGTAATACTTGTGTCGTATCTTGAATTAATAGTGCAATCATTATGGTGTATTTATCTGTTTAATATCTAGTTCTTTTATTCTTATTTTTTTACTTAAAATTGGTCTTGCATCTAAAGCTTCTTTTTCTGTTTTATAAGAAGCTATACTAACCTTTTTGTAAGGTCCTTCTATCGGAACAATTTTAGCAGTAATGCCGTAACCTTTCATTTGTTGAATGAATTGTTCTGCTTTTTTTGTCGTTTTAAATGAGGCCGCAATCACTTCATAGCTTGTTACACCTGTTTTTGGAGTTGTAGCAATCATTTTTGGGGTTGGAGCAACTACCTTTGATTTCGAAGAGTCATTTTTACTTTGAACCTGATTTGCCTTTAATATACTGTCGGTTTTTGCGATAGAGTCTTGTTTAAATTTTGTACTGTCGACCGTGTTATTTTTTGTAGAATCTACAATAGCCACTGGTGATGTGTTATGCTCCATTTTAGGCTTGCCTCCAAACCAATCAGGTTTTACAAAATAAATAATTGCAACAATTATAATTAGTGCAAATATCGCAATCCCTATTTTCGACCAGATGGATTTATCACTTTGTTCTTCATCAGCAGCATTAGATAAAGGATCGTGGCCAAAACGATTTGGGTGTTCAGCATGTTGTTCCTGAATAAATTCGGGTGCCTTTACAATGTATTCTTTTTTCTCGTCTTTCGCATCATCGCCTAAATTGATATAGGTTTTAGGAAGTTCTGATTCCGGCTGGTGGCCAAAACGATTAGGATGCTGGGCATGCTGTTCTCTCACAGCATCAGGAACATCTACCTCTTCATGTTCGATGTCTAGTATATCGGGTTCTGAATGGGATAGGGTGTTTTTCAAATCATCTTTAACCTCGTCTAATTCTATGTTTTCTACGATTGGTAAAACCCATTCCGGAACATTTTTATTTTTATCATCCAATGCATTCCCGCCATCCTCATCATACGTTTTTTCAGTTTTTTTCTTTTCTAAAATTATTTCCTTCCTATAAACATCGCTTTCTTTTTCATTGCTTAATTCCGTTTCGGCAACTTCTGGCAATCCATAAAATTCAGAACCATAATTTATTTTATTTGATGGTTCAAAACTTAAACCTTCATGCTCTGTAAAAAACAAACGGCCTAAATTTTCCAACTCAGCTTCATGCTCTATTTCTAGTTTTTTGTTTATGTCATCAACAAACTGAGAAATATAATACGCAGCACTTTCTGCCGAAATGTTGCGTTTCTGCGCAACAAAATTTCGGAGCAATTCATCATCTTTCACTTCAGCCGTGAATAATAAATTATATCCCGGAGGCAAAAAGGATTGTTTTTCCTTGTCGTATTTACCAGCAAATTTCTTTTTAAAAAAAGTACCCAGTCCGGTAATTCCAACCGAAGTACGTTGCTGTAAAAGTTCTGAAAGGTATAATAAGATGTCCATTCCGGTAAAATTAGCGTTTTATTCTAAATCAACACAATAATAAATTATTGCTTAAAAGGAATAGGTTAATCCGCCAAACATATTAAAACCATTTACCTGATAAAACAGGTATCTGCTGTAATTTTTATTTAGAATGTTATTCGCTTTGGCAAAAACGGAAAATTTATTGTTAATTCTATATTCTGCACCAAGGCCTAAGTCTACAAATCCTTTAACTGTTACTATCGATTCTATCGATGGGTTTGGGATTACATATTGCAGCGGGTTAACAGGTGTTGCAATATTAAGCTTGGCTTTTACATCATCCTGAATAACGACACCTGCATTAAAACTTAACTTTTTATTGTAGGTATAAACAAAATTAGAGCTCACCTTTAAACCTGGTTTAAACCAACTGTAAGTTTCTGAAGCAGGTTTGTAATCATCTATGTTTAATTTACCCGTCCATTTTAACGCGTCACTAACCTGTACAGAAATTTCACCTTCCAAACCTGTTATCTTCGCTTTGCCAAAATCATATATTACATCGAATTTGTTAAAATCGGCATAGTTATTCACGAATAATGGCATATCATCAATTTGTTTCATGTAGAAACGTGCTTTGTAGCCAAATCCTGGTCCACCAGTACCTTTTACACCAGCACTAATGCTTAGCTTTTCAACAGTATTTTTTATAAGGATATTACTATTTAACCATGGATTTTCATCTGTAAAGCTTTTCATAGAATTGCGGTTTACATCGCCTTTAACCTCGCCAAAAACCTGTAAGTAATCAGGAATTAAAGTGAAATCTGCTGTAACTGCAGGGAAAATTCGTGAGCTGCTGTAAGCGCCAAACTCCTGAACAAAGTTAATTCCTGCCGTTACTTTTGCACCCTTAACCTGTAATCGTATGTACGGATTTAAACGTAGCAAATTATTTCCAACACTTGTTGTTACATCTTTAGTGTTGCCAAATTCTGTCGACGCTGCTAAGCCTAAATTTAGCGAGCTGATTCTTTTATTTAAATAACCGTTTAACGTTAAATAACTTTCTTTAGCGCTAAATTTATCGTTCCATACGTAACCATTTGCTTTCACGGCGTAACTGAAAGCATCATCATCTTCTTTGTAATTTTTGATTAATTCTCCCTCAGCTTCAAATAATGTCAAAGCCTGTTTTTCAGGATTAGGATTTAAAGCGGGACGATCATTATCAATTCCGTAAAAATATAGGCCATTGCGTTCAAAATTAATTCGGCCGCTAACTGTATTTTCACTCATAATGCTTCTACCAAAAAGGCTAAACTGCTGGTTGCTGCTATTTTGTTTATTAAGTTTACCTTCCTGACTAAAATGTTTAAAATAGCCGCCAACTTGTAAAGCTGGGTCGCGGCCAATATTTACATATACTTCACCAAGCAATGTTGCTAATGAACCAAAGCCACCTTTAACATAGTTATTGATTAATTCACTTTGCTTTTCATCAACCAAAGCCTGGGCCTGCAGTTTTTGTATATCACTATTTATTTCCAGTTTCCGGTCGGTAACACTATAATTCAATTTTGCTTTATAGGTTTTAACATCATCCAAATTCGGACTCCTTCTTAACTTCACCGCTTCGGCTAAAATTGGTTTGTAAGGGCGCACAACCTCAATTTCTTCACTAACTGCCGCTTTCTCTTCTTGTTTTTTTTCCTGTGCCTGAATTGTAATTAATCCGGTAGCTAGAAAAAACAGAATACTATATATATATTTATTGAACTTCATGATTTTACTTCTTCGGGGTTAGTTTTTCTAATTTTTGTTTAGCAGTTGAAATGATATCATCAGTTTTGTTATCATAATTATCGATGATACTCAGCAAGGTGCTTTTTGCCTGCAAGTTATCTTTCAAAGCAACATAATTATCAGACAAGAGGATGAAAGCTTTTGCAACCCAGTAATCGTATGAGGCCATATTATTAATTAAATCGAAACATGTTTTCGATGAAGTTTTATAATCTCCTTTTGTATACTCCAGAAAAGCAAGATTATATTTAGCTTCTGCAGCTGCAACAGTTTTAGTTGTTGCAACAACATTCTTAAATTCTTTAACAGCAGTTGTTGTATCACCCTTTAACAGATATGCTTTACCCGCATATAAGCCCGAACTATTTTTTTCCTCTTCAGATGCTTTTTCCGACTGTTTGGTTAACTGTGCATATTTAATCATATCATCAGCAGAATTAAGTGCTGTATATGCCTTTAACAAATTGTTAATGGCATAACCATAATGCGCTTTGTAATCAGTTGTTGTTTCCAGTCTTTTCAGATAAACAATAGCTTCGTTATACTTTTTCTGGTCAAGAAATACTTTTGAAATACTCAATAGAGAACGCTCGGTGTAATCGCTTGTCCAATCATTTAAAATGTATTCATAATCTGCAATTGCATCCTCCGGGCGACCTAACTTAACGAGTGATTCGGCTCTGATAAACTTTCCTTCCTTATCATGAATGGCTTTTGGGAATTTATCAAAGTAAGCATTAATGGCCTGTAATGCGCCGTTTGCATCGCCTTTAAGGTATAAGTTATTGGCTGCTGCAAAAACGATGTTATCTTGTTCTGCATTAGAATAGTTGCCAAGTGGCGTTGTGCCAGCATAGCTGATGAAGCCATTTGCATCGCCTTTATCCACATAAATATTTTTGATGGATTCCATTGCTTGTTTAGCTTCATCGGCACTTGGGTAATCGCGTATAACTTTTTTAAATGATTCTAAAGCTGCATCATCCTGATCCTGATTGTACTGAACTAAACCAATCGTTACCAAAGCTTTTGGAACATAACTGCTGTGCGGATATTTAGCGACTAAACCTACCAAATCAGTTTTTGATTTTTCTAAATCGCCTTTGTTGAAATAAGTATAGGCTGTTTCGAAACCGGCATCATCAGCATAGTTGGAATTTGGAAAACGCTGAAGTAGGGTTTGCATGGTTGCAATTTTGGTGTCGTACTGGTTCTCCAAACCTTGAATCATCCCTTTTTGAAAAATGGCATAATCTTCAGCACTTGTTTTGCGACTGATGATTTTGTTGTAGTTGTTCATGGCATCGCCATAACTTTTATTAACAAAGTACGAGTCGGCCAAGCGTATCGTTGCATCATCAATTGTCTTTTGGTCTTTATCATTTCCAGCTAAAAAACGCTCGAAATAAGTTGCTGCTTTGCTATACTTTTCATCTTCAAAAGCTGCATAAGCCAGGGCGTAATTTGCAAAATTGTAAACGCCTGTTTTATCAGCATCAGGCATTTTTAAAAACTTTTCGAAAGTTGTAACTGCTTCTCCGAATTTACGTAACTCGTACATCGATTCAGCTTTCCAGTAAGTATTCAATGCATGGATTTCGTTATCTTCCGGAAATTTATCTGAGCGTAAAAACATTGATAAAGCATTCGGAAAAGCCCTTTCATTGTAAAATTCCAATCCCCGGAAGTAAGTAACCTTTTGATAGGCTTCTTTAGCTTCTAAATTTTTATCAGGAATAGGTTCTAAAATATCAACGGCGGCCTGATAGTTTTTAGTCGTTAGTAAAACTTCACCTAATAGTGTTTTAGCTTCATTAATTTTTCTGGATTTAGGAAAAGTTTTTAGGAAACTCTGTGTCGCATCAAGCGCCTGCTGGTGAAAGTTTAACTCGTAGCTTAATTTAGCATAGTTTAACCAGGCTTCTTCCTGAATTACCTTGTCAAAATCTAAACGCGATGCCCGGAAAAACGCACTTTGAGCTTTTTCTTTATTTCCAAGCTGGATAAAGGCTTTACCCAATGTGTGCATACCATTTTGAAGGTACACATCATCAGTATTTAATTTTTCTAATACAGCAACAGATTGTGTATATTTTTTATTCTGAAATAACGAATAACCGTACTGATAGATGAATAAGTTGTTTTTTACTTCACTTTTATCTTTTGCATAGAATTCTGCAAAATATTTTTCAGCATTTTTAAAGTCAGATTTTGCAAAGTAAGAAGCCGCAACTAAACTCAGCATTTCGGGTTCGAACTGTTGCTTAGTTTTTGCGATGGCTGGCAATGCATAGCTGATTACATCATCATAACGCTCATCTAAATAGTACATTGAGGTAATGTAGTATGGATAACTCGCCTCGTAGGTAGGAGAACCTTTTAACTTTTCGAAGTTAGCTAAGGCCGTTTTGTATTCTTTATTTAAGTAATTGATGTAGGCGAAATAATAGGTGGCACTTTCCTGAAACTCACCATCCTCTTTTTTTACTTTTTCGAATAAAGGCTCGGCTTTATCGTAATTTTTAAGCATGAAATATGAATAGCCCTGTTTAAACTGATATTCATTTCTTTGCTTGCCCGAAAGGGTAGAAGGGTCAGTTTTTTCGAACCATTCTAATGCCTTTTCGTAGTTTTTTTGGTTAAAATAAGTTTTACCAACATAAAAATAAGCAAGTTTAGTATTCGGGTTTAGCGGATAATCGCGAATAAATGCCTGAAATAAACTTTCGGCATCACTGTTCGTTAATTCTAATGCACAAACTGCAGCATAGAATTTTGCATTCTCTTTTAACAATGATAATTCTGCATTGCTTTCTGATTGTGACGCAGGCTTAAATCTCTGTTGCTCAACAAGTTTAAATTGTTGGGAAGCCGCTGTATATTTTTCTTTATCTAATAATTCTAACCCCGTTTGATAGTTTTTATTGAGGTTTTGCACTGCACTAACTTGGGCAAATGTGCTAAAACTTCCAGCCACAAATAGCGGAATTAGTAGGTATTTATTTTGCATAGGTTTCAAATATGGTTGGTACTAAATTAGAAATAGTATCAAAGCTTATCAACAGAAGTAATTAACAACTGTTAATAACACAAATTAACGATAGGAATTTTTGTTTGGTATCAGAGAAAGTAAAATGTGGAAAATTGGATGGATTTTAGCCCTGGCTTGCCAATAAGTAAAGTACGGCCATTCGTACTGCAACGCCATTTTCAACTTGTTCCAATATGATAGATTGTTTACTATCGGCCACATCGCTGGTAATTTCAACGCCACGGTTTATTGGTCCGGGGTGCATTACAATAATCTCTTTGTCGAGGTTATCTAAAATCTGTTTATTTAGGCCGTACATCATCGCATATTCGCGAAGTGATGGAAAATATTTGATGTCCTGGCGCTCTAATTGAATGCGGAGCATGTTTGCTACGTCGCACCAATTTAGGGCCTTAATTAAGTTATGTTCAACTTTTACGCCAAGTTGATGGATATGTTTCGGAATTAGTGTTGTTGGCCCGCAAACCATAACTTCGGCACCCAAACGTTGCAAACAAAGTATATTCGAAATGGCTACCCTCGAGTGTAAAATATCGCCAACGATTACTACTTTTTTTCCTGCAACGTCACCAAGTTTCTGGCGTATGGAGAAAGCATCGAGTAAGGCTTGGGTAGGATGTTCGTGGGCACCATCGCCTGCGTTTACAATTTGTGCTTTTACATGGCGGCTTAAAAACTGCCCAGCGCCGGCATAAGGATGGCGCATAACAACCATATCCACTTTCATAGAAAGGATGTTGTTTACCGTATCAATTAAGGTTTCGCCTTTACTTACCGATGATGAAGAAGCCGCAAAATTTACAACATCTGCAGAAAGTCTTTTCTCGGCAAGCTCGAATGAAAGCTTTGTTCTGGTAGAATTTTCAAAGAAAATATTGGCAATGGTAATATCACGAAGTGAAGGAACCTTTTTAATGGGTCTGTTAATCACTTCTTTAAAATTATCTGCAGTTTCGAAAATTAATTCGATATCATTCCGGTTAATATCTTTAATACCTAAAAGATGTCGGGTTGATAGTTTTTCTGCTGCCATTTCTTATTTATTGTTTTTCGGATAATAAAATCACTTTGTCTTCTGCACCTTCATCGGCCCAGCTTACTTTTACGTGTTGCGAATCTAAGCTATCTACCTGTAAGCCAATATAATTAGGTTCGATGGGTAAATGCCTGCTAAATCTTCTGTCAATCAATACTAAAAGTTCCACTTTTTCAGGTCGGCCATAAGCAAGTAATGCATCCATTGCTGCTCTGATGGTTCTTCCTGTCCAAAGTACATCATCAATTAAGATTACTTTTTTGCCTTCAATTATAAAATCTATAGAATTACTGCTTGCAGTAACCAGGCCATCTTTACGGCGGAAATCATCTCTGAAAAATGTAATATCGAGGTTTCCCTTTAAAATTTTCTTATTCTTTAAAATACTCTGAAGCTCAGATTGAATGCGATCGGCTAAGAAAATTCCCCTGGGCTGAATGCCAATTAAAACGGTTTTCGCGAAATCATCGTGGTTTTCAATTAACTGACGGCAAAGTCGCTTAATTGTTATCTGAATTTTTTGTCCGTCAAAGATTGTTTTCTTTTGCATTGAAGAAGGATTGGGCAAATATATAAAAATGTTTCTAGGTTGGAAAGTTGAAAACCTTTTGTTTTAGCTGGATTAAGCTAAAATGTTCTGTTCCAATCTTTAAATTAACTATTTTGATTTTTCAAATTACGCTCGATATTTATAAAATTACATAACTCAATTTTTTCAATGAAATGTTATTGATTTCAAAATCTTAAATTTACAAAAGAAATGGAAGCGCAACGGGTAATTTTCTTTGATGGTATTTGTAATCTTTGTAATGCATCGGTTCAGTTTACAATTAAACATGATTTAAATAATACTTTTAAGTTTACAGCATTACAAGGGGAGTTTGCAAGTAAGGTTTTGCCTGGTTTTGAGTTTGATAGCGCTAAAATGAATTCAATTATTTTACTTGAAAACGAAAAGCTTTACACTAAATCATCGGCGGCATTGAGAATAGCCAAAAGGTTAAACGGATTGTTGCCACTGCTTTATGCTTTCATAATAGTTCCTAAATTTATCCGGGATTGGGTTTACGATTTAATTGCTAAAAATAGATATAAGTGGTGGGGAAAACGAGAAAGTTGCTGGATACCAACACCAGAATTAAGGAGCCGGTTTTACGATTAATTTTCCAAATATTTTTTTGAATAGGTGATGCCCATTAGATCGTAGCGTTTAAACTGAGCTTTCAACCTTTTTAGAAAGTTTGGGTAATTTCGGTTTTCTTTCTTACTCCATAAAATTTCACTCAATGCATCCAACCTCGGAAAAAGTTGATATTGTACTTTTGCTGGATTGGTAATGTACTCGCTCCATAAACAGCCTTGGCCACCCCAAATGTATTTTGCCTGGTCAGCACTTAATTCGGCAGGGACCGGTTCGTAATTATAAACATCAGCGAGTAGCGTGGGCTTACCTGCGGTTAAACTATCTTCAGTAACAAATTGAGCATGGTTGAAATACATTTTGTTTTCGGGAGTCATGATGGCTTTATGGTTTTGCCTTGCCGCTTCGACGCCGCCTTTTTCTCCCTGCCAACTCATTACTACTGCATTTGGCGCCAAACCACCTTGCAAAATTTCGTTCCAGCCAATAATGGTTTTTCCGTTGCTGTTTACAAACCGCTCAATTCTCCTGATAAAGTAGCTTTGAAGCTCGCTTTCAGTTTTCAATCCGTTTACCTTCATAAATGCTTGAGAAACCGGTGATTTTTTCCACCAGACTTTAGATGCCTCGTCGCCACCAATGTGAATATATTGAGCTGGAAATAGGGCCACTACTTCAGATAACACGTTTTCCATAAACTTAAATGTGGTATCAGCAGCCTGTAATACATTATTATACTTGTTCATCATTCCCCAGGTTTCGGCAACATTGTATTTTTTATCAGGCTCTGTTCCTAATTCGGGATAAGCTGCGAGTACAGCCATGCTATGCGCTGGCATTTCAATTTCGGGAATAATGGTTATGTATCGCTTTGCGGCATAATCTACCACATCTTTAATTTGTTCTTGTGTGTAAAAACCGCCGTGTTTAATTCCATCAGTTTTAATTTCAGCATCTTTTGGCGTAATTTTAATTTCTGCCGGCAACACCTGGTATTTAATATTTTCGTTTCCTTTTCCAGGCCATAAACCTACGATGCTGCCATTACGCCAGGCGCCAACCTCGGTAAGTTTTGGGTATTTTTTGATTTCGATTCTCCAACCATGGTCATCTGTTAAGTGCCAATGGAAATAATTCATTTTATGTAACGCTAAGTAATCGATGTATTGTTTTACAAAGGCTACATCAAAAAAATGGCGGCTAACATCAAGATGCATTCCGCGGTAATCGAAACGTGGATGATCTATAATTGAAAGAGATGGAATGGTTAAAGCAGTAGTATTTGATGTTGGCAATAATTGAATGAGCGACTGAACACCGTAGAAAACACCTGGCTTAGAACGCCCGGTAACAGCAATAACATTATCTGTAGCGGATAAAAGATAAGCATCATTAAATTCGCTGATCTTCGTGTTTAAAATTAAGCTGATGTAGTTCTTTGCAGGCTTAACATTGGTTATATTTAACTTTAACTGATAATATTGTTGAAGATAATCGTTCAGGAAATTCGCCGAATTTGTTAAAGAAGAATCAACTACTACGATTTTTGTTTTTGCATCTATTGTAAATGATTTTTCATTTGTTTCGATTTTGATACAGGCTGGTTGTGGAATAATATTTACGTCTTGAGCAGAAAGATTAAAGCCAAGAGTAATTAATATAAATGCAAGGATGAGGTTTTTCATATCGGTAATTCTCCTTTTCAAAAGTAGGAATTAATGGTGGATGAAAGGAAATAGTTTGGTAGAACGAGTTACTTATGTTACATAAACCCGATGGGAGGAAAATCCTTTTTGGTTTGTAGCAACCTTGAATATTCTGTCATGCTGAGGCACGAAGCATCTGCAACCGATGAAACAGATTCTTCGTTCCCCAGAAAGACAGAAGTTAACAAAAAGATTTAATGGACAGCGGGGCATGAGTAAGTGATGAGTATTTATATTCGTTTTCAAAAGCCTTACCCTATTAAAGTGAGCAATAAAACACAAGTTATTACTTTCCCTCTCCTTAAAGAGCGGGATTTTGCGGGTCGTGAAAAGCAAAATAGGTTAAGCCATCTTCCTTCGTTTCCCTCTCTTCAAGGAGAGGGACAACCACTAAACAAACAAAAACCTCGGCCTTTCAATGGGTGAGGTTAAAAAATGAGATTGCTTCGTTGGGTGAAAAAGCCTCCTCGCAAGGACGACTTACCAAGAAAACTACCTTCCTTTATTTCCCACTCTTCAAGGAGAGGGACAACCACGAAACAAACAAAAACCTTTGCCTTTCAAAGGGTGAGGTTGAAAAATGTGATTGCTTTATCGGCTGAAAAAGCCTCCACGAAAGGACGACTTTCCAAGAAAACTACCTTCCTTTATTTCCCTCTCTTCAAGGAGAGGAACAACCACGAAACAAACAAAAACCTCGGCCTTTCAATGGGTGAGGTTAAAAAATGTGATTGCTTTGTCGGCTGAAAAAGCCTCCTCGCAATGACGACTTATCGAAGAAAACCATCTTCCTTCGTTTCCCTCTCTTCAAGGAGAGGGACAATTACTAAACAAACATAAACCTT
>Ga0160472_100568_pt1 | contig 21625 bp, 18 predicted proteins | sample HID1973M_E11MG_FD_108267 | JGI IMG/M metagenome (GOLD analysis project Ga0160472, IMG submission 108267) | Enriched mosquito-associated microbial communities from UW Madison campus, WI, USA - HID1973M_E11 MG | ecosystem: Host-associated > Arthropoda: Insects > Digestive system > Unclassified ... | reverse complement strand
GAGCGGCAACCAGTACGTCAAGGAAACCCTGCACGCCACGCTGTCGCCGTCCATGGACATCATGGTCTCGTCGAACTTCGAACGCCTGCTGTTCGACCTGCATGGTCGCAATGGCGCGGCCATTGCCGGGCTGATGGACAGCTTCAAGCAGGGCGGTGGTTTCAGCGTCGAGCAAGAGCGCTGGACCGAAGCCCGCAAACTGTTCGACTCGCTGGCCGTGGATGACGCACAAACCTGCGAAACCATCACCGAAGTCTACGAGCAGACCGGCGAAGTGCTGGATCCGCACACCGCCATCGGCGTCAAGGCCGCGCGGGAATGCCGTCGCAGCCTGGACATTCCGATGGTCATCCTCGGCACGGCCCATCCGGTCAAATTCCCGGATGCCGTGGAGAAAGCCGGTGTAGGAAAAGCGCTCGAACTGCCTGCACATCTTTCTGATTTGTTTGAGCGCGATGAGCGTTGCACCGTATTGCCAAATGACCTCAAAGCCGTACAGGCCTTTGTCAGTCAGCATGGCAACCGTGGCAAACCGTTGTAACCGCTTAAAGCTGTCACATTTTGAAGCCCGTCTCCTGACGGGCTTTTTCATTTGCGCAGGCATACTTGCCGTGTTTCGCCCAAGGAGAGGCGAGTGACTCACGAAGGGTGCAGGAATGCCGTTTGCAAAAGCGTTCAAATCAGTCACGGGCTGGCTGTTATTGATGGGAGTGCTTGGGGGAGGGCCGTGGGCGCTGGCGGCGCAGCCTGCGAAGTCCGAGGCGGCAGATTCCGGCAATTTGATGAAGCTGGATGCACAGGAGCGCGAATGGCTTGCCGTGCACCAGCCAATCATTGTCGCGTCGAAGCAGTATCCCCGTTATCTGTTCAGGGACAGCCAGGGCCGCTGGAGCGGATTACACAACGATGTGCTTCAGCGCATCAGCGTCATGACCGGTCTGCAGTTTGTTTACGACGAGTCATATTCCGTCGAACAGTTGCTGGGCAGGATGGAAAACGGTGCGGCAGACATGAGCACGATGTTGTCGATGAGCGATGAGCGCAAAGCCTTCCTGGACTTCAGTCATGCCTTCGGCGGCGCCGGCTGGGTGTTCGTGGGGCATGCGCAGAGGCCCGCGGTCGAGTCGCTGGAGGAACTGGCAAAAAAAGTATTGGTGCTGCCGAGTCGACATGCGTTGGAGCACATCATTCGTCGTGACTTTCCGTCCATCGAACTGCGTTCGGTGAAAACCCTGGCCGAGGCGCGGGCGTGGGTCGAAAGCGGTGAGGCTTACGCCACCATCGACAATGAAATCGGTGCCCGACTCTACCCGTCAGGCCAACTCAAAATCGGCCATTCGGTGGAAGGCATTTGGGATGCCGACTACCTGACGGTGCGCAAAGGTCAGCCACAGTTGCTGAGCATCCTCAACAAGGCGCTGGAGGCGTTTCCACCCGCCGAGCTTCGGGCGATGCGGCACAAATGGTTCGAGCCTATGGCAGCAGCGCCGATGTCGGCGCCAGCCCCCGCAAGCTGGCAGCACCTGCACAATGAACGCGGCTGGGGTCTGTTGTTGCTCGGTGTACTGGCTTTGGCGTTGTTGCTCTGGTACCGACGGCACGCCGCACGGCTGCGCCAGCGCCCGGGTGTGGAGAAAGTCCTGCGCGATCAGCTCGCCTTTCAGAGTGCCCTGGTGGACGCAATGCCAGACCCGGTGTTCGTCCGTGATCTGCAGGGACGGCTGATCATGTGCAACAAAAGTTATGAGGATGTGCTATCGACCCGCTTTGCCCGGATCCAGGGGCGGCAACTGATCGAAGTCGATGTCATGCCCCGGCAAACCGCAGAGCTGCTGCACAGCGAATGCATGGCGCAGCTGGCGGCGCGCAGGGCGCGTTTCTGCGAGCGGCAGTTGATGTTCAAGGACGGCGTCAGGGATATCTATCAATGGAGCGTGCCGTTTTACGGCGCAGACGGGCAACTGCAGGGATTATTGGGAGGCTGGGCCGACATCGGCCGACGAACCCGTCAGGCGTGAGCCTGGCGTTTTTTCCCTGTCATGTTGGGCGTGCATGATCTCAGGATCTGACATGCAGCTTCGCTTGCGGCCAGTACTCAGAACTTTCTTCTCGCGCCAGTGGTCATCTACTGTAGACGTACCCCAGGCACGTTGTATTCGAACTATTGAGTGGTGATCGGATGGAAAGTATCAGCCTGTTGCTCGGCGAGGCGCTGAGCCCGTACCAAGTCATATTGACCCCGTCAGGTGTCCATGGCGAATGCCGTGTCGCCTTGAAAAACGCGCTCGGCGCGACGGTGGTCGAGCGGGAATTCAATCAGGCGCAGTTGAGTGACAAGCGCCTGCTCACCGATGTAGTCGATGGATTGCACCGCGACGTGCTGATTGCTGAAGGACGACTGGAGCCCTGTGTGATCGCGGCGTTGCGCAATGCTGCACAGGACAAGTTGGTAGCGAGCCGTAACTGATTTGTTTTTTGTGGGAACCTTCCTACGCACCCGCCAGTCAGACTTTGTAACAGCAGGATCAAGCATTGTGCTCCGGTGCTTGTAGCTTGCTGCCACTGGTCATGTAGGCCACGTTTAACCCCGAGTCGTCTCCCCACTTCTCGGGGTTTCTTTTGCCTGAAATTCTTATGGCTGCGCTTGGTTCTCGAAAAACGCCTGGGCATCTTTCAGATATTCACTGCGGCTCTGCGGGTCGAGCCAGGCGGCGTAGGCCTCGTCGAGGTGTTCGCGGGGAAGGCTCTTCAGCACCCGGTTGATCTCGAGAATGGCCTGTCGGCCTTGGGCGGTATCCGTGCAACCGATGTATCCGGACAGGTATTTGCCCGTGCCGCGAATCGGATAAAACTGCAGGTCGTCCTCGGCAATGCCCTGCAACTCTGCGTGGTAGCGGATCTCCGGGCGATACCCCAACAGCAGGTGCAAGCGCCCCAAACGCTGCATTTGCAGAAGGCTGCCGATGGCATCGTTGCCGTAGTGGGGCGCCAGGGCGTCGGATGGCGCCTGCTTGAGCAGCGCGTCGAGGAACTCGCCGTAATTGCGCTCGGCAATGATCCCCAGCTTCTCGGTGCCACTGGCCAGCAACCGCTCCAGGTCCACCTCACCGTCGATGAGGAAGGGGGCGAGGACATGCTGATCAACCCGGCGCACCGCCAGGCCATTGCTCATGGCGCGGAACACCGGGATGGAAAAGGCGATCCACTGCTCCCGCTCCTTGCTCCAGTTCAATGCCGCATCGCACGTGAGGGAGGGCTCGTGGAGCATTTGCAGGCCCCTCGCACGATTGACCCGCATCACGCGGTGCTGGTACTGCGGCATGGCGGCGATCAGCAGCAACAGCAATTGGTCGATGAGGCCCTGACCCTTTTTCGGTCCGTCGAAGATGGTCAGGGGCGGCAAATCGCGTTTCAGCCAGACCAGGGTTTCCCTGGATTGTGCCAGGGCCGACGAGGCCGGACCGAGCAGCAACACGATCAGCGCCAGCGCGCACAGCGGCCATCCACCGTGCGTCAGGCAGTAGCGAATGGGCTGCACAGGCGGGCGCTGCCGTTCAGATGGCGCCGTCTTTACGCAACTGGGCGATCTGCGTCGCGTCATAGCCAAGTTCCTGGAGTACCTGAGCATTGTGTTCACCCAGTTGTGGCCCGACCCATTCACATTCACCGGGTGTCTCTGAGAGTTTCGGCACGATGCCCGGCATCTTGAAGTCTTTGCCATCCGGTAACTTGGCCTGCAGGAACATTTCCCGGGCCAGGTACTGCGGATCACTGAACATGTCTTCGGCGCTGAAGATCCTGCTGGCGGGTACGTCAGCCTGATTGAGCGCCGCGAGCACCTGATCCAGCGACAATGAATTAACCCAGCGATCGATGACGCCGTAGAGCTCGTCGCGACGGCTGTCACGCCCGTCGTTGCTGGCCAGCAGCGGATCGTTGGCCAGATCCTCGCGACCGATGATCAGCATGAAACGCTTGAAGATCGCATCGCCATTGGCGCCGATCTGCACGTGCTTGCCATCCGCGCTGGTATGGATCGAAGAGGGGGTGATGCCCGGCATGATGTTGCCGGTGCGTTCGCGGATGAAACCGAAGACGTCGAATTCGGGGACCATGCTTTCCATCATGGCGAAGATCGCTTCGTACAGCGCCACATCCACCACTTGTCCCTGGCCGCCGTTGACCTCGCGATGACGCAGGGCCATCAGCGCACCAATCACGCCCCAGAGCGCGGCAATCGAGTCGCCGATGGAAATGCCGGTGCGTACCGGTGGGCGGTCTTCGAAACCCGTGATGTAGCGCAGGCCGCCCATGGATTCACCCACCGCGCCGAAGCCGGGCTGGTCTTTCATCGGGCCGGTCTGGCCGAAGCCCGAGAGCCGCACCATCACCAGCTTCGGATTCAGGGCGTGGAGGACGTCCCAGCCCAGGCCGAGTTTTTCCAGCACACCAGGGCGAAAGTTTTCAATGAGGATGTCTGCCTCGCCCAGCAGTTGTTTCAGAACCGCCAGACCGTCCGGGTGCTTGAGGTTGAGGGTCAGGGATTTTTTGTTGCGCGCCTGGACGAACCACCACAGCGAAGTGCCTTCATACAACTTGCGCCATTTGCGCAGCGGATCGCCGCCGTCCGGGGATTCGACCTTGATCACGTCGGCGCCGAATTCGGCGCAAATACGCGAGGCAAACGGGCCGGCAATCAGGGTACCCAATTCGATGACTTTCAGACCGGAAAGCGGTTTGGCGGTGAGCGGCATGCGAAATCCTGTAGGACAAAGGCTGAGCGAGTAGAGCGTTTTAACATAGCCGACTGTCAGACGCTGCAGGATGATTGCCTTCTATTCGTGGAATGCCTGCCGCATCGGTTAGACTTGCCGCCTTTCCTCGTATCAAGAAGCCCGTTCATGGCCCAGCCGTCCACGACCTACAAGTTTGAACTGAACCTCACCGACCTTGATCGCAGCGTCTATGAGAGCGTCAAACAGACCATCGCCCGCCATCCTTCGGAAACCGAAGAGCGCATGACTGTGCGCTTGCTGGCCTACGCCCTCTGGTACAACGAACAGCTGTCGTTTGGCCGTGGTCTGTCGGAAGTGGATGAGCCAGCTCTGTGGGAAAAAAGCCTGGATGACCGGGTACTGCACTGGATCGAAGTCGGCCAGCCTGATGCCGAGCGCCTGACCTGGTGTTCGCGTCGCACCGAACGCACCAGTCTGCTGGCCTATGGCAGCCTGCGGGTGTGGGAAGGCAAGGTCGTGCCCGCGGTGAAAAACCTGAAGAACGTGAATATCGCCGCCGTGCCCCAGGAAGTTCTCGAGACCCTGGCCAAGGACATGCCGCGGGTGATCAAGTGGGATGTGATGATCAGCGAAGGGACGATCTTCGTCACCGACGATCGCGGTCAGCACGAAGTGCAGTTGCAGTGGCTGGCCGGTGAACGCGGCTGATATTCGCCTTTGCACCGCGTCATCCGGTTTTGTCCCACGTCTTGAAAGGAAGCCCCTGTAGTCCATGCGCATCGAACCTCGCCAGTTGCCTGACACCCTGCCATTCCTCGGCGATATCCCGCCGCTGCTGACCCGCCTGTACGCGGCGCGTGGCGTGCAGTCCGAGGCGGAACTGGACAAGAGCCTGGCGCGGCTGATTCCGTTCCAGCAGCTCAAGGGCATCGAGGCGGCCGTGGATCTGCTGGTGACGGCGCTCGAACAGCGCCAGCGGATTTTGATCGTCGGCGACTTCGATGCTGATGGCGCGACGGCCAGTACCGTAGGCACCCTGGGCTTGCGCCTGCTCGGCGCGGCGCATGTTGATTACCTGGTACCGAACCGTTTTGATTATGGCTACGGGCTGACCCCGGAGATCGTCGCGGTGGCGCTGGAGCGTCAGCCTCACTTGCTGATTACCGTGGACAACGGCATTTCCAGCGTCGAAGGCGTGGCGGCGGCGAAAAAGGCCGGACTCAAGGTGCTGGTCACCGACCACCACTTGCCCGGTGATGAACTGCCGCTGGCCGACGCCATCGTCAATCCGAACCAGCCCGGCTGTGAATTCCCAAGCAAGGCACTGGCCGGCGTCGGCGTGATTTTCTATGTGCTGATGGCCCTGCGTGCGCGGTTGCGCGAGCTGGGCTGGTACACCAGCAAGCCGCAGCCGAACATCGGCGAACTGCTGGATCTGGTGGCACTGGGCAGCGTCGCCGACGTGGTACCGCTGGATGCCAACAACCGGATTCTGGTGCACCAGGGGCTGGAGCGGATTCGCGCCGGGCGTGCCCGACCGGGCATCAAGGCCATTCTCGAAGTGGCCAAGCGTGATCACGCGCGTATTACCTCCACTGACCTCGGTTTTATTGTCGGCCCGCGCCTGAACGCGGCGGGGCGCCTGGATGACATGAGCCTGGGCATCGAATGCCTGCTGACCGACGACGCAGGCCTGGCCGGTGAGATGGCGGCGCAACTGGATGGCATGAACCAGGACCGCAAGTCCATCGAGCAGGGCATGCAGCGTGAAGCGCTGGCGCAACTCAAGGACCTGCCGCTGGAATCCATGCCATTCGGCTTGTGCCTGTTCGACCCGGAATGGCACCAGGGTGTCATCGGCATTCTCGCCTCGCGCATGAAAGAGCGTTACTTCCGTCCGACCATCGCCTTCGCTGATGCCGGTGATGGCCTGCTCAAGGGCTCCGGTCGTTCGGTCCAGGGTTTTCATATTCGCGATGCCTTGAGTGTGGTGGCGGCACAACATCCCGAGCTGATCACCAAGTACGGTGGCCACGCAATGGCCGCCGGCCTGACGCTGCCGGAAGCGAATTTTCCGGTGTTCGCCGAAGCCTTCGATGCTGAAGTGCGCCGGCAACTGCGCGAAGAGGACCTGACCGGGCGCCTGCTGTCGGACGGCACCCTGGCGGTGGAAGAGTTTCACCTGGAGCTGGCTCGCGCCCTGCGGCATGCCGGCCCGTGGGGGCAGCACTTTCCGGAGCCGCTGTTCCACGGTGTGTTCCAGCTGGTCGAACAGCGCGTTGTCGGTGAGCGTCATCTCAAGGTGGTGCTGCGCAGCGAGTGCGGCTCGGTGAAGCTCGATGGCATCGCGTTCGGCATCGACCGGGACATCTGGCCGAATCCTACGATCAAATGGGTGGAGCTGGCCTACAAACTCGATCTCAACGAGTTTCGTGGCAATGAGACGGTCCAGTTGATGATTGCCCACATCGAACCGCGTTAAGCCCTGTTCTGTAGGAGCGAGCAAGCTCGCGATGGTCGTCAACGATAACATTGGGTGCCTGAGTGCCCTCGGTGACCGGGCGACCATCGCGAGCTTGCTCGCTCCTACAAGGGGGCGACATCCCCCGATGTCGACTAGGCTCTAAGCACTGCTTGATTTTGGCCTTGTGACGTCTTGTCGAATTTTTTGCCCGCGGGGGCGGGTGTTGCACCTTTTTCCTGTCACTCGTCGACTATTCAAACAGAACCTGGAGCCTGCCCACTGATTCGAGAGGTGCCCCATGAGTCTGCTGCTTGAACCCTATACCCTTCGCCAATTGACCCTGCTCAACCGCATCGCGGTCTCTCCGATGTGCCAGTACTCCAGCGCCGATGGCCTGGCCAACGACTGGCACCTCGTCCACCTCGGCAGCCGCGCGGTCGGCGGTGCGGGACTTGTGTTTACCGAAGCCACGGCGGTCACCGCCGACGGACGCATCACCGCCCAGGACCTGGGCCTGTGGAACGACGAACAGATCGAGCCGTTACAACGTATTACCCGCTTTATCGCCGCCCAGGGTGCCGTGGCAGGCATTCAGCTGGCTCACGCGGGGCGTAAGGCCAGTACTTACAGGCCGTGGCTGGGCAAGCACGGCAGCGTCAAACCGGATGAGGGCGGCTGGGTGCCGGTCGGGCCTTCGCCGATTGCCTTCGACCCGCAGCACACGCAACCCAAACAGCTGGACGAGGGGGCGATCGCCGAGGTGATCCAGGCGTTCGTCGCGGCAGCGAAACGCGCGTTGACCGCCGGTTTCAAGGTGGTTGAAGTGCATGCGGCCCATGGTTACTTGCTGCACCAGTTCCTGTCGCCACTGAGCAATCAGCGCCGCGATGAGTATGGCGGCTCCTTCGAGAACCGCATTCGCCTGGTGTTGCAGGTGACCGAGGCGGTTCGTGGCGTCTGGCCCGAGGAGTTGCCGGTGTTTGTCCGGGTCTCGGCCACCGACTGGGTGGAAGACGGCTGGAATCCGGATGAAACCGTGGAGCTGGCGCGTCGGCTGAAGGATCTGGGTGTGGACCTGATCGACGTCTCGTCGGGCGGCACGGCAGTGAATGCCGAAATCCCCACCGGCCCCGGCTATCAGACCCGCTTCGCCGAGCGGGTGCGCAAGGAGTCAGGCATCGCCACGGGCACCGTGGGCATGATCACCGAGCCAGCGCAGGCCGAACACATCCTGCGTACCTGTCAGGCGGACATCATCTTCCTCGCCCGGGAATTGCTGCGCGACCCGTTCTGGGCCTTGCATGCGGACGATGATCTGGGCGGGCGCAAAGCCATCTGGCCGGCGCAGTATCAGCGGGCGACCCATCGTGACCAGCCGATTCACGAGTCCGACCTGCGCGACTGAAACCCTGTAGGAGCTGCGTAGGAGCTGCGTAGGAGCTGTCGAGTGCAACGAGGCTGCGATCTTTTAAAAGCAAGATCAAAAAATCGCAGCCTGCGGCAGCTCCTACGATGTCATGCAGCCTCAATCCTGCTGCGCTCAACCCGATTCAAATAATCCTGAAGCTTGTCCTGCTCAGCCACCGTGGTGAACAACCCAAGCTTGCTGCGGCGCCACAGAATGTCCTGGGTACCGATCGCCCATTCTTGCGCGCACAGGTAATCGACTTCGCGGGTATAAAGTCCGCCGCCGATGTGCTCACCCAAATCGTTCAGGCTCTCGACACCTTCGAGCAGGCGCCAGGTGCGGCTGCCGTAGCTGGTGGCCCAGCGGCGTGCGATTTCCGTCGGAACCCAGTCGAAGCGGTCACGGATGCGCGAGCTCAAGGCCTGCACAGTGGTCATGTCCTCACCGCCCGGCAGGGGCGCGCTGGCGGTCCACGCCTGCTGCATGTGCTTGAAGTACGGCGCCAGTTGCGCCAGCGCCGATTCGGCCAGTTTACGGTAGGTGGTGAGCTTGCCGCCGAACACCGACAGCAGAGGTGCCTCTTCGGCAGAACCGGACAGCGCGAGGGTGTAGTCACGGGTCACGGCTGACGGGTTGTCCGACTCGTCATTGCACAGCGGCCGCACGCCGGAGTAGCTGTGCAGGATGTTGTCCCGACCAATCTGTTTTTTGAAGTGTGCGTTGACCACGTTCAACAGGTAATCGGTTTCGCCGTCTGTGATCGCCACTTTGGCCGGGTCGCCGGTGTACTCGCGGTCGGTGGTGCCGATCAGAGTGAAGTGGTTCAGGTACGGAATGGTGAAGACGATGCGCTGATCTTCGTTCTGCAGAATGTGCGCATGTTCGCCTTCGTACAGTTTCGGCACGATCAAGTGGCTGCCCTGGATCAGGCGGATGCCATAGGGCGATTCCATCTTCAGGTCATCACGGATGAACTTGGCCACCCAGGGACCGGCCGCATTCACCAGGGCCTTGGCGCGGATCGAGAACAGGCTGCCGTCGGCGCGTTCCAGGTGCAGGTGCCACAACCCCTTGGTGCGACGCGCGCTGACGCAGCGGGTTCGGGTATGAACGTGGGCGCCTTTTTCCCGCGCCGCCATGGCGTTCAGGACCACCAGTCGTGCGTCGTCGACCCAGCAATCGGAATATTCGAAGCCTTTGGTGATTTCGCTCTTCAGTGCGCTATCCGCACCGAACTTGAGGCTTTTCGAACCTTCCAGCTGTTCGCGCTTACCGAGGTTGTCGTAGAGGAACAGGCCGGCGCGGATCATCCAGGCCGGGCGCAGGTGCGGGCGGTGGGGCAGCACGAAGCGCATCTGCTTGACGATGTGCGGAGCCTTGGCCAGCAACACTTCACGTTCGGCCAGGGCTTCGCGCACCAGGCGGAATTCATAATGTTCGAGATAGCGCAGACCGCCGTGGATCAACTTGCTGCTGGCTGAAGAGGTGTGGCTGGCCAGATCGTCCTTTTCGCAAAGGAATACCGAAAGCCCGCGACCGGCGGCATCCGCTGCGATCCCCACGCCATTGATCCCGCCGCCAATCACGGCGATATCGTAGACCTCGGCAAGTGGGGGCGTAGGCAAAGTGGAAGTCGGCATCGGCTCGGTCTCAGGCATTTTCGTATTTGAATTCGAACATTAATGTTCATTTGCGAAAATACTAGCCCATAAACACGCGCGCAGCCAGTCAGGTTCGATAGAAAATACTCATCGAATGCGGGTTAAAGGAAAATTTACGAACATTGAGTGTGCTGGAGAGGGTATTGCGGGGTATCGATTGTAGGAGCCGGCTTGCTGGCGATGGCGCCCTTGAGCATGCCATCGCCAGCGAGCCGGCTCCTACGGGTTGTTTAACCGCCTTCGGCGTTAAACAACTTCCAGCCGAACCTTATGCTGGCTCAACAACTGCGCCAGCGCCGGTGAAGGCTGCTGATCGGTGACCAGGCAATCGACCAGGCTGATCGGCCCCAGGCGGATCATGGCATTGCGCCCAAATTTGCTGGAGTCCGCGGCGAGGATCACCTGGCGCGCATTGGCGATGATGGCCTGGGACACCCGCACTTCCTGGTAGTCGAAGTCCAGCAGGCTGCCGTCTTCGTCGATCCCGCTGATGCCGACCAGGGCGAAGTCGACCTTGAACTGGTTGATGAAGTCGACACTCGCCTGGCCGACCACCCCGCCATCGCGTCGAACGTTGCCGCCGGTCAGCAGCACATCGAAATCATCCTTGGCACTGAGCATCGAAGCCACATGCAGGTTGTTGGTGATGATCTTCAGATGGCTGTGGTTCAGCAGTGCCCGGGCGATGGATTCGGTGGTGGTGCCGATGTTGATGAATAACGAGGCGTGATCGGGAATCTGCGCAGCAATAGCTTCGCCGATACGCTGTTTCTCATCGCGCATCTGGTCGGCGCGCATGGCGTAGGCGGTGTTCTCGACACTGGAATCATAGGCGGCGCCGCCATGGTAGCGACGCAGCAGATTGGCTTCGGCCAGCTGGTTGATATCGCGGCGAATGGTCTGCGGTGTGACGACGAACAGCTGAGCCATTTCCTCGATGCTGACATAGCCGCGTTCGCGAACCAGTTCGAGAATTTGCTGCTGACGGGGAGGCAGATTCATGGGGCTTCCTTTGGGCTGCCGGGCAAAATTTGCCCATGATGCCGCAGGAATCTGCTGCCGACCAGTTACATGCAGATACGAGCTTGGGTCCTGGCTTACTCGGCCTCGTCCTCAACCGCCCAATCGCGGGTGCGGCTGACCGCTTTTTTCCAGCCGGCGTAGAGTTTTTCCTTTGCGCTTTCGTCCAGGGTCGGTTCGAACTGGCGTTCAATCACCGCCTTGCCGCGCAACTCCTCCAGACTGCCCCAGAAGCCGCAGGCCAGGCCTGCCAGGTAAGCCGCGCCGAGTGCCGTGGTTTCGCGCATTTGCGGGCGTTCGACCTGGGTACCAAGGATGTCCGCCTGAAACTGCATGAGGAAGTTGTTCGCCACCGCGCCACCGTCCACGCGCAGGGCCTTGAGGCGTTCGCCCGAGTCTTGTTGCATGGCGTCCAGCACATCGCGGGTCTGATAGGCGATGGATTCCAGCGCCGCGCGAATGATGTGATCGACGCGCACGCCGCGGGTCAGGCCGAAGAGCGCGCCGCGGGCGTACGGATCCCAGTAGGGCGCGCCCAGCCCGGTGAAGGCCGGGACCAGGTATACGCCGTTGCTGTCCTTGACCTTGTTGGCAAAGTATTCGGTGTCGTGGGCGTCGTTGATGATCTTCAACTCGTCGCGCAGCCATTGCACGGTAGAGCCGCCATTGAACACCGCGCCTTCCAGCGCGTAAGCCACTTCGCCACGGGGGCCGCAGGCGATGGTGGTGAGCATACCGTGCTGCGACTTCACGGCCTTGTCGCCGGTGTTCATCAACAGAAAGCAGCCGGTGCCGTAAGTGTTTTTCGCCTGACCTGGCTCGACGCACATCTGGCCGAAAAGGGCGGCTTGCTGGTCGCCGGCGATGCCGCCGATGGCGATACCGCTTTTGGTGTGGCCGTAGATTTCAGACGACGATTTGACCTGCGGCAGCATCTCCCGCGGGATGTCGAGGACCTCCAACATCTTTGCGTCCCACTCGAGGGTGTGGATGTTGAAGAGCATCGTGCGCGAGGCGTTGGTGTAGTCGGTGACATGCACCTTGCCGCCGGTAAATTTCCAGATCAGCCAGCTGTCGACGGTGCCGAACAGCAATTCGCCGTTGCGCGCGCGTTCGCGGCTGCCTTCGACGTTGTCGAGGATCCACTTGAGCTTGGTGCCGGAGAAGTACGGGTCGGTGACCAGCCCGGTGGTGTCGCTGATGTATTGCTCGTGGCCGTCGCGCTTGAGCTGCTGGCAGATCTCGGTGCTGCGTCGGCACTGCCAGACGATCGCGTTGTAGATCGGCCGGCCGGTGTTCTTGTCCCAGACCACGGTGGTTTCGCGCTGGTTGGTGATGCCGATGGCGGCGACCTGATCATGATGCAGCCCGGCTTGGGCCAGGGCTTCGACCATCACCGCGCTCTGGGTGGCGAAGATTTCCATCGGGTCATGTTCGACCCAGCCGGCTTGCGGGTAATGCTGGGCGAACTCCCGTTGGGCGGTGCAGACCACATTGGCGTCGCGGTCGAAAATGATCGCGCGGGAACTGGTCGTCCCCTGATCGAGGGCAATGATGTAGTTCTTGTTCTGGGTGTCGGTCATGTCGATTGCCTTGGACGAATTTGGGAGTGAGGTCTGGCGCGCTCAAACGGGCAGGAGCCTGCGCCAACGGTATCAAGAAGTTCGCGGTTTGCCGTCTATGGCAGGTGCTGCATCCTGTGTAGCCGCTGTGGTGCCGGGCAGATGGCGGGCAATCAACCCGCGATAGGCCGCAGCGCCGAGGCAGGCACCGACAATCGGTGCAAAAACCGGAATCAGGAAATAGGGAATATCGCGCCCGCCAGTGAGGGAAATTTCACCCCAGCCGGCGAAGAATGTCATCAGCTTAGGCCCGAAGTCGCGCGCCGGGTTCATCGCGAAACCGGTCAGCGGTCCCATCGAGCTGCCGATCACCGCAATTAGCAGGCCGATCAGCAGCGGCGCCAACGGCCCCTTGGGCAAGCCATTGTTGTCGTCGGTCAGGGACATGATCACGCCCATCAGGATGGCGGTGATGATCACCTCGACCAGAAATGCCTGGGCAGTGGACAGGGCAGGGTTGGGGAAGGTGGAGAACACCGAGGCCAGTTCGAGGCTGGCATGGGTGCCACGCACCATGTTTTGTGTTTGTTCGTATTCGAAGAAAAGATTGCTGTACAGCGTGTAAACCAACAAGGCACCGCAGAAGGCGCCGGCGACCTGGGCGATGATATAGAAAGGCAGCTTGCGCTTTTCGAAGTCGGTGAACAGGCACAGGGCAATGCTGACGGCGGGGTTCAGATGCGCCCCGGAAACGCCGGCGGTCAGGTAGATCGCCATGCTCACGCCGACGCCCCAGATGATGCTGATTTCCCACAAGCCAAAACTGGCACCCGCGACTTTGAGCGCGGCAACGCAGCCTGTACCAAAAAAAATCAGCAGGGCAGTCCCCAGGAACTCGGCCATGCATTGGCTCGAGAGTGATGGTTGTTGTAAAGCAGTTGTCATCGAAACCTCAATTTTTCTTGTTGTCTGGCGCTGTTCCCATCATGGTCCAGGCGCGTTTTTCACCGAGGCAGGATCCCCATCCTGGTCGCGGTTTGAAGCAGGTTGCTGCGATGAGACATATCTTTAAGTTTCAGAAACGAAAAAATATAGACAAGAAACGCAGATGTCAAAGGTCGAAAGTGAACGGCGAGTCACAAAGAAAGTATTCGTCGCATGGATGAACAAATGAGCGGATCGGCGCGTTGCCCTCCCCAGCGCCGTGACGCCGGTTGTAACGCTGGGGTATAGAGTCTTTTGCTGATCAATGACCTAGAATCCGCCGCAGGATTTCTTCTGCTGCCCAGTCTGGAGCTGACATGACCCCCGCATTGGATTTGTTGAAAAAGGTTCGCGCCGAACACCGCGTGCACAGTTACGAACATGACCCGAAGGCGGCATCCTATGGCCTGGAGGCCGCGGAAAAACTCGGGCTGGACCCGGCGCAAGTGTTCAAGACATTGCTGGCCGCCAGTGAAAAGGGTGAGTTGCTGGTGGCGGTGGTGCCGGTGGTCGGCAGCCTGGACCTCAAAGGGCTGGCCCATGCGGCAGGGGTGAAAAAGGTCGAAATGGCCGACCCGGCGGCAGCGCAGCGTTCTACCGGTTATCTGTTGGGCGGGATCAGTCCGCTGGGGCAGAAAAAGCGCTTGCGGACTTTCATTGATAATTCGGCTCAGCCGTTCGCGAGCATTTTTGTCAGTGCCGGTCGACGCGGACTGGAAGTCGAGTTGGCGCCGGCCGTGCTGGCCGAACACACCCAGGCGAAGTTCGCCGATATCGGCCGTGCCTGAGTCTCGCGCTGTATGGTGAAAATCTGCCGGTTCTGTCACTGGCGCTGATTCGAACCGCGTTACATGCTTGGCGATCTGACAATAAGGAGAGGGTATATGCAGCTTGAGTTTCATCAGGTCGACGCGTTCAGCCATCAGCCCTTCAGCGGCAACCCGGCGATCGTCTATCGACTGGATACCTGGCTCGCCGATGAATTGATGCAAAAAATTGCCGCCGAGCACAACCTCGCCGAAACGGCGTTTGTTGTGCGCGAAGGGCAGGGCTGGCACATCCGCTGGTTTACACCGATTACCGAAGTGCCCTTGTGCGGTCACGCGACGTTGGCCAGTGCCTATGTGCTGTTTGATATTTATAAGGAACCGGTCGAGCGCCTGGATTTCATCTGCAAGTCCGGCCCCTTGAGCGTGAGCCGGAAAGATGGGCGGCTTTGGCTCGACTTTCCTGCCAGTAGTCCTGCGCCCGTGAGCGACACAGAGGGCATTGAACGCGCACTGGGTGTGAAAATTGTCGAGGCCCTGGGTGCGAATAAGCTGCTCGTGGTGCTGGAGTCAGAGCAGGCGGTGCTCGACTGCAAGCCGGACATGGTCGCCCTGGCGAAACTGCCGTGGCCGGGTGCGATAGTGACGGCGCGGGGCAAACAACACGATTTCGTTTCCCGCTACTTCGCTCCGGCGGTTGGCATCAATGAAGACTCGGTGACCGGGTCGGCCCATTGCCTGCTGATTCCGTATTGGTCGAATCGGTTGGGCAAGCTTGAGTTGACGGCTTTTCAGCGTTCGGCGCGGGGAGGGGAATTGTTCTGCCGGCTGGAAGGCGAGCGAGTGAAGATTGGCGGGAATGCGACGCTGGTGGCGCGTGGGACGCTGATGTTGGGCTGACGCAGACATCTGTAGGAGTGAGCCTGCTCGCGAATGCGGACTGTCAGTCAACGTTGACGTATCTGACACAACTCATTCGCGAGCAGGCTCGCTCCCGCTTTCTTTCTCCTTGTTGTTCAGTTGGCAGTGCTGAAGCGCCGCACGCCTGCTTCAACCACAGGTATCTGCGCCGCCGTGCTGCCCGACGCCTGGAACAACACCAGATGTTCCGCCGCCACCCGAATGCCGACATCCGCCCCAACCTGATGATCAACATGGCTCGGGAAGATCGACTCCAGTTGCGCGCCCGTCGGCATTTGCAAACGGTACAGGGTCGATGCGCCAAGAAAGGTCTTGCCGGTGATCCGCGCCTTCAGTGCGCTGTCTGGCGCATAGACGATATCGTCGGGGCGCAACAGCACGTCCACTGCACCTCCCACCGGCCAGGTGTAGGCACGATTACCGCGCAACTCACCCAGTTCGGTCTGCACCGACTCCGGGCTGCTCAACTGACCACGAATGAAATAACCCTGGCCGATAAAGCTGGCGACATAGGGGGTCAGCGGTTCGTGATAGAGGTTGTAGGGCGTATCCCATTGCTCCAGGCGACCTTCCTTGAACACGCCGACATGATCGCTGACGGCAAAGGCTTCTTCCTGGTCGTGGGTCACCAGAATGGCGCTGGTGCCACGGGCCTTGAGAATGTCGCGCACTTCATGGCTGAGTTTGCGCCGCAGCTCGCCATCAAGGTTGGAGAAGGGCTCGTCGAGCAACAGTAACTGCGGCTCCGGCGCCAAGGCACGCGCCAGGGCGACACGTTGCTGCTGGCCACCGGAAAGCTCATGGGCAAAACGTTTGCCGAGGCCCTTGAGGTTGACCAGTTCCAACAGTTCTTCGACGACGCGATCCTGTTGCGGGTGCTTGCGGATGCCGAAGGCGATGTTCTCGGCCACGCTCAAGTGCGGAAACAGCGCGTAGTCCTGGAACACCATGCCGATACGACGTTTTTCCGGGGCGAGGGTGAAGCCGGCGCTGGATATGGTCTCACCTGCCAGCTGGATTTCACCTTCGTGCACCGGCTCGAAACCTGCGATCGCCCGCAGGGTCGTGGTCTTGCCGCAGCCTGAGGAACCGAGCAGGCAACCGATGTCCCCTGCGTTCAAGTGCAGGTTGAGGTTCTGTACGACGCGCTGATCCTGATAGCCGCAGGCGAGGTTACGCAGGTTCAGCAGTAACGGCTGGCTCATGCGTGGTGGTACGCCGGCGGTACGAGAAACTCGAGCAGGGCCTTTTGCGCGTGCAGGCGGTTTTCAGCCTGGTCCCACGCCACCGAACGCGGGTCGTCGAGCAGGTCAACGCTGATCTCTTCGCCACGGTGTGCCGGCAGGCAATGCATGAACAGCACATCGTCAGCGGCCAGATCAAGCAGCGCGCGGTTGACTTGATACGGCGAGAACAACTGCAGGCGCTTGGCGGTTTCTTCTTCCTGGCCCATGGAGGTCCAGACGTCGGTGCTCACCAGGTGGGCGCCGCGCACGGCGTCCTTGGGGTCGCGAACGATGGTGACCCGGTCGCCGGCTTTGGCGACGAATTCGGGGTTGGGTTCGTAACCTTCAGGGCAGGCAACGCGCAACTGGAAGTCGAACTGGATCGCCGCTTCTATATAGCTGTTGCACATGTTGTTACCGTCGCCGATCCAGGCCACGGTCTTGCCCAGGATCGAGCCGCGGTGCTCGAGGAACGTCTGCATGTCAGCCAGCAACTGGCAGGGGTGCAGGTCATCGGACAGGCCGTTGATCACCGGCACCCGGGAGTTGGCGGCGAACTCGGTCAGGTTGCTGTGGGCAAAAGTACGGATCATCACCGCATCGAGCATGCTCGACATGACGATTGCGCAGTCGCTGATCGGCTCGCCGCGACCCAGTTGAGTGTCCCGGGGTGACAGGAAGATGGCCTGGCCGCCGAGCTGGATCATGCCGGCTTCGAAGGAAATGCGCGTGCGCGTCGACGCCTTCTCGAAAATCATCCCGAGTACGCGGTTTTTCAAAGGCTCGAACAGTACACCGCGGTTGCGCAGGTCCTTGAGCTCAACGCCTCGGCGGATCACGCTGACCAGCTCTTCGGGCGTGCAATCCATCAGGGAGAGAAAGTGCCTTGCGCTCATCATTGACTACCTTTTTGCTACAAACCGCAGATGCTCAAAGCCTTGTTTAACGGAACAACGGGCGAGACCTGCGGCGTAAGCCGCACGGGGCGACGAAATAGGGGAAGGCGCGATCTTATAATTAAATGTCGCGTCTTACCAATAGGGCTACAGTTTTTAGGGAATTTCAGAGGGGCTACGGGATAACCGCAGTAGCGCATTTGAAGCCTGTGTCCTGAAGCGGTCGCTCCTTTGTACACCGGGCTCTCGGGGCTTGGCAATCAGGCTCGGCGGGAATGTCGGGCCGACGGCCGGTTTTGTATTGCATCGATGGAGGCCTGTCCCGGCATGCCGCGAGCCTGAAATGTTTGCTAATGCAAAGTGCCGGGTTATAACTGAGTAATGAGTGGCGCAGGAGTCTTCCCTGATGGAATCGAAAGAACAGCTGTTGATGGAACTGTTGGGGCTCACCGCACGCTCGCTGACTCACCTCACTGCATCCGTGACGACGATGTCGTTCGAATTGCTGCGCAGTGACGATGAGGTCACCCGGGCCGCAGGCCGCCATATGGTCGACCGCATGGCGACCATCAGCGCCGGGCTCGACGATCACTGGCGACTGATCGGCGAGTTGACCGGCGTACATGGCCCCCATGAGCCGCCGATGGAATCCCTCAAGGAAATCCCGGTGCAGGTACCGCCCAGGTTGCCAACGAACTGATTGCCAGTCGCCATCGGCGGGCCTGATGGCCGCCGATTCACAAGACGAACGTCGCTGGCGCGGTGACGGCTGCGGCGCCATAGTTTTGTTTCCGCGGCCAATGTGGCTCGCCCAGGACAAAACAGAGACTGGCCATGACCAAGACTCTCCATCACCGTGCATGCCATTTGTGTGAAGCCATCTGCGGCCTGACCATCGAGACCACCGAGGCCGAAGGCGGCCAGGTGCAGATCACCTCGATCAAGGGGGACCCGCTGGATACGTTCAGTCGCGGACACATCTGCCCCAAGGCTGTTGCCCTGCAAGACATTCAGAATGATCCCGATCGCCTGCATCAGCCGATGCAGCGTGTCGGCAACGAGTGGCAGCCCATCGAATGGGAGGCGGCCTTCAATCTGGTCGCCGAACGCCTGGCGGCGATCCAGGAGCGTCACGGACAAAATGCCGTGGCGGTCTATCAGGGCAACCCGAGCGTGCACAATTACGGGTTGATGACCCACAGCAATTACTTTCTTGGCCTGCTGAAATCCCGCAACCGCTATTCCGCCACCTCGGTCGATCAGTTGCCTCATCATTTGACCAGTCATTTGATGTACGGCCACGGCTTGTTGCTGCCGATTCCGGACATCGATCACACGGACTTCATGTTGATCCTCGGCGGTAATCCGCTGGCTTCCAACGGCAGCATCATGACCGTGCCGGATGTGGAAAAACGCTTGAAGGCGATTCAGTCCCGGGGCGGCAAAGTGGTCGTGGTCGATCCTCGTCGCAGCGAAACGGCGGCGATCGCCGATCAGCACCTGTTCGTGCGCCCCGGAGGTGATGCGGCGCTGTTGTTCGGCATGCTCAATACCCTGTTCGCCGAAGGCCTGACTCGCGACACTCATTTGCCGGTGGATGGTCTGGAGGAGGTTCGAGCGGCTGTCGCGGCGTTTACCGCCGAGACCATGAGCCCACTGTGCGCCGTGCCCGCCGAGCAGATCCGTCAGTTGGCGCGGGACTTCGCCACGGCGCCGACGGCGGTGTGTTACGGGCGTATGGGCGTCTCGACCCAGGCGTTTGGCACGCTGTGTCACTGGGTGGTGCAGTTGATCAACCTGGTCACCGGTAACCTCGACCGTGTCGGCGGGGCATTGTGCACGGAACCGGCGGTGGATCTGGTGGCGTCGACCTCGGGTGGGCATTTCAATCTGTGGCAGAGCCGGGTGTCTGGCCGGCCGGAATACGCGGGCGAATTGCCGGTGTCGGCGCTGGCTGAAGAAATGCTCACCGAAGGGGAAGGGCAGATCCGCGCACTGGTGACCGTGGCGGGTAATCCGGTGTTGTCCACGCCCAATGGCCGCCAGCTGGAACAGGCGCTGGACGGCCTGGAGTTCATGCTCAGCATCGACCTGTACATCAACGAAACCACGCGCTACGCCGACCTGATTCTGCCGTCGACCTCGGCCCTGGAAAACGATCACTACGACACCACCTTCAATATGTTTGCGGTGCGCAACGTCAGTCGCTTCAACCGGGCGATCCTCGCCAAACCGGAAGGCGCGCTGCACGATTGGGAAATTTTTGTCGGCCTGGCCAAGGCATTCGCCGCACGCACCGGCAAGGAACTGAAACCGACCATTGCGCCAGCGCAGATGATCGATCGCGGTTTGCGCCTGGGTCAGTATGGCGACGCTTCCGAGCACCAGCTTTCCCTGGCGACGCTGTTCGATCATCCCCATGGTGTTGATCTGGGCGCGCTCAAGCCGAACCTCGCGCCACGCCTGAAAACCGCCAATCAGCGCATCCAGGCAGCACCGGCCGAGATACTTGCCGACCTCGCCCGGTTCAGTGCCTTGCAGGCACCGGCTGCCGATGAGTTGTTGATGATCGGCCGACGCCATGTGCGCAGTAATAATTCGTGGATGCACAACTATCATCGCCTGGTGAAGGGCAAGCCGCGGCATCAGTTGTTGATGCATCCGGACGACCTGGCCCATCGCGGGCTCAATGACGGCCAGCGGGTGCGGGTCAGCTCGCGGGTGGGCGTGATTGAAGTTGAAGTGCTGGGCAGTCTGGATATGATGAAGGGCGTGGTCAGCCTGCCACACGGCTGGGGTCATGCCAGGCCGGGCGTGCAAATGAGCATTGCCAGCGAGCAACCGGGTTCCAGCGCCAATGACCTGACCGACGACTGTCAGCTCGATGAGTTGTCCGGAAATGCGGCGCTCAATGGCGTGCCGGTGACGGTGGCGGCAGCTTGAATCAGTCTGACGGAGAGACCGAGCAGCGCGCTCGGCTTTCCGTTACAATGCGCCACCGTGCCGACCCATGAGTCGGAAAGTTCAGCCGAGGTGTTCCATGGATATCATCGAAACGATTAAAGAGCAGATTGCCAACAACACTATTCTGCTTTACATGAAAGGCTCGCCGAATGCCCCGCAGTGCGGCTTCTCAGCTAAAGCCGCGCAGGCCGTAATGGCGTGTGGCGAAAAATTTGCGTACGTGGATATCCTGCAAAACCCGGAAATCCGCGCCAACCTGCCAAAGTACGCCAACTGGCCAACCTTCCCGCAACTGTGGGTGGGTGGCGAGCTGGTAGGCGGTAGCGACATCATGACCGAGATGGCTGCTGACGGTTCGCTGCAGACCACCATCAAGGCTGCTGTCGAAGCGGCTGCTGCTGCGAAGTCGGAAGCTTGATTCGCTGACTGCTGTACCTGTACCTGTATCTGTAGGAGCGAGCATGCTCGCGATGGATTCAAGAGCGCCGTTGGAAACCTGATTTCCCGCGTTTTCGTTTACGACCATCGCGAGCATGCTCGCTCCTACAGTGAATGCAATGCAGTACAGTGCAGTCAAAGGAGCAGGCATTAAAAAGCCCCGCCACTCGAAAGAGGGCGGGGCTTTTTATTGCGTTTGATACGCTACTGCAACGTCGTCACTGCAATCGCCAAGATCGCAGCCTTCGGCAGCTCCTACTCGTCATCGCCCATCTGCGATTGCAGGTAGTTCTCGAGACCAATCTTGTCGATCAGGCCCAGCTGGGTTTCCAGCCAGTCGATATGTTCTTCCTCGGATTCGAGAATGTCTTCAAGCAGGTCACGGCTGCCGAAGTCGCCAACGGTTTCGCAGTGAGCGATAGCGGCTTTCAGATCAGCATGGCCGATTTTCTCGATACGCAGGTCGCACTCAAGCATTTCCTTGGTGTGCTCGCCGATGTGCAGCTTGCCCAGGTCCTGGACGTTTGGCAGGCCTTCGAGGAACAGGATGCGCTTGATCAGCTTGTCCGCGTGCTTCT
>Ga0160472_100567_pt1 | contig 21660 bp, 18 predicted proteins | sample HID1973M_E11MG_FD_108267 | JGI IMG/M metagenome (GOLD analysis project Ga0160472, IMG submission 108267) | Enriched mosquito-associated microbial communities from UW Madison campus, WI, USA - HID1973M_E11 MG | ecosystem: Host-associated > Arthropoda: Insects > Digestive system > Unclassified ... | reverse complement strand
CGCTGGCGCCGGCCGGGGCCGCCGACGATCCACTGTGGACGCCGGCCCTCGACGCCTTGCTCGACCACCTCGGCCGCGCCGGCCTGCCGCCGTCCGTGCATGCCATGCTGGCCCGGCTGGCCGCCATGCCCGCCGGCGAGCGCCACGCCCATGTCCAGGGGCTGCTGGCAGGCGAGGCGCACGACATTGCGCTCGCCCCGTTCCTCATGGCCGCGCTGCAGGTTGCCTGGACCTGCCGCGCCAGCCAGCTCGCGGAGGGCGACGTGCCGATGCTGGACGTCCCCACCATCTGCCCGGTGTGCGGCACGCTGCCGGTGGCGAGCATCGTGCACATCGGCGGGCGCTACCAGAGCCTGCGCTTCCTGCATTGCGGGCTGTGCGCGACGGCGTGGCACATGGTGCGGGTCAAATGCACGCATTGCGAGACCACCGAGGGCATTGCCTACTACACCGCCGACGAGGCGCAAGGCGCCGGCGAGGGGCGGCCAGCCCGCGCCATCAAGGCCGAAAGCTGCGAGCAGTGCCGCACCTACTGCAAGATCGGCTACATGGAGAACGACCCGATGGTCGATCCCGTGGCCGACGATCTCGCCTCGCTGTCGCTCGACCTGCTGATGGCCGGGGCCGGCTACGCGCGCCGCAGCGGCAATCCGCTGCTATGGCAGCCGCGGGAGGACTGAACATGGCCGACGCCGATCTCACGCTGGCGCGGCCGGCGGACATCCCGTCCGTGGACGCCATGCTTGGCGCGCCCGAAGCCGTGCCGCTGCTGGCGCAGTACGGCCGCACCCAGCTCACCGCCGCGCTGCGCCGCCAACTCGACACCTGCCGCGCCGCCGCCGTGGCCGGCACGCTGCCATTGCATGAGGTGGCCCGTCCGGCGCTGTTCGACGCGGTGACCGCCGCGCTGTCCACCGCCAACGCGCCGCGCCTGCGTGCGGTCTTCAACCTGACCGGCACCGTGCTGCACACCAACCTCGGCCGCGCGCTGCTGCCTGACAGCGCCGTGCAGGCCGTGGTGCAGGCGCTCACCGCACCGGCCAACCTCGAATACGACCTCGATACCGGCGGCCGCGGCGACCGCGACGACCTCATCGACAACCTGCTCTGCGAGCTGACCGGCGCCGAGGCGGCCACGGTGGTCAACAACAATGCCGCCGCCGTGCTGCTGATGCTCAACGCGCTGGCGGCGCGGCGCGAGGTGGTGGTATCGCGCGGGGAACTGGTCGAGATCGGCGGCGCGTTCCGCATCCCCGACATCATGCAGCGCGCCGGCGCGAAGCTGGTGGAGGTGGGCACGACCAACCGCACCCATCCGCACGACTACGCCAACGCCATCGGCCCGCGCACCGCGCTGCTGATGAAGGTCCATTGCAGCAACTACGAGATCAGCGGCTTCACGCGCAGCGTGGAGGTGGCCGAGGTGGCGGCCATCGCCCGGCCGCACGGCCTGCCGGTGGTGGTCGACCTCGGTAGCGGCACGCTGCTCGACCTGACCCGCTGGGGCCTGCCCGGCGAGACCACTGTGAGCGAGACGATCCGCGCCGGCGCCGACCTTGTCACCTTCAGTGGCGACAAGCTGCTCGGCGGTCCGCAGGCCGGGCTGATCGTGGGCCGGGCCGATCTGATCCGCAAGATCAAGAAGAACCCGCTCAAGCGCGCGCTGCGCGTGGGCAAGCTGACGCTGGCGGCGCTGGAGCCAGTACTGCGCCTCTATCGCGCCCCGGAATTGCTGGCCGACAGCCTGCCGACGCTGCGCCTGCTGACGCGTCCGGCCGCCGCCATGCAGGCGCAGGCCGAGCGCCTCGTGCCATTGCTGCAGCCGTCGCTGGGCGACGCCTACGTTCTCCGCGCCACGCCCATGGCCAGCCAGATCGGCAGCGGCGCGTTGCCCGTCAGCCAGCTACCGGGCTACGGACTGACCATCGCTCCGGCCAGCGGGGGAGGGCGCAGGCTGCAAAAGCTCGAAGCTGCGTTGCGCGGCCTGCCGCGTCCGGTCATTGGCCGCGTGGTCGACCAGGTGCTCTGGCTCGACCTGCGCTGCCTCGAAGCGCCCGACGAGGCCGCCTTTGTCGCCCAGTGGGCCACACTGCGGGAGACGCTGCGGCCATGATCGTCGGCACCGCCGGGCACATCGACCACGGCAAGACCACGCTGGTGCGCGCCCTCACGGGCGTGGACACCGACCGCCTGAAGGAGGAACGCGAGCGCGGCATCTCCATCGAGCTGGGCTATGCCTACGTGCCGCTGCCGGACGGCGAGGTGCTCGGCTACATCGACGTGCCGGGCCACGAGCGCCTGATCCATACGATGGCGGCGGGCGCGAGCGGCATCGACCTCGCGCTGCTGGTGGTGGCGGCCGATGACGGCGTGATGCCGCAGACGCGCGAGCACGTGGCGATCCTCGACCTCCTCGGCGTGACGCGCGCCGTGGTCGCGCTGACGAAGGTTGACCGCGCCGATGCCGGCCGCCTCGATGCCGTGCGGGGCGAGATCGAGGGACTGCTCGCGCCCACGCCCTTTGCCGGCGCATCCGTCTTCCCCGTCAACGCGACCCGCGATGGCGACCCCGGCGTCACGGCCCTGCGCGACCACCTGCACGCCGCCGCCCACGAGCAGGCGCGCCGCGCGCGGGACGGCCTGTTCCGGCTGGCCGTGGACCGCGTCTTCACGCTGGCCGGGCACGGCACGGTGGTCACCGGCACCGTGTTCGGCGGGTCTGTGCACACCGGCGACTTCATGCACCTGGCGCCGAAGGGCGAGCCCGTGCGCGTGCGCAGCATCCACGCCCAGCAGCGCGCGGCGCAGGCCAGCGAGGCGGGCCAGCGGTGCGCCCTCAACCTGGCCGGCATCGACAAGGATGCCATCCGTCGCGGCGACTGGATCGTCGACCCGCGGCTCGATGCGCCGACGCAGCGCGTCGATGTTTCGCTGACGCTGCTGGCGGACGCCGACGTCCAGCTCAAGCACTGGTCGCCCGTGCACGTCCACCTCGGCACCACGCACCAGCTTGCCAATGTCGTGCTGCTCGACGCCGAGTCGCTGGAAGCGGGCAGCGGGGCGCTCGCGCAACTCGTCTTCGCCACGCCCGTCTGCGCGCTGCCGGGCGACCGCTTCATCGTCCGCAACGCACAGGCCACGCGCACGGTCGGCGGGGGCACGGTGCTCGATCCCTTTGCCCCCGAGCGCCGCCGCCGCACACCGCAGCGGCTGGCGTGGCTGGCGGCGATGCAGTCATGGATCGCAGGCCACGGGCTGGACGCCATGCTGGCGCAGGCGCCGCGCGGCATCCCGGTCAGCCGCCTCGTCGTCCTGACGGGCCGTGCGCCCGACCAATGGCAACTGCCCGCCGATGCGCTGACCGTCGCCCCGCCGCAGCACGCGGACGCCACCGTCATGCTGGCCCGCCACTGGCACGCGCTGCAGCGCACGGTGCTCGACGCGCTGGCGACCTTCCACGCCCGCCAACCCGACGAACCTGGCCCCGGCGCGGGCACGCTGCGGCGCATCATCTTCTCCGCATCGCCCGTGCCCGACGGCGTGTGGGCCGCGCTGCTCGACACGCTGGCTGCGCAGGGCGACGTCCGCCGCGAGGGGCCATGGCTGCAACTGCCGTCGCATGCGCTGACGCTGTCGGACGAAGAGCGCCGCCTCGCGGAGCGCGTGCTGCCGCTGCTGGCCGGGGGCGGATTCGATCCCCCCTGGACGCGTGAACTCGCCGCCACGCTCGGTCTCCCCGAGGAACGCATGCGGCAGTTGCTGCGCAAGCTGGCCCGGGGCGGCACGCTGCACCAGGTCGTGCGCGACCTCTTCTACGACGCCGCACGCATCGCCGACGCCGCCGCGCTCGTCGCCACGCTGGTCCGCGAGCACGGCAGCATGGACGCGGTGCAATTTCGCGACGGCATCGGCATCGGCCGCAAGCGGGCGATCCAGCTTTTGGAATTCTTCGACCGGGTCGGATACACTCGTCGCGTCGGAAACGCGCGCGTCCTGCGTCCCGACGCGCACTGGCAGGTCACGAAGGTTGCTTCGCCGGCTACCGCAGTCGAGGGTGGCCAGCCATGAGGAAGGCACGCGCATCCGGTGATGCGGCCGGACTTCAAATCCGGTTGGGGGCGTCAGCCGTTCCCGGGTAGGTTCGACTCCTACTGCTTTCCGCCACCGCATTCTCATGCAGGGGATATCCGATGCTCCCTGAGTTGCAGGCCGACACGCCACACGCCGACACGCCACACGCCGACGCGCCGCAGGCCGACGCACAGACCGGGCGCAGCGGCAGCCAGCAGCGCCCCGTGGTGCGCCATCGCGGCGCCGTGCGCCAGCCGGGCACCGACGCGGTGAGCGAGGAGTTTCCTGTCGCCCTCGTCTTCAACGGAATTTCGCACGCCGTGATGATGGCGACCCCGCGCGACCTGGAGGCGTTCGCGGCCGGCTTCGCGCTCAGCGAGGGACTGGTCGGCCAGGTGTCCGAGATCTTTGATATCGAGGTGCTGGTCAGCGCGGCCAGCGCCGAAGTCCAGCTCACCATCGCCCAGCCCGCCTTCCTCGCCCTCAAGGCCAGGCGTCGCGCGCTGGCGGGTCGCACGGGCTGCGGCCTGTGCGGGATCGAGAGCCTGCAGATGCTCGACCTCACGCCCCCGGCCATCGCCCGCCCGCTGCCGCCGCTGGACCTCCACGAGGTGGTCGAACGCGCCGCGCGCGAGCTGCCCGCGAGGCAGGTGCTGATGCGCGACACGGGCGGCGTCCACGCGGCGGCGTGGTGCGACTTCGATGGTGGCGTGCAGCAGGTCTACGAAGACGTGGGCCGGCACAACGCGCTCGACAAGCTGATCGGCGCCCTGGCACTGCGGCACGTGGACCTGTCGCGCGGCTTCGTTTTCCTCTCCAGCCGCGCCAGCTACGAACTGGTGCTCAAGGCCGCGCGCATGAACGTGCCAATGCTGGCGACCATTTCCGCACCCACTTCGCTCGCCATCGATATTGCGCGGCAGGCTGGCATGACGCTGGCGAGCTTTTGTCGTCCCGGGGGTTTCGTGCAGTACACGGGTTGAACCCGCCATACTCAACATGACAAGGAGGCAACGCGATGGACCGTCGTTCCTTTATCCGCTTCGGCGCCTTGGCGCCGGTGCTGGGCTCGTCCGGACTGACCGGGCTCGCCCATGCCGCCACGCAGGCTGCTGCCGAATCCCTCAGCCCGGCCGATGGCTGGCGCGTCTACGAGATCCGCACCGAGGTGGCGCTGCCAGCCTCCGCCGCCCCGGCTAAGGTGTGGCTGCCCGTGACGGCAACGCGCATCGGCGACTACCAGCGTACCTTGTCGACCACCTGGGACGCGCCGCAGGCCAAGGCCCGCGCCGGGACCGCGCCGGGCTATGACGTGCAGATGGTGGCCGTCGAATGGCCCGAAGCGCCGCAGGGCGACACCCTCAAGGCCAAACTGGTCAACGTGGTGGCGCTGCGCGACCGTGACGTCGATCTCGGGCAGGCGCCATCGTCGCGCGGCTTGCGCGAGTCGCCCGAGACCTTGCGCGAATACCTCAGGCCGACCGCGTTGCTGCCCACCGACGGTATCGTCCGCGACACCGCCATGCAGATCACCGCCGGCATCCCCGATGACATGACCCGCGCCCGCGCCATCTACGAATGGGTGGTCGACCACACCTGCCGCGACGCCGCCGTGCGTGGCTGCGGCACCGGCGACGTGGTGCGCATGCTCCAGACCGGCGGCGTGATGAACGGCAAGTGTGCCGACATCAACGGCCTGTTCGTCGCACTGTCCCGCGCCGCCGGCATCCCGGCGCGCGATGCCTACGGCGTACGTGTCGACACGTCGGCACGCGGCTACAAGGCACTCGGCAAGGCGGACGACATCTCGAAGGCGCAGCACTGCCGCTCGGAGTTCTACAACGCCGGCTACGGCTGGATCCCTGCCGACCCGGGTGACGTGCGCAAGGTTGCGCTGGAAGAAGTGCCCGGCGGCCTGCCGATGACCGACGCGAAAGTGCGCGCGGCGCGTGCCTTCCTGTTCGGCGAATGGGAGGGCAACTGGGTGGCCTACAACCACGGGCACGACGTGGCACTGCCGGGCAGCAGGCAGGCGCCCGTGCCGTTCCTGATGTATCCGAACGGCGAGACGGTGGCGGGCACGCTCGACAGCCTGGACCCGGCCGCCTTTGGCTACAGCATCCGCTCGCGCCGCGTGGCGTAGTAGGGGAGGGGCGCATCGTGCGTCGCGACTGGCGTGCAACGCGCCTAGAATGAAAGAGGGCCGGCAGCGTTTTCCGGCCCTCACGCAGGAGGTCGCCATGCTGACCGCTCTGATTGTCGCCGCCGTGATCGTGGCGCTCTACGTCTTCGCCATCCGCGCGGAGTTCTTCCACAAGTCGCTGCTCTATCCCGAACACAGCCACCCGCTGCAGTACTGGTGGGACAGGCTTGTCCATCACAGGAAGTAGCGTCAGATCCCCACGATGGAGGCCGACATGACCACGCTATCGCTGTTCGCGGCTTCGCTTGGCATCCTGGCGATCTATGCGTTCGCCGTGCGGGCGATTTTCCGGCCAAGGCGGGAGGACTTGCACCACGCCCGGTTGCGGACCCGGCAGCGATCCGGGCGGCACGATTGATGGCAGGAAAAAAGGGCGACAAAAAACCCGGAGAGCTTTCGCTGTCCGGGTTTCTGGCAACGTAAGGCGTTGCGAGCCAAATCTGGTGGGTGGTACAGGGATTGAACCTGTGACCCCTGCCGTGTGAAGGCAGTGCTCTACCGCTGAGCTAACCACCCCTGCTGCTGCGTCGTCGCTACCGTGTCGGTAACTTGTCGTGCAGCGGAGAAACGAGATTATGCAGGGCCAGTTGTATCTTGTAAAGCCCTTCCCGCAAAAAATCTTGCAGTGCACCCAGGCCGCGCTTCAGGCAGCACGTTCGACGGGCGCTTCCGCCGCCACTTCCTGCCACACCGTCTTGCCGCCGCTGGCCTTGTCGAGCTGCTTCAGCACGTCCAGGTGGGCGGTCGCTTCCGCGTCGGTGGCGCGCAGCACGGGCAGCGGCAGGCGGGACAGGTCGACCGTCGCGACGGCGCCGTCCGCGCCGGCGGGGCCGTCGAGCATGTCGATCACCAGCGAGTTCTGGCCCCGGGTCATGGCGAGGTAGACCTCGGCCAGCAGTTCCGCGTCCAGCAGTGCGCCGTGCAGCGTGCGGTGCGAGTTGCTCACGCCCAGGCGATCGCACAGCGCGTCGAGGGAGTTGCGCTTGCCGGGGAACATTTGCCGGGCCTCGCGCAGCGTATCGATCACGTTGCCGATGTGCTTGCGGAAGGGCGGCAGGCCGAGCAGCTCGAATTCCATGTCGAGGAAGCCGAGGTCGAACGTCGCGTTATGGATGATCAGCTCGGCGTCCTGCACGAAATCGCGGACTTCGTTGACGATTGCGCCGAACTTGGGCTTGTCGGCGAGGAATTCGAGGGTGATGCCGTGCACCGCCACCGCGTCCTCGTGGATGTCGCGTTCGGGGTTGACGTAGAAGTGCAGGTGGCGCCCGGTCAGCCGCCGGTTCACCATTTCCACGCAGCCGATTTCGATCAGGCGGTCGCCGCCCGAGGCGTTCAGGCCGGTGGTTTCGGTATCGAGAACGATTTGTCGCATGGCCGGCATTCTAGCGGAGCGAGTCGACGCCGCGGTTGGCGAGGGCGTCGGCGCGTTCGTTGCCGGGGTGGCCGTTGTGGCCACGCACCCAGTGCCAGGAGACGTCGTGCTGCTTCGCGAGTTCTTCCAGTACCTGCCACAGGTCGGCGTTCTTCACGGGTTTCTTGTCGGCCGTCTTCCAGCCGCGCGCCTTCCAGCCCGGCAGCCATTCGCTGATGCCTTTCTGGACGTATTGCGAGTCGGTGTAGACCTCGACCGTGCTGCGCCGCTTGAGCGCCCGCAGTGCCTCGATGACGGCGGTCAGCTCCATGCGGTTGTTGGTGGTCACGGCGTCGCCGCCGAACAGTTCCTTCTCGTGCTCGCCGGAGACCAGCACCGCGCCCCAGCCGCCGGGGCCCGGGTTGCCCTTGCAGGCGCCGTCGGAATAGATAGTGACTTTCATGTGTTGACAATGAGGGCCGGCCACGTCGGTGGCCAGTCCGGATGGAAGGAGGGGCGCGGACCGGGTCTGCTAGTCCACTAGTTACCGTTCTCGCCCGGTGTCTTGCCGTGCGTGCCGGTGGGCGTCGCCACCGGGGCCGAGACGGGCGCCAGCGCGGGCTTGGGGGTCTTCCAGGCCGGGCCGACCAGCCTGATGTTGCGCACGCGCTTGACGGCCGAGATCATGTAGACGGCGCCGAAGATCGGCCACCAGCGGTCGCCGGCCTTCTCCATGAAGGCGGCGCGTTCCAGCCAGCGGTCGGTCCGGTAGGGCGGGCAGTAGCAGCCAAAGCGGCCGCGGATGATATCGAACCCGAGCAGCTTGAGCCAGTCCTTGATGCGCACGAAGCCGATGGACTGCGCGTCGTTCGGCAGGAACGGCGTGGCGCCCACGCGGTTCAGGCCCTGGCGCGCGGCCCACAGGCTCATCGGGTTGAAGCAGGTCACCACCACGCGGCCTTCCGGCATGAGCGCCCGCGATACCTCGCGCAGCACCTCGTGCGGGTCCTCGGAAAACTCCAGCACGTGGGGCAGGGTGATCAGGTCGATGCTCTGCGTGTCGAACGGCAACTCGTCGAAGCGGCACAGGAGTTGCCGCGCGTCGGGCTGGGTTTCGCGCGGGCCGTGGGGGCCGCTGCGGGCATCCAGCGCGAGTGCCGAGAACGGCATTCGGTTCTCGCGCAGGGTGTCGATCCAGGGCAGGCCGAGCTGGACGGCGTGGTAGCCGAAGATGTCGGCGGTGATCCGGTCATACTGGAGGCCTTCCCACCGGAGCATGTACTGCCCCGGCGGCGAGGCCAGCCATTGTTCCCAATCTATAATCCGTCGATCGGACATAGGAGCACGCATGTTGAAGGTGGAGCCGATCCCCGCTTTTCAGGATAACTATATCTGGGCCATCCATGACGGCCGGCACGCAGCCGTGGTAGACCCCGGCGAGGCCGCCCCGGTGGAGCAGTTCCTGGCACGCAACGGCCTGGCCCTGGGCGCTATTGTAATCACCCATCATCACGGCGATCACCAGGGCGGTGTGGCCGACCTGCTTTCGGCGCATCCAAAGGGCGCGGACGGCGCCCCGATGCCGGTGATCGGCCCGGCCGGCGAGCGTATCGGCGGGCGCACGCAGGCGGTGCGCGAGGGCGATACCGTCACGCTGGCGGCGCCGGCCGTGACGATGCGCGTGCTGGACGTGCCCGGCCATACCGCCGGCCATGTGGCCTATGTGGCAGAACTCGGCGATGCGGGCCCGGCTGTCTTCTGCGGGGATACCCTGTTCGCCAGCGGTTGCGGGCGCCTGTTCGAGGGGACGCCGGCGCAAATGCTGTCGTCGCTCGACAAGATTGCCGCGCTGCCGGGCGACACCCGCGTTTATTGCGCCCACGAATACACCCGCAGCAACGTCCGCTTTGCCCGCGCCGTCGAGCCCGACAGCGCGGCCCTGAAGGACTGGGAGGCCCGCGTGGACGCACTGCGGGCAGAAGGGCGGCCTACCGTACCGACCAGCGTCGCGCACGAGCGCAAGGTCAATCCATTCCTGCGCTCGCGCGAGCCCGGCGTGCGCGAGGCCTTGCGCCGGCAGGGGGCCGGCGACGTGGCCAGCGACGCGGCCGCCTTCGGCGCGCTGCGCGGCTGGAAAGACAACTTCCGCTAGCCTGCTGTTTGCTCCCGGGCAAAGCCCGGGCCGATGCGGCTTGCCGAAGGGCAAACGAAAAGCGCCAGGGAAGTGTGTCCGGCGGAAAATCCGATTGACTGGATGTCAGGTTTTCCCTAGGATCGGGCCACTTTTTAGCGACACGATTCGAGAACTTGATGAAAGTTGGACGTCTCCTGGCGGTCCTTGCCTGCGCGCTGCTCCTCGGCGCCTGCGCGAGCACGCCGCCCACCGGCGATGACGGCCTGATGGCCGCCACCGGTCAGAGCACGCCCCCTGGCAAGACCAATCCCCTGAGCGGGCTGGACACCAGCAAGGCGGTGGCCGAAGCAAGCCTCGGCAAGGACAAGGGCCTCGGCTGGCTGCAGGGCCCGCCCACCGATATCTGGGACCGCATCCGCCGCGGCTTTGCGATGCCGGACCTCGAAGGCACGCTGGTCGACGACCGCACCCAGTGGTATGCGCAGCGCCCCGAGTACATGGAGCGCATGGTCGGCCGGTCGAGCCGCTACCTCTACCACATCGTTGCGGAACTGGAGCGGCGCCACATGCCAACCGAGCTGGCGCTGCTGCCTTTCGTGGAGAGCGCCTTCAACCCGCAGGCGAAGTCCAGTGCCAAGGCGGCCGGGATGTGGCAGTTCATCCCGAGCACCGGCAAGACCTACAACCTCAAGCAGAACATGTTCCGCGACGAGCGGCGCGACGTATTGGCCTCGACCGACGCCGCGCTCGACTACCTCGCCCGCCTCTACGACATGTTCGGCGACTGGCACCTTGCGCTGGCGGCCTACAACTGGGGCGAGGGTGCGGTGCAGCGGGCCATCGCGCGCAACGAGGCGCGCGGGCTGCCCACGGACTACCAGAGCCTGACCATGCCGAACGAGACGCGGTACTACGTGCCGAAGCTCCAGGCGGTGAAGAACATCATCGCCAACCCGGCGGCGTACGGCGTCAACCTCCCCGACATCCCGGACCATCCGTATTTCGTGACGGTGACCACCACGCGCGACATCGATGTGGAGCTGGCCGCCCGGCTCGCCAATATGTCGCTGGAGGAGTTCAAGGCCCTCAACCCGTCGTTCAACCGGCCGGTCATCCTGGGGGCGTCGAATCCGCAGATCCTGCTGCCGTTCGATAACGCCGAGCGCTTCCAGTACAACCTGAACACCTACCGGGGCGGCCTGTCGAGCTGGACCGCGGTGACGGTGGACAGCCGCGAGCGGGTGGAGTCGCTGGCGGCGCGGCTCAACGTCGACCCCGACACCTTGCGCGAGATCAACAGCATCCCCCGGGGCATGCGCCTGAAGGCCGGCTCGACGGTGATGATCCCGCGCACGGCCGGCCGCCATGACGAGGACATCAGCGCCACGCTGGCCGACAACGCCATGCTGGCGATCGAGCCCGACGTGCCCGATGCCCGGCGCGTGGTGGTGCGTGCCGGCCGGCGCGACACGCTGGTGACGGTGGCGCGACGCTATGGCGTGTCGGTGGGGCAAATCCAGTCGTGGAACCGGCTGGCCGGTACCAAGCTGGTGTCGGGGCAGAGCCTGGTGCTGATGGTGCCCGCACGCGCGGGCCGCTTCCTCCGCGTGGCGGAAACCGATGCATCGGACGGCGGCTCGGCGCAACCGGTGGCGCGGGGCAAGGCCAGGGCGGTCCCGCACAAGCGGGCGACAGCCGAGCCCGCCGCACGCAAGGCCACGGCGTCGCGGTCGCTGGTCAAGGCATCGGCCAAGCCAGCCAAGCGCCGCTAGGCGTGGCCCGTCAGGGGCCGATCCGATCCAAATCAGGGGCGTGCCAGTGGCGCGCCCTTTTTCATTGCGGCGCCATATTCGGTTCCGTGGCGAAAGTGACGAAACATAGGCCCCCGCCGGTGGCAAACTAGCGGCATTGCCATCAACGCAAACGACCGCTAGCCAGCGGAGGAGACTGTCATGACGTCCAGCCGTGCCCTGCATGCGCGCTCCCTGTCGGACCCGGAAGGCTTCTGGGGCGAACAGGCCGCCCGCATCGATTGGGAAACTCCCTACGAACGCGTGCTCGACAACAGCCGCGCGCCCTTCACGCGCTGGTTCGTCGGCGGCCGCACCAACCTGTGCCACAACGCGCTCGACCGTCATCTCGCGGCGCGCGCGGAGCAGCCGGCGCTGGTCTGGGTCTCGACCGAGACGGAGCAGGCGCGCACCTACACCTATGCCCAGCTCCACGACGAGGTGAACCGCATGGCGGCGATCCTGCAGGGGCTCGGCGTGCAGCGCGGCGACCGTGTGCTGGTCTACATGCCGATGATCCCGGAGGCGACCTTCGCCATGCTGGCCTGCGCCCGCATCGGCGCGATCCATTCGGTGGTGTTCGGCGGGTTTGCCTCGGTCAGCCTTGCCGCCCGCATCGACGACGCCCAGCCGCGGGTGATCGTCAGCGCCGACGCCGGCTCGCGGGCGGGCAAGGTGGTGCCGTACAAGCCGCTGCTCGACGAAGCGATCCGCCTCTGCGCGCACAAGCCGGAAAAGGTGCTGCTGGTCGACCGCCAGCTGGCGGACATGCCCTGCACCGAAGGCCGCGACGAGGACTACGCCGCCTGGCGCGAGCGCGTGGCCCGCGCGCAGGTGCCGTGCGAATGGATGGAGTCGTCCGAGCCGTCGTACGTGCTCTACACCTCGGGCACCACCGGCAAGCCCAAGGGCGTGCAGCGCGACACCGGCGGCTATGCCGTGGCGCTGGCGGCCTCGATGGCATACATCTTTTGCGGCAAGCCGGGCGACACCATGTTCACGGCGTCGGACATCGGCTGGGTGGTGGGGCACAGCTATATCGTCTACGGTCCGCTGCTGGCCGGCATGACCACGCTGATGTACGAGGGCACGCCCATCCGCCCGGACGGCGGCATCCTGTGGAAGCTGGTCGAGCAATACAAGGTCAACCTGATGTTCAGCGCGCCCACGGCCATCCGCGTGCTGAAGAAGCAGGACCCCGCTTTCCTGACGAAATACGACCTGTCGAGCCTGCGCCTGCTGTTCCTCGCCGGCGAACCGCTGGACGAGCCCACCGCGCGCTGGATCCAGGACGGCATCGGCAGGCCGGTGGTCGACAACTACTGGCAGACCGAATCCGGCTGGCCGATCATCGCCATCCAGCGCGGCATCGAGGCGCTGCCGCCCAAGCTCGGCTCGCCCGGCGTGCCGGCCTATGGTTACGATCTCAAGATCGTCGACGAGACCACCGGCGAGGAATGCCCGCCGAACCAGAAGGGTGTGGTCGCCATCGACGGTCCGCTGCCGCCGGGATGCATGACGACCATCTGGGGCGACGACGACCGTTTTGTCCGCACCTATTGGTCCGCCGTGCCCAACCGCCTCTGCTACTCCACATTCGACTGGGGCGTGCGCGATGACGACGGCTATGTCTTCATCCTCGGCCGCACCGACGACGTCATCAACGTGGCCGGCCACCGGCTGGGCACGCGGGAGATCGAGGAAAGCCTGTCGTCGCACCCCGGCGTGGCCGAGGTGGCGGTGGTCGGCGTCCAGGACGCCCTCAAGGGGCAGGTGGCGATGGGCTTCTGCATCGCCCGCGACGCCGCCCGCACCGCCACGCCGGCCGACCGCATGGCGCTGGAGGGCGAACTGATGAAGACGGTCGAGCAGCAACTGGGCGCGGTGGCGCGTCCGGCGCGGGTGTTCTTCGTCAATGCGCTGCCCAAGACGCGCTCCGGCAAGTTGCTGCGGCGCGCCATCCAGGCGCTGGCCGAGGGGCGCGATCCGGGCGACCTGACCACCATCGAGGACCCGGGCGCGCTGGCCGCGCTGCAGGCGTCGATGAAGGAGTAGACAAGAAGGGCAGGACCGTCGCAGGAAGCCGGGATGTGCCGACGACGGTACACCCGGCCTCGGTGAAAATTCGGCTTGCCAAGCAGCGAGGTCCGGCCTACTATTTTAAACATAAAATATTTAGGCCTGACCGATTCGCGCCGGACACCCCGGCAAGGAGGCGACAAGATGCGTGTGCTGTGTATTGGCGGTGGCCCGTCGGGGCTCTACTTCGGGTTGCTGATGAAGCTGCAGGACCCGGCCAACGAGGTGACGGTGGTGGAGCGCAACCGGCCCTACGACACCTTCGGCTGGGGCGTGGTGTTCTCCGACGCCACCATGGACAACCTGAAGATAGCCGACCCCGTCAGCGCGGCCGAGATCAATGCGGCCTTCAACCACTGGGACGACATCGACGTCCACATCGGCGGCCACACCGTGCGCTCCGGCGGCCACGGCTTCATCGGCATCGGCCGCAAGCGCCTGCTCAACATCCTGCAGGCCCGCTGCGAGGCGCTGGGCGTGAAGCTGGTCTTCGAGACCGACGCCGCCGACGACCAGGCGCTTGCCGTGCAGTACAAGGCCGACATCGTGATCGCCTCGGACGGCATCAACAGCCGCATCCGCAACCGCTACGCCGACACCTACCAGCCCGACATCGACACCCGCCTGTGCCGCTTCGTCTGGCTCGGCACGCACAAGCTGTTCGACGCCTTCACCTTCGCCTTCGAGAAGACCGAGCACGGCTGGTTCCAGGCGCACGCCTACCGCTTCGACGACGACACCTCGACCTTCATCGTCGAGACGCCGGAGCACGTATGGAAGGCCTCCGGCATCGAGCAGATGAGCCAGGAGGAGGGCGTGGCCTACTGCGAACGGCTGTTCGCCAAACACCTCGACGGCCACAAGCTGATCAGCAACGCCACCCACCTGCGCGGTTCGGCGAACTGGATCCGCTTCCCGCGCGTGATCTGCCAGCGCTGGGTGCACCGCGCCGACCTGCCGGACGGCCGCCAGGTGCCGGTGGTGCTGATGGGCGACGCGGCGCACACCGCGCATTTCTCGATCGGCTCCGGCACCAAGCTGGCGCTGGAAGACGCCATCGCGCTCGCCGACGACATCCGCCGCGTCGGGCTGGAACCGGCCTTGCGCGAATACGAGTCGACCCGCAGCGTCGAGGTCCTGAAGATCCAGAACGCCGCGCGCAACTCCACCGAGTGGTTCGAGAACGTGGAGCGCTACGCCGCCCTGCAGCCCGAGCAGTTCGCCTACTCGCTGCTGACGCGCTCGCAGCGCATCTCGCACGAGAACCTGCGCGTGCGCGATGCGCGCTACGTGGAAGACTTCGAGCACTGGCTCGGCCGCAAGGCGGGCATGGCCGAGGCGTCGCCGCTGCTGCGCCCCGGACACGCGCTGCCGCCGATGCTGACGCCTTTCAAGCTGCGCGGCCTGACGCTGAAGAACCGCGTGGTGGTGTCGCCCATGGCGATGTACTCCGCCGAGGACGGCGTGCCGGGCGACTTCCACCTCGTCCACCTCGGCGCCCGCGCCATGGGCGGCGCGGGGATGGTGGTGGCGGAGATGACCTGCGTGTCGCCCGACGCCCGCATCACGCCGGCCTGCCCGGGTTTGTGGAACGATGCCCAGCGCGACGCGTGGAAGCGCATCGTCGACTTCGTCCACGCCAACACCGATGCCCGCATCGCCATGCAGCTCGGCCACGCGGGGCGCAAGGGATCGACGCAATTGGGCTGGGAGGATGCCGACCATCCGCTCGCCGACGGCAACTGGCCGTTGATTTCCGCGTCGGCGCTGCCGTACCTGCCTGGCGTGTCGCAGGTGCCGCGCGAGATGACGCGCGAGGACATGGCGCGCGTGCGCGACGACTTCGTCGCCAATGCCCGCCGCGCCAACGAGGCCGGGTTCGACTGGCTCGAACTGCACTGCGCGCACGGCTACCTGCTGTCGAGCTTCATCTCGCCGGTGACCAACCAGCGGCAGGACGAATACGGCGGCTCGCTGGAAAACCGGCTGCGCTACCCGCTCGAGGTCTTTGCCGCCGTGCGCGAGGTGTGGCCGCAGCACAAGCCGATGTCGGTGCGGATTTCGGCGCACGACTGGGTCGAGGGTGGCATTACCGCCGACGACGCGGTCGAGATCGCGCGCGCCTTCAAGGCGGCCGGGGCCGACATGATCGACTGCTCCTCGGGGCAGGTGAGCCCGGACCAGGCGCCGGTCTACGGCCGCATGTACCAGACGCCGTTCGCCGACCGCATCCGCAACGAGGCCGGCATCCCGACCATCGCCGTGGGCGCGATCTTCGAGGCCGACCACGTCGACAGCATCATCGCCGCCGGCCGGGCCGACCTCTGCGCGCTGGCCCGTCCGCACCTGGCCGACGCCTCGTGGACGCTGCGCGAGGCGGCCAGGCTCGGCTACAAGGACCTGGCGTGGCCGAAGCAGTACCTCGCCGGCAAGCGCCAGCTCGAAACCAATCTGGAGCGCGCCGGCAAGATGGCGGCGCCGGAGCACTGACATGAGTGCTGACATGAACGCTGACATGAGCAGGCAGACCCTGCAGGGCCGGCATGCCCTGGTAACCGGCGGCGGACGCGGCATCGGCGCCGCCATCGCCCGCCGCCTGCTGGACGACGGCGCCAGCGTGACCCTGCTGGGCCGCGACGCCGCCACACTGCACGCCACCGAGGCGGCGCTGCGCGAGGCATTCCCGCAGGCCCGGCTCGCCAGCGTCAGTGCCGACGTGACCGACGCGCACAGCGTGGCACGCGCCTTTGCCGCCGCGGCCAGGGACTTCGGCCCGGTCACGGTGCTGGTGAACAACGCCGGGCAGGCCCACAGTGCGTCGTTCCTGAAGACCGACGTGAAGCTCTGGCAGCGCATGCTCGACGTCAACCTGACCGGCACCTTCCTGTGCACGCAGGCGGCGCTGCCCGCCATGCTGGAGGCGGGCTGGGGCCGCGTCGTCAACGTGGCCAGCACGGCCGGGCTGGCCGGCTATGGCTACGTCAGCGCCTACTGCGCGGCCAAGCACGGCGTGATCGGCCTGACGCGCGCGCTGGCGCTGGAGATGGCCACGCGCGGCGTGACCGTGAATGCCGTCTGCCCCGGCTATACCGAGACCGACATCGTGCGCGATGCGGTCGAGAACATCGTCAGCAAGACCGGCCGCACCGCCGAACAGGCCCGCGCCGAACTCGCCGCCGGCAACCCGCAGGGCCGGCTGGTCCAGCCCGAGGAGGTGGCCGACGCGGTCGGCTGGCTGTGCCAGCCCTCGACCGGCGCCGTCACGGGCCAGGCCATTCCGGTCGCCGGCGGCGAGGTCATGGCCGGCTGAATCCATCCATCAAGAGACAAGACATGAGTGACATCGCCCTCGACATGCGCCACCACAAGCGCACCTTCGCCAACTACGAGCCGAAGCATTTCCTCTGGTCCGTCCTGCCGGACGGCAAGGTGGCGACCATCACGCTGAACCGTCCCGAGCGCAAGAACCCGCTGACGTTCGACTCCTACGCCGAACTGCGCGACCTGTTCCGCGCCCTGTGCTACGCCACCGACATCAAGGCCGTGGTGGTGACCGGCGCCGGCGGCAACTACTGCTCGGGCGGCGACGTCCACGAGATCATCGGTCCGCTGACGAAGATGTCGATGCCCGAACTGCTCGACTTCACGCGCATGACGGGCGACCTCGTCAAGGCCATGCGCGCCTGCCCGCAGCCCATCGTGAGCGCGGTGGACGGCATCTGCGCCGGCGCCGGGGCGATGATGGCGCTGGCCTCCGACATGCGCCTCGGCACGCCCCAGGCGAAGACGGCCTTCCTGTTCACGCGTGTCGGCCTGGCCGGCGCCGACATGGGCGCCTGCACGCTGCTGCCGCGCGTGATCGGGCAGGGCCGGGCGAGCGAGCTGCTCTACACGGGCCGCAGCATGAGCGCGGACGAGGGGATGAACTGGGGCTTCTTCAACGCGCTGCACCCGTCCGAGGCGGTACTTGGCGAGGCGCAGGCGCTGGCCGCCCAGCTTGCCGCCGGGCCGACCTTCGCCCACGGCGTGACCAAGAAGCTGCTGCACCAGGAATGGAACATGGGCGTGGACGAGGCCATCGAGGCCGAAGCCGAGGCGCAGGCCATCTGCATGCAGACCCGGGACTTCCGCCGCGCCTACGAGGCGTTCGTCGCCAAGACCAAGCCTGTTTTCCAGGGCGACTGAGTTCCCGGGTTCAAGCGTTTACGAATTCACGAGACCCCCCATGTCCGACAAGACCTATCTCGACCTGCCGTTCTTCGGCGACAGCCACCGCCAGCTCGAACGCGAACTGGACCAGTGGTGCGCGCAACACCTGCACGTCGACCATCACGATGCGGATGCCGCCTGCCGTGCCCTCGTGCGGCAACTGGGCGAGGCCGGCTGGCTGCGCTACTGCGTGCCGGCGCAATGGGGCGGCGCACTGCCCGCGCTCGACTCCCGCTCGCTGTGCCTGCTGCGCGAGACGCTGGCCCGCCACGACGGCCTGGCCGACTTCGCCTTCGCCATGCAGGGACTCGGCTCCGGCGCCATCTCGCTGGCCGGCAGCGAGGCCGTGCGCCAGCGTTACCTGCCTCGCGTGGCGAAGGGCGAGGCGATCGCCGCCTTCGCGCTGTCGGAGCCGGATGCCGGTTCCGACGTGGCCGCCATGCAATGCAGCGCCCGGCTCGACGGTGACCACTACGTGCTCGACGGTGCCAAGACCTGGATTTCCAACGGCGGCATCGCCGACTTCTACTGCGTCTTTGCCCGCACCGGCGAAGCCCCGGGCGCGCGCGGCATCACGGCCTTCGTGGTGGATGCCGACACCCCGGGCCTGACCATCGCCGAGCGCATCGACGTGATCGCCCCGCATCCGCTGGCCACGCTCAGGTTCGACAACTGCCGCGTGCCGGTGGGCAACCGCCTCGGCGAGCCGGGGCAGGGCTTCAAGGTGGCGATGATGACGCTCGACATCTTCCGCGCCTCGGTGGCCGCCGCCGCGCTCGGCTTCGGCCGCGCCGCGCTGGACGACGCGCTGGACCGCGCCACCTCGCGCCCCATGTTCGGCGGCGTGCTGGCCGACCTGCAACTCACGCAGGCCGCCATCGGCGACATGGCCACGGCCCTCGACGCCGCCGCGCTGCTGACCTACCGTGCCGCCTGGACGCGCGACGTCCAGGGCCGCCGCACCACGCGCGAGGCCGCGATGGCCAAGATGGTGGCGACCGAGAACGCGCAGCAGGTCATCGACCGTGCCGTGCAGGTGTTCGGCGGGCTGGGCGTGAAGGTCGGCACCCGCGTGGAGAGCCTGTACCGCGAGATCCGCTCGCTGCGGATCTACGAGGGCGCGACCGAAGTGCAGAAGCTGATCATCGCGCGCGAGACGCTTGCCAGCCGGTGACGTCCGGACCGGCTCCATCACCATCGCTACTAGAAAGAGACCGCTGGAGACAAGCATGACCCCCACCGCCCACCTCGACACCTTTGCCCGCGACCATCTGCCGCCGCCCGAGCAGTGGCCCGTGTTCGAGTTCAACGAGGACACCCGCTATCCGGAACGCATGAACGCCGTGGCCGAGCTGCTCGACCGCCATCTGACGGAAGGCCGCGGCGGGCGCGTCGCCATCCGGCAGCACGAGGACGGGCGCGCCGGGGAGGCCACCTACACGGAACTGGAGGCGCTGGTCAACCGCATCGCCCACGTGCTGGTCGAGGACATGGGCCTCGTGCCGGGCAACCGCGTGCTGCTGCGCGGGCCCAACAACCTGATGATGGCGGCCAGCTTCCTCGCCACCATCAAGGCCGGCATGATCGCCGTGCCCACCATGCCCCTGCTGCGGGCCCGCGAGTTGAAGCAGATCATCGACAAGGCGGCGGTGACGGCCGCCCTGTGCGACGTGCGACTGCAGGAGGACATGGAGGCCAACCGGCAGCCGGGCGGCGAATTCCACTGCCCGACGCTGGCGCGCACGCTCTATTTCAGGAGCGAAGGGGAGGGCTCGCTCGAAGCCGCCATGGCCGGCAAGCCCGACACCTTCCCCGCCTGCGACACCGCTGCCGACGACGTCTGCGTGATCGCCTTCACCAGCGGCACCACCGGCCAGCCGAAGGGCACGATGCACTTCCATCGCGACGTGATCGCGATGTGCGACCTGTTCCCGCGCCATGTGCTCAGGCCGGAGCCGGATGACATCTTCTGCGGCACCCCGCCCATCGCCTTCACCTTCGGCCTCGGCGGCATGCTGTGCTTCCCGCTGCGGATCGGCGCGAGCACGGTGCTGGCCGAGAAGCTGTCGCCCGAGTCGCTGCTGCAGCTGATCCAGGACCAGCGGGCCACCATCGTCTTCACGGCGCCGACGTTCTACCGGCAGATGGCCGCGCTGGCGCCGAAGTTCGACCTGTCGAGCCTGAAGAAGAGCGTGTCGGCGGGCGAGGCGCTGCCCGACGCCACCCGGCAGAGCTGGAAGGCTGCCACCGGCATCGAGATGACCGACGGCATCGGCGGCACCGAGATGATCCATATCTTCGTGTCCAGCGCCGGCGCCGAGGTTCGGCCGGGCGCCATCGGCAAGGTCGTGCCGGGCTACACGGCGCGGATCGTCGACGAGAACATGCAGCCGCTGCCGCCGGGGCAGGTCGGCAAGCTGGCCGTGCGCGGGCCCACCGGCTGCCGCTACCTGGACGATCCGCGCCAGTCCAACTACGTGCGCGACGGCTGGAACCTGCCGGGCGACACCTTCATGATGGACGCCGACGGCTACTACTTCTACCAGGCGCGCTCCGACGACATGATCATCTCGGCCGGCTACAACATCGCCGGGCCGGAGGTGGAGAGCACGCTGATGCGCCACGAGGCGGTGGCCGAGTGCGGCGTGGTGGGCGCGCCCGACGCCGAGCGCGGGCAGGTGGTGACGGCCTACGTCGTCCTGCGCCCCGGCGTGCCGGCCGACGAGGCCTTGCGCAAGCGGCTGCAGGACTACGTCAAGGCGGAGATCGCCCCCTACAAGTACCCCCGCCGCATCGAATTCCTCGACGCGCTGCCGCGCACCGAGACCGGCAAGCTGCAGCGCTTCAGGCTGCGGCAGATGGCGGAGCAATCCACGGTGGTCCCCACGCAAGGCGATACCCGACACATTTGAAAACCCCTTCTTTGCTCCCCTCTCCCTGGGGGAGAGGGGAGCAAGAATGCCTCGCAACCTACACGCGGAAAAGACATCCATGAACATCCTCCAACCCCCCGACTGGGCCGCGCCGCGCGGCTACTCCAACGGCACCATGACCGAGATGCAGGCCGGCAGCCGGCTGCTCTTCGTCGGCGGCCAGATCGGCTGGAACGCGCAATGCGAGTTCGAGACCGACGACTTCGGCGAGCAGGTGGCCCAGAGCCTGCGCAACGTGGTGGCGGTGCTGGCGGCAGGCGACGCACGGCCCGAGCACATCACGCGCATGACCTGGTATGTGTCGGATCGTGACGAATACGTCGCTTCCTACCGCAAGATCGGCGAGCACTACCGGGCCATCATCGGCCGGCACTTCCCCGCCATGACCGCGGTGGAGGTGGCAAGGCTGGTCGAGCCGCGCGCCAAGGTGGAGATCGAAGTGACGGCGGTTGTACCTGCGGCGCGCTGAAATCCGCCCGGGTGGTGCAACCGGCGCGCGGAAGGGCGCGGGGTGGGATCAAGGCAGGAAAAGGGCGAGCGGCGGGGCAGGGCGCCGGGCGGGGCTTCCGGCGCCCCCGTCCGCGTGCAAGTCCTTGATAACTTGAGAAAATGGCTTGTGCGGGATATAATCCGAAAGTTTCGCTTTCAGAACCCTTCACCCTAGCGCCAGCCGCATTCCTCCTTCCGCCGCCCCCATTTTCGCGACGTCCTGGCACGCCATGCATGCGTGCAGCACCCGCCGCGAGCCCTCCGGCCAGTCCGGCAGGGAATTCAAAGAAAAAGGGGCACGAGGCGTTGAGCAGGTCGGTCACGGGGTGAATCCAGCAGGAGCCTACCCGTGTTACCGTCTTTTCCGTCCGCCATTCTCGCGCTAGCAGACGGCACGG
>Ga0160472_100566_pt1 | contig 21941 bp, 21 predicted proteins | sample HID1973M_E11MG_FD_108267 | JGI IMG/M metagenome (GOLD analysis project Ga0160472, IMG submission 108267) | Enriched mosquito-associated microbial communities from UW Madison campus, WI, USA - HID1973M_E11 MG | ecosystem: Host-associated > Arthropoda: Insects > Digestive system > Unclassified ... | reverse complement strand
TTAAATCCCGATATAAGTGTATTTGCGAATGTCATTGCAAATAGAATACCCGTCGCTATGATCATGTTTCGTCTTTTTTCGTTAATTGCAAAGGCAAAGGCGACGGTACCGGTTAAGATACTCAGGTTTCCCATTTGTACACCAAGCTGGATCACAGCATCTATATTCACTAAAATACGATTTAGCGGAAGCGTAACTAAAGAAATAATAAAAAGGAGGATACTCATCGATTTTGTATTCGGAATGTATCTTTTCTCTACTGGATAATTCATTTTTAGAAATAACCCATGTAAAAAAGCGGCATGCCCAAGAACATAAAGCCTTTGGCATTTAGCTATTTCATAGAAAAGAGAATCAGCAGTATACGATTTTCCCAAATAAGTCATGTATTCGTAACCTATAGCATTCAGAAAATAAAATATAGAAGTACAAGCCATGTAGCCTGCAAAAATGACGTGCAAAATAAATACAGGTCTGAATAGCTGCTCAACAATTGGTCTGTCTCTTGGTAAAGGTTTCAATTTACCTGAATAGCAGATGTAAAAAATATAAAAAGAACCCAGCCAGGCAATCAGGTATGAAATACGTGGTAAATCAGTAAGCAACAAGGCCAGTAGAAAGGGGAAATATAAAATTAGATAACGGTTACTTTTTTGCACGATTTATTACATTTAGTATAATTTCTACCTGTCTTAGCAGGGTCCAATCCCCAGACAATATAGCTGATGCAGCTCCCATTTGTTCAAGTAAACGAGGACGATCGGTTAAAATTTTGAGTTTTTCTATAAGCTCATCCTGATTACCAGCCTTAAAGGTATAACCATTTTTTTTTTCCTTAATAAGATCTGCACCGCAACCAACTTTATCAGAAACCAGAATGGCTTTTCCGGCAGCCATCGCTTCATTTACTGCTAATCCCCAGGTTTCATTTGGGCCCTTCGAAGGTAAGCAGAATAAATCGCAAGCCTGATAGATTACCGGCATTTGAGTTTGGTTCTGAAAATCCATAAAATGAACCTTTAATTTTGAGTTTCCCTTTTTTTCATTCCGACTTCTTTTCTCCTCCTTTTCTCTTATTTCCTGATTGTTCTGGACATTGTCAACCTGAGCGTAGTCGAAGGATAAGCTTTCCACTTTATCTTTTAAACTCTCCTCCAGATCCCCGTTACCCACAAATAGAAGGTGGGTATTAGTCCTGTTCATTAGGATAAAGGCATCGAGTAAAAGTTGTGGATCTTTTTTGGTTTCAAGTTTTCCGGCAAAAAGGATGAGCAGGTTATTCTCCGGAATACCTAAGAGGCTCCTAAGCCGTTTTGCCTCAACTGATCGATCTTCCGCAAAACGTTCATTATCTATAGCATGAGGGGTAAAGATTAGTTTTTCTTCTCGCAGCCCATAATGTTTAAAATAAGCCTTATTATGGCTGCCAGTATAAAAAGCCAGATCAATTTGCCTATAAACCCATTTAAGAAAAAACTTTTTTAGCGCTCCTCGAATAAAGGATTGTTTATCGATCAAAGTACTGTCTCCCCTAAACCAGATCGGAACCCTGTTTTTGAAGTACCTTATGGCTCTCAAATGGCTGGAGTAAGCCCAGCCATATATCATGATTCCATCGGGTTTAAAATAACTAACCTTATTAATTAAATCAGGATTACTGATGCCGGCAAAGTGATAGCTTCCTTTTTTTTTTGCCCTATTATGGAGAAATTCATAATCATAACCATCCAAAAGTGGAATATCCCATATTATTTCTTTTCCAAAACCCTGGTCTACACTATCATTGATTTTTCCTAGAGTATAAAATACTTTTAATTCAATAGCAGTTTTTTCAGCTAATAGCTTAAATAATGGCACGTAATATTGTACTGGATGGCTTATTAAAATTGCTAAACGAAAAGGGATCATTTCAAAGGTGGTATAACACTGTTCAGATAAATTATCTAAATAAGATAACAAACGCTAATAATTCGTGAGTTTATGTCTTTCCAGTATAGTGATGTAAGAATTAATCAGTTAGATTTTGAATAACCTGATTGAACACTTCACATTGTCTTTTGGTTGTTGCTCTTGCCCGGTATTGTTCAAATTCAGTCCAATTAATATTTCTATTTACAAGGCAATTATCTGTCAGATTCAATAAAAAATCCTTGATGGTGTTTATTGCAGATTCATAATCGAGAATATTTGCAACATAACCCACGTTACAGTTTATTAAAGTTTGGGCAGCACTACTTTCTAAATTAAACACAGAAAGGATCGGTTTCTCTGTCATAATATACGGATAAATCTTAGACGCGGTATATGCAGGTTTTTCATGGCCTGGTATAAAAAGAGCATCGGCTAGCTGAAGGTTATAGAGACTATCATAAAAAGAAATTCTATCGGTTTGTTCTGTAACAAATTCTTCTAAATTTAATTTCTCCGCAATACTGTATAATGTTTTTTCCCCACTGCCCAGTGGTGCATAGCTGGTTCCAATAAAATGAAACTTTAGTATTTTAAATTTGTCAGGATCATTTTTTAAACACTGTTTAAATGCTTTTAATAAAAGTGATACCGCCTTTTGCATGTCAAATCCACCTCGTCCAACATAAACGATGTGTTTATATATAGGGTTATTGTCGAAAGCAAGCTCTAATTGATTTTTATACTTACTGGCAATCTCCAGATCTTTTTTAAATCCGCCGAAAGTAATCGTAGCTGATGGCACATTTTTTAAGTGAGGATACCTTAAAATTAAATCAGCTATATATGCGTCCGAAACCGATATCAGTCCATCCACGGCTTTCATTGCTACAGGCTCCAGATACTTATCTAACCGGTAAGAAAACCAGTACTTTTTTGGCCGTTTATGTTTTGGTTTATCTGCATAATAATTGGTAAACCAGGGATCCTGCATATCGATGATATAAGGTATCCCGAATTTTTCCTTCCAATAAGGGCCCATTATACAAACAGGGAATTGCGTAGTAGAGAAATAAATTAAATCAAAATGATTTGCTTTTAAATACTTATTTACGAATTGCTTATAATGCCATAATGACCGGAGTGCAATACTCCCTAATCCAAATTTTTTGGTCCAATTTTTAGGCAAAGCTTTTATATAATGAATTTTAATATTTTTTGGTACTGATTCTGCCAAAAGATAATCAAATACAGCATCAGTATATTCCTCTTTCACAGCTACAACCTCAACTTCCCAATCAAAATTCTGATAAAAAGGAAGGCTCATCCTAATGCGGTGCATATCTGCAGCATTAGACGGCACAAAATATGGTGAAATAATCAGTGCTTTTTTCAATTTTTAACATCCAAATTAATATTCATTTTGCTAAAGGTTGAATTTTTACTCCGCTTTAATGATGGTAATTTAGGTATTTAATAAAATAAATATGCCACAATAATTGAGAAAAACATTAAACAAGTAAATGATTTCTCTAGTATAAAGGAACGATAAGATAAGCCGAAAAAAATATAAAATTGAAATTTCAAACCTAGTGTCCAGAAGATCAGAGATATTCAATTCGATTTTAAAATTCCGTTGAGATTTAATATATGAAATATTAAGTTACTAAATCTTGGAATTTTCTTTTGGTTACAATCATTAACACTAATGATATCCCTACTGCTACAAAATAAGTAGGATCTATAGTAACGCTCTTTTCAATATTTGATTGGAAAAAAATTTGAATCAAATAATGATTTTTGTACGTGGTATATGGTGAAAAGCCGCTTATAATAAAGAAAACTTGGACTATGAAATAACCAAAATTACCAGAATTTCTAATAATACCACTTAATTGAAAATATTTAACATACATCGCTGCCATTCCGCTTAAATATCGATTATTTCAATTCTCATTTCGAAGCAAGCAACCAACGATCTCTGTTATTTTATTACGCTCTATTTCCCAATTAAGCTCTGTTTGACCTAGCCGATATGCATCTGTTTTATGCATTAATAAAACTAACCTATCATTATAGTAACAATCTAATATTTTTGCCAAATTTTCAGGGCTGTTATTGGCAAATAATTTACCTATTGCGGGGAATTTACTTAACAGTTGAAGCTGCGCTGGGGTGTTACTAGCGATAGTTGCCAGTCCGATTTGGATATAAGTAAATATTTTATTGCTCAATGCAAAATTATTATTTCGCGAAAAACCTGGCTCTGTTGCCAATCCGATGTCAAATTGGCTTGCAAAATCAAATATTTCAGTTGCTGCTATTGGTTTATGGAAGTGTATTGAACTTCTTTTTGTTAGGAGTAATTGGCTTAGCGCCTCTTGGTAAGAAGAAGCCACTTCACCAAGAAGATGGAGTTCAAAGCTATTGGCAGAGATATTTAAGGCTTCAATGACATTTTCCAGGCCTCGATTCGGTCCAATTGTTTGCGAAAACCAAAATAATTTCAAATTGTTGCTTAAATTATTTTTGATGATTAAGCTCCTTTTCTCAAATACGTTTAAAATAATTACAGCGTTTTTATTAAAAAGTTCGTCATATGCTGAAGCAATTAATGGGCTGGAGGCACTCATGTAATTTACCTTGGGTATATAATCATCTTCAATTAATATATTAAGCCTTGCTTCATGACTATTGGGATTATCATTTACCTCAAACCGGTGAAAATCTTCGGCGTCAAATCCCGAAAATGTTTTATGAAAATCAGCTGCCTTTACAACTGCCGGGAGGGCGGCTAAATTATGAGCAATATAAAGGTCTGCTTTTATTTTTTTAGCTTCTCTTGTTAACCCTGCTGTACATCTTCCAATTGAATGAAACCCAATTTTTTTACTGTAAGGGAACAGCGAGGCAAGAGAACGGAAAAGTTTATGCACAATCCTACTATACCAATAGATAAATGGGTTGGTATCAGGAGCTCCTCCAACCCTGAGACTTTTCCAGGTTTTGTTTTTTAATAGCTGAACATCCATTTCAGTTCCCCACTTATTCCAGAATTGATAAAGCACGGTAACGTCATACCCTTTTTGAGATAAAGCATCGGCCTCTTTCACCATTCTTGGGTTTAAGGATGGCTGAGTAGCGGTGATAATTACAATTTTAAATTTCAAGACCGTCCAAATAAGGTTAGATATTCATTGGCCACAACACGTACATCGAATCTACTTTCTGCATTCAGCCTACACTTGACCCTGTCAATTTGCTCAAGTTTCGGAATCGCTAATATCATTTCTTCAATATCTGATACTACAAAGCCGTTGATATTTTCCACAATAACTTCATTCACGGCACCTTTTGTAAACCCTATTACAGGTGTTCCACATGCCATAGATTCTGCCATAACCATTCCAAAGGCTTCGCGTATATCGATAGGAAATAACAACGCTTTTGATTTGCCCAGATAATAATTTTTTTGTTCATCGTTCACAGGGCCAACATATTTGATTTGTTTTTGATCTATAAACGGTTCAATTTCTTCTTTAAAATATAGTTGTTCACTTTCAATGTCAGAAATATTTCCTGCAATAATTAAAGTATTGTTGGTTTTCTTTGCAACCTCAATAGCTATGTGACAACCTTTAACTTTATCAAGCCGACCTAAGAACATTAGAGGCGCATCAGGTGCAATTTTAGTTTCCAGTTTATATTTTTGAAAATCTATTGCGTTGAAAATCCTTTTCCAATTTCCATATTCCTGGACATCTTTAATACAATCTTTACTTGGGCCTGTAAAGATCAAATTCTGGTGAGGTAATTTTATAATATGCTCAATGTTTTTGACATGAATCTCTCTGCCATATGTCATTATTTTTTTTGCTTTGGCATTTAAAATAGGAAGTAGGTATATTAACCTTCCGAAATTATGTACCATATCATATTTTTTTCTGTTTAAGTATAAAAACTTCCAGGCCGATAACATTTCCAAAAACCGCTGTATTTTGGATCTCTTTAAATCATTTTTTCCGAATTCAAAAACACTACCCTGAATGTGAGATCCCGGCCCTGCCAACAGGTCTACCTGGTGGCCTTTTTTTAAATATTCTTCTGCAAACATTACCACTAGCCTTTCGTGCCCGCCATACAGTATGGGAGGAACTGGTATGCCTGGATCCATTACAAGTAATATCTTCATTTCAAAATGGAATTATAAATATCATAATACTGCCGGGCGCACTTCTCTAAAGTTAAATGATCTAAGATATAATTCCTGGGCGCAAATTTGTTTTCATTGTACAGGATATTAAATAGCTTAAGAGATGACTCAAAGTCTTCAACGGCTTTGAACTTGATACCACAGCGGTCATCCCAGTAAGGCACTGATGAAACGGGTTGGAATTTAACTTTATCTGGAAAATAATAGGGATCCTGCCAAAAACCACCTCTATCCCAGGCTAGTATAGGGGTATCAGATGAAAGAATCTGTTGGTAGGCGAAGCCCTGGGTTTCGTGTTCACAAAGGAAAATTACAGCTTTGCAGGTGCTGAGTTTAGCCGCCAGTTCTTCAGTTTTATAGAAACCATACCTGATGGTTTCAAAAGTTAAACCCTGAGAATTTAATATGTTACTGATGGGGATATATAAGTTCGGAATAAAAACATCCCGATCCCATCTAATTTTATCGTAAATTAAAAAATCAACAATTGGCTTTTCAATATTTACCTGTGGTGCCCATTTATTCGTATCAATACCTGCAGGCCAGGCTGAAACCAGATTACCGTAATAAGGCTTGCACATCTCAACCATCCATTCGCCGGGAACCAGCATATGTTTTACGTTTGGGTATTTTTCAAAAAGAAGTGGTTCCTCAATCGGATGGGAGAAAACACCGGCGCCGAATAAAATTGGATTTTGGAACTTTTTTTCAAAAATTAAATGTGGCTTTCCAATTACGCCAATAAGAGCATCAGAATTTTTCTTTACGTAGGCGTAATCGTTAAACCGATAAGGAATATTCAATCTGTCTAGCCCTTTCATTAACTGAAGCGCTATCATCATCACACCTCCGGGCGCCTGCTTACCTCTAATAATTCTTCTGATCAGTTTTCGGGGATAACGATCATATTTTATCCATCTATCAGATTCGGGCTCTTCGTAAAATAAATTTAATGGTTCAGGCTTCAACATGTTCAAAAATACTTCCGTTTGCAAAGGTATCTTGGGCAGTAATTATACTAAAATCTTGAAGGTTGATTTGCTCATTTTTATATTTCAAAAACCTTAGTGGAACTTTTCCGATAAACGATGCCCACATAGAAAAAGTGCTTGGTGGGCCAATAATGTAATTACAGATGCTCAAACCATATAAATCTTCAATGGAATTAGCGTTTTTTATTTTAAAGGTTTTAAATGTATGAAAATTTGCTAAATCAATTTTTTCATTGCTGCAAATAAGAAAAGTTACGCTTTGGTTTTGCTTGTCAAACATCGCCTGGATTTGGCTCATATATTCGGAATAAATGTTATTACCGAAGTAATAAAGGCCATTAAAAAAAATGTCATAATCGCCCCTTCTAATGTGTACCCCAACTATTACAGATTCTTTTGGCATTTGAGAGAACGCAAGCAGAACTTTATTGATGCTTTTTTTATTTGGGGAAAAAATATTGCTGATTTCCTGATGAAATTCGGCAAGTAGCTTAACATCATTTCTTCTTGTTCCATTACCTGTAAAAAACATTAATTTCTTATGCTCAAACTCTTCTTCACTCCATATTTCATTCCGCCAACGCTCTTTATCTACTTTAATATTGATTATTTCTAACAGTTTATTTGGTAGTTGCCTAACTAAATTTAATGTGAATTTTCTAATGTAAATGTCTACGAAATTAACCCTCGTGAATCCAAATTTAATTCTCGGATAACGATTTACATTTTCAAATAGGTGAATATTGTCCTCGAAATATAAAGAAATAAGCGTCGTATTATATTTTAAAGCCCTGGCTATCAATGGAGCTTGATACCAAAGTTGATTGCATAACTGGCCAGGTTTATCATTAAGAAAAATCATTACTCTATTCGCAAATGAAATCGATTTTTGAAGAGCCGGCAATAAAGCCTTCAATATTTATTTGATCAACAAACATGTAAGCATCCCGAGATTTTATCACCCTTAAAAAAGATTGTTCCAGAGATAAGGTAAAGGGCGTTCCAATAATATTCCTGTTAAAGAAAACTTTCTTAAGAATACCTTTAATGCCGCTACTATCTCTTGCATAAGCAATCATTTCAAAGATCACATTCGTTAAGACCAATTCGAGCGTTTTTTTATCTCGAATAAGATAGGCTCTCGTGCTAAAAAATGGAAAATAACTTTTGGTGTCATAACAAACACCGAGTATTTCTTTGTCTTTAAGTTTTTCGATGAGTTTCTGTAAATTAAAATTTTCGTTAGGATAATATCTGCCGCTGATTTTAAAAATTAATTCATTATCAGGGAGATAATAGAGGCTATTTAAAATCAATAAAGCTTCGTTTAATCCTTTATTTTCAAAAGTATATTGTGGGATCTGATGAATCTTCAAACCCGATTGAGTTTCAGCAATTAGTTTTTTGGAATCGATCATCTCGATAGAATTATCAATAAGAAAAACATGGTTAAAGCCGGCATCAAAAAGCTTGTTAATTGTATTAATAGTTTGTAAGTATCTTTCTTCTACGGAAAAATAGGAATGTGCTGACGGATTAATTGTCGAAGTTATAATAGCAATCATTTTTTGTCGTATTTAAACATAAAATGCATTCGCGAAACAGTGTTGATTGTCAAAAATAAAGCTCAAGGTAATTTTTATAATGTTGCAAATACTTGGCAAGCTTCCAACTAATTCTTTTTGCTATGAAATCGATGATTTTACCACCAAATTTAGGTTCGAGATCGGCACCTCCAAAATTGTTTATTTTTTCCGATATGGTTTTGTTAAGCTCAGGATATTTAGGGAAAATTAAATATAGCAGTCCCTGATAGGCATTTGCGATAAATCTATTTACGCGCTCACTGTCTTCATATTCGCTTAACAAAGTAGCGGCAATTGTTATGGCTTTGTAACCAGATTTATAAGCCTTTTCAGTAGTTTGGCTCGATAAACTATTTGGTACCTGTCTGTAATACAATACTGCATTTTCGCAATAATAAATCTGCTTAGCTTTTAAGCATACCCGGGTAAAAAATTCGTAATCATTAATGTAGGATAGTTCTTCGTTCCAAGGTCCCGCGGTTGCAATTAAATGCCTCGAGATAAGCCAACGCCCTCCCTGCATCATGTTACTCGATTCGCTTAGTAGAAAATCAACGGGTAAAACATTTTTCCACTTCTCCAAATTATAGCTCTTCGCAGTGCCATCTGCTATACTGTTGTAGAAGTTTACACAATGTGAAAAATACAAACTTTGCTCATCCACATATAATTTCATCATATTCGATAAATAATCCGAATCGATCAGGTCATCTGCATCAAGAAACTTAATTAGCTGCCCGCTCGACTTTGACAATCCGTAATTACTTGAATAGGATTGTCCTTTGTTTTCATTCAACCGATAAATACGTATCGATTCAGATTCATATCGCTTTGCAATGCTATAACTGATATCAGTAGAGCAATCATCAATAATTATAATTTCTTTATTGTTCCAAGTTTGGTTAATTGCAGACTCGATGCTTTGCGCTAAATATTGCTCCGCATTATAAACTGGTATGACGATCGAAATTAGTACCTGACTAGCCACGTTTAATTTTTTTGTAATATAGGTTTACAACAGACGGGTGTAAACGCTTTAATATTTGAAATTTGTAGAAATTATGATGCTTTTTATTGAAAATATTTTTAATGTCCCATGATATGCTTTTACAGTAATTGCCCAGGGTGATGTCTCGTTCATTGGTTTTATTTAGCCATCTTTTTATTCCACCAAAATGACTCCCTCCTCCATATTGAGTATCTTGTGGAAAATGATGTATGCTTTTCTGTTTTTCAATAAGTGAAAGGATTTTGCTTTTTAGATGAAACATAGATGGAATTTTATCGATGTCGAAATCAATCAGCAAATTATTGAGTTTGTGATATTCATTGTTTCTTATCAATGAATCTAAAATTGCGTATTCACTTCCTTCACAATTTAGTTTCATCACGACATGATCTTCTGAATCAATATGCTTTCTAAAAAAGTCGGCGGCTGATATAAAGCTGCAAAGCTCTTTTTTTTCAAAATTTTCGGTGTATAGGACATTATCATAAGCTACGTGATCATTAAAAATACTTGCGGCTTCCGATCCCGGGTAGTTTATATACAGTTCTTTATTTTCATCTAGCAAACCACAATTATAAGCCCTAATCCTTTCATCTTTTATTAATTCGATTTTTGTAAAACATATTTTTGTGGGTTCAAAGCAATAAATAATATCAAAATTATAGATGGGATCAATTACTGTTTCTAAAGTCTGCCCGTAGTGTCCGCCAACATCAATGAATATTTTCATTAAATCTATCTTAAATTTGGTTTAAAAATTCTGATCGTTTTCTCCCTTAACCAAACCGAAAAGAAAGGATTTATTTTTGTTAAAAAATTGAATAAACGATTTCCATTTGTTGAGTTAGGAAATCCCAGAGACTTACTTAATGCTAAAGCTTTTTTAATATATACCCAATTTTCAAATACCGATAATGATGAGATGCAGGACCAAAGTTGATCGGAAATTTCAACAGGATAAAGGCTTCCATGGCTTTTTGCAATTTTTTCTAAGACATGAAAATTAGCCATGGCACATTTGAGTTCATTCGAATTAGACATGCTCTGTTCATGCCGATAATTAATGCAAGTAATGGTGCTTAAATAATCAAATCTCAATCCGTTTTTTGCAAGGTTGATGTGAAATGCATTGTCTTCATTATAAAGCACATTGGGATCTAAATCGAAGCCTCCAGCTGCTAAAAAGCTATTTCGCCTGTAAAGGCCAAAATTCACTATTTTGTTTGAAATAACGTATTTAAGGGGATTTTCTGATAGTAGAATTTTATTGTGATTTGCGGTACCTAACAGTTTTTTATTAATAAACTCCCTGTATTCGAAATTGAGTACCAAAACATCGAAATTAGCGGATTCATTATCTATCCAGCGGTGCATTTCGTTTGTAAAATTGGGTAACAATAAATCATCGGCATCATGAAAATGTAGCCAATCCGATTTAGATGCCTTCGCCAATTCATTCTTCCCAAAGGAACAACCTTGGTTTGTTTTACCTTGTAATATGGTTACACCAAATTTTAATGCAATTTCTCTGGTATTATCTACACTACAATCATCATAAACTAAAATTTCATCAAATAATATGTCCTGTTTCAGTGCAGATTCTAACAAATCGCCTAAGCAATTTTGAGCATTATAGGCTGGTATACACAATGCAATGGAACTCATCTGGCTTTGAATTTATTAACCATCCGCTTTAAAACATATTTCAATAATGGTTTCAAGGGTTGTTTATTTAGAAGATGTTCGACCTTGTACTCCGTTTGGCGAGGTGAATAGATGGTAGCAAAATATTTGTTATACTCTTTTGGTTCAAATGAACTTAAAAGCGTTTCATATATCACCAAATTTTTTGGAATAATATTTTTTGAGCTAAGGGAAATTTTAATGGTTTCAAAAGCCGCATTTGTTAGTTCTCTATATTTTTTATCAGTGCATTGAGTGAGGTCTTTTATACAGTTAGCGAGCGCTAACGAATCACATCTGGAATATTTATAACCATTGACAAGATTTTCAATTAGTTCCGAAGCCCCAGCGCCATCTGAGCAGATTACTGGAACTCCGGCGCCCATATATTCCAAGCAGGTAAAATTAAACATGTCCCATGTTGATGGAACAATGGCGAATTTTGCACTTTGTTGTAATTTCAGGATTTTGCTATTGTTTACAGCGGAATATGGAACGATCTTGTTTTTCCAGATTTTAGGGAAGTCGTTCAGCAGTTGTTCAGATTTTGATAAGCCTTCACGATATACAGTGTCGTTTCCGTACCATCTTATTTCTGGAGAATCATCCTTGAGTTCTTTAACCGCTTTGCAAAGAACATCAGGGCCTTTCCATTCCTGCACCCGACCGCAGACTATGGCAAAATTTTCTTTCTTCGTAGTGTAGTCTAGGCTTTCCTTGTTTAACTCGTATACAGGGTAAATCAATTCAATATCATTATCGACAATTGATTGCCAATATTGCTGGTTGGATTTGCTATAGGTGATCAGAACATCAGATTTTGTTAGGAGATTTAGTTCGGTTAATCGATTAATATCTCCGCTAAGCTTATCTTTTAATTCCTTTTGTTCCAATTCTATCTGTCCGTAACTCCCATGAAGCCGTGTAACAACCGGTTTATTGTGGTTTATTAACCATGGAACATATCCTAAACCAAAATCAGTACATTCGATAAGATCGTAATCTGTTCCTTCATTCATCTGCTCCCACATTGCCCATGCGGCAGCAATATTGTGCTGATATTCTGGAAAGAGATCAAAGGCGCTGAATTTTTTTAAGTTAGCTTTGAAAATCTCCGGTTTCAGGAATTCTATGTGTACATCATCGTGTATGTAAGTTTCATCGCTGTAGGTATATCCACTTCCTACTATCACATGTATTTCAGAACACAATGGGTATAGTGCCTTTATATAATGTAAATAATAAGTAGAAATGCCGCCACCCGAATGAGGATAATATTCTGGTAAAATAAAGAGTATTTTCAAAGTTTATTATGTAAGTTATGACTTGAAAACCAATTTCTAAGCTTTACTAATTTAGCGTATATTTTTTTGAGAAAACTATGTCTGTAGGCAACATCCTTTTTCTCAATTGTGCTGTAGCCTTTGAAATGATTTACGATTGATTTTTCCGGTGCATACACATACAAGCTTGTATGTGTATCCGCAATGGCACTGTCTACCCATCTTAAATCTTTTTCTAACTTATTAATAACTGTGCTGATGCACCTTGCATTATAGGCTATACCTACCATACCTAAAGTGTTGTTGAGCCTGTACAGTCCGTTAGTAATTTTGTGCGGTCTAATGAAATGATTCTCCACATAAAAATACAGCATGTCCCAGTCATCTCCAACTTCGGCTAACAAAGCAGTTAGCTTTTTTTTAAAGCTTTTAGGAATGATTACATCATCTTCAAACACAATAAATCTTCTATAATTTTTAGATTGTCCATCTTTAAGAGCATTTATGTGACTCTGCCTGCATCCCAAAGAACCAAGATTACCCGGCCAACCTTCAATATTGAGCTCTTCACCTTTCACCGCTTCATATCTTAATAAATTCGGATGGTTTAAGTTTTCATATTCTTTTAGAAATTTATGATACCTATCAGTACTTTCTTTTAAATTGATACAGTAAACTGCATCAAAATAATTGTTTATTTCTTCCTGTCTCTGAATCGATTTTTGCTTATTAAAATACATTATTCTCAGTCACTTGAACTTCACGCTTATAGGAAATAATACTTTTAATCATGTACTTGAATATTATTTGATATGTGGTATGTTTAAAGAAAAATTTCCCCCTGAGCATTAATTGCCGTAAATTATTAACATTGTATGCTAAAGGGTTATGGAAAAAATGGGTAACTAAGTGGTTCAGAATCCTGACTAGAAAATCAGAAAACATTTTTTGTTCGAATAGGCCTAGTTTTTCATTCTCTTTTGCCAGAATATCTAATGAAGCTATTCGTTTTAACGTTTCAGAAAATAAGGTATTCTCACTGTTGCAGTCTTTTTCAGGTAGTATTAAATTATAGTTAATGGGGAGGCCTGGCATCATTTTTTGCAAAAGTGCTACCCTGATTCTATTCGAATTTTCTTCCTGAATTTTGTTGCCAGTAACCGAAGTTTGCTCATGATGAACTCTATATTCTAACAAAACTTCAGGGATATTAGCTAATTTACCATTTATGCATATTTGCGACCAAAGCGCATAATCTTCTGCAGGTTCAAAATCTTTATTATAACTTAAATGATTAACTTTCAAAAAATCACTTCTCATCATAACCGTGGGATGCCCTATTGGACAATGAGTAAGCAGATTCAATTTGATTTCCTCAGGTAAGGAGGGATATTTGGAAATATTGGAACTATTAATTCTTTTAAACCAGGAACCACATAAAGTGATATCGGGGTTCGTTTCTAAAAATTCCAGCTGGTGTTCGAACCGATTGGCATAGCTGATGTCATCACTATCCATCCGCGCAATATATTTTCCCTTTGCTAATTCTAAACCTTTGTTTAAGCTGGCAACCAAGCCTTCATTAGTGCTGCTTTCAACAAGTAAAATCCTCGGATCATTGAATTCTTTTATTAAACTTTTGGAATTATCTGTCGAACCGTCATCAATAATAATAAATTCGAAATTTGTGTAGGTTTGATTTAGTATACTTTGAATAGCCTGTGAAACATACTTTTCTGTATTGTACACAGGCATAACTACCGAAATTAAATTATTATCCATTCGCCAGGTATAATTTTAGTCTCTACTGTTTTGAACCAGTTTTTAGGGGCAACGGTTAAATTGTTGGTATTCTGATTCAGCCATGCTGCCCACCAGCTGAAAGTACTATTTGCAATAATATTATGTTTACATCTACTCATCAAATACATTTCGGTCCATGAAGGCTCATCACGATTGGTAACATAAATTAATTGCTCATCTGAAATTATAAGGTTTTCCTTACACCAATTTATATCATCAGAAAAAACAAGAAAAATGGGATTTTTTGCCTGTTGTTGTATTTTTTTTATTGCATTTTGATAATAGGATAGCTGAAGAACGCCATGATGTGCATTTACATTCGATTTCAAATAATCTCCCCGCCTGACATGAATAGCCACACTGTTGGAGGATTCAATTAAATTCAAGTACGGGTTTAGCGTCTTGGGTAATGTTGGAAAGCTAAATTCGTTTAATAACGTAGCTCTTATTTTTTCAAAATACCTTGGGTCTTGAAAGTATCCGTCGAGAAAAACATCCCTGTTATTTTTTAAATATCCAGGATAGCTTTCGTCATTTAAATAGACTAAATTTCTCAGCTGCCTGGTCAAAAGAAATTTGAAGATTTTAAATTCCTTACGTCTACTTAAGGCCGATCTTATAAAAAAATCGGTTTTTTTTTGGGTTATAAGATTTTCAAAAACATATAATTCGTAATCACGGGCTGTAAAAAACTCATTAGAAATATTATTTTTATTTAAATGAGTGAAATCAAAAACAACTGGAGATTTACATAGCGCTCTTGCAGCTGCATATTGAAACATCTGATTACCCAAACCACCGGAAAGCTTAACGATTACCAAGATTTATTTTTAATGATTGTTTATTTCCTAAATCAATAAACGGTTTTTCAATGAAATAATATGTTAACGAACTTATCACTATCGTGATGGCAAAAGCTGTCAATGAACTTGAAGGTAGTAACGTTTGTTTTATTAATATCGTCATAATAAGCATATGTGTCAGATAGATAGAAAAACTTATTTTTCCCAAAAAAAGAATAATTCTGTTTTCAAATAAAAGCTTCTTTAAATAAAACTCATTGTGTCCGATTAAGATCATTAAAAGCGTAAAAATTATGATCAATGTTTCAGTATAATGGTTGATCAGGTTACTTGAAACAAGAAATAAAAAAACGATTAGCATTGCTATGAATACTGAATTTGAATATTTTATCCTCGTAATAATTTGATATTTTTTTAATATAAAATACGCACTAATGCCAGATAAGAAGCTAAATAGATATTTAATTATGGACCAATTGAATGCTGATGTGGGAATATTTAAGTGCTTGTAAATAGATCCTCCTTTTATCGATAGTAAAAATGAGGTAATAAGTAATGCTATAAATAAGGATTTGCGAAACTTAATAAACTGCAAAAAATAGGGAAAGGCGAAATAATAAAAAAATTCAACTGGTATGCTCCATTCTACGCCGATTAGATTGTTTTGGTGCCTATAGTCAATCCAATTGAGGTAACTATAATGAAATATTAGGCTAAACAAACTATTAGTAATATGAAACTCATGTTGGTAATAAGCATTACCGCCAATAAAAAAAGCCAGTAATAAAACTATGTAATACAAAGGTGAGATTCTTAAAAATCTTTTTTTAATGTATTGTTTGTAAGAGAAATTTTTATTCCTATCTATGCTGATTGTTAATGTAAATGCCGAAATGATGAAGAATACTAAAACCCCGTATTTTCCTAAATTAACAAACTTATTGTAAGTATTTGATTGCTTTAAAATATTGAAGCCTTGATAGTGTATTAAAAGAACACCTAAGGCGGCATAGCCTCTCAAACCTGTTATAAAATTAGTTTTATGATACATCGGAATTTGATGTAGCCTTTAATTGCCAGTTTTCCCAGACGAATTCATAGGAGTAGGTTAGAAAATGCGTTTCACTAATTTTACGTTGTATCTCGTTCATTCTATATTTTGAATTCGGAACGAATTCGTGAAATTGTATCTGAACGTTGGCTATATTTTGAATCATGGGATCGGCTGTCAGTCTTTCCATTAAATCATATTCCCCACCCTCAATATTAATCTTCAGCAGGTCTATTTTTTCGATCTTATGGTTCTTCAAAAATTGGATAACATCTTTAAGCTGAATTTGTATTTTTTCGCTGCCAGTTTTATAAACTGACGAAGCGTCGCCGGATATATATAAATCCAGACGTTCTTCCTTGTTCGATAAACCGAAGTTAAATGGCTTTATTTTAGCGTTCTTGATAAATCTTTGTTTTATTTGCTGGTAATATTTTTCATAGGGCTCAAAGATATATACGTTACACAAATATTTGGAAAAGATATCGCTGGCCCATTGCCCCTGATACCCACCTAAGTCGAATACGACAGATTGCTCATCTAAATTGTAATTAAGCCGCAACGTTTGGTCGCCATTATTTGAGAACCATGCGGCGTACAGTTTATCTTTTGTCGTTTCGGATTTTCCTATTCTTAAAATCTTTTTAATTATTTTTCTTAGCATTTTTTGAAATCAAGGGTTTAAGAAAATTTATGCTGTTTTTGATGTTTGAAAGCGTCATCCCCGAATTTTGACGTAATGAAACCTGCTTTTTTGGTAAGTTGGGATTAAGGTTATTTTCAATAAAACTTACAATAAGCGGGAAGATATTATATTGGTTCAAATACCTGCTTTTTGAATCCAATATGTAAGAGAGCGCTTCAGAATAATGATGTTCATCGTTTAAAAGCCGTTCAATTGTTCGCCTGGATTCATCAAAATCATGGATGTTTATAATTTGATAAGATTTTGGGTTATAATATTTTTCAAGATTACTACAACCATAATAAATGGGGAAGGTATGAGCTAAAAAGCAGTCATTGATTTTTTCTGTAAAATAATCTTCCTGTGATGAGTTTTCTATGGCTATGGAATATTTATAATCTGATAAAACATCCCATTTATCTTGAAAATCGTTAATCCCCCGGCCAAATAAATCAATTTGATTCCCAAAGTATTCCTTCAATTTCCTGCAGAAATTTAATCTTTGGGCATGTCCATCAGTAAAACTTTTATTAGAAGTTATTAATGAAATTGACTTTTTCTTTTCAATAGCCGTTTTGCGTGTTAATTCATCGTAACCCTTAGTAAAGGAAACGTATTCGGAATTAAAATAATTTGCACCTACAAAATAGGGCTGGCCCTGATGGTGATAGGTTTTACCGGCGTGTTTTATTTCTCTTTGACAGGTAATTACATGCGAGAATTGCTTTATAAATTTGTTGTTATAATTCTCCACGCTGGAGGGTTCAGCAGTAAGTAAAACAACGTTTTTTTGGTTACACCTAGTATTTTCAGAAGGTTTTAATAAACCATTAAATACAAACCAAAAATCGCACTCCTCGATTTCTTCATTGATGTGAAAAATATAGTCTCCCCAAACAGATGATGATTTCGGGCTTTGTCTTTTCAAATCCCAGTTTAGGTAAGGAAAGGTTAGTTTAATGTTGAGCATGAAAATTAAATTCAGACAATTACCATATTTTCCATTCATTGTCATTTACGTCAAACGCTTTTTCAGTTCCCATTCTCATCGCCAAAAACATCCCGATATTTGAACTAAAGGTTCCAACAAATATTTGCGAATTGCTCAAAACTTCTATCGTGGCTAATAATTGATATAGCGCTTTTTTTTGCTCACCGGCATCGAGATTATTATAGACATGTTGATTATAACCGGCATCTGCTGTTGCTGTTAAATGGTAAAAATTATAATCATCATAGTTACTTTTTAGGTATTCAATCACGCTGTAATCATCAGTTGCTATAAAAACATCCTTTGAGCTTTGTAATTGTGCCAGTTTTTCGATGTATAAATCGATATCGGTGTGATCAACTTCGGTTATTTTATCCCCCCTTCGAATGTGCGCTGATGCATATACTTGCGGAATGTTTAAGGAATCGATAATCGGTTGTATAATCGATTTTGTAGTTTGGTTATAGCTCCAGGTTAATTCAATTATTTTTTTGCTAACAGCTAACAAATTTCCATTAAGATCAAGCTCTTTGATGTTAAATATTTGTTTTTCAAAATCACGGGAGTGAAAATCTAACCATAAATCTTGTGTTAATTTATCGTGAGTTAATTTTTTGTAAACACTTTCAAGCAATTTTCTCTTTGAGCTGATGTGTTTGTTAAACCTGCCGTTAAATCGTTGATGGAACGGGGAATTATTTTGTTTGCAAAAAGAATTGAAATAATCATCCCAGCCAGTTCGAAAAATATTGGTGTTATGTGATGATAATACAAATTCCAATTGATTTGCGAGACAGTATAATATGGCAAAAATCATGTTATTATATTCCGAAAAAAAACCACTGCCGGTTCCAATGCGGAAAACAAATTTAGATTTAAAAGATTGATTTAACGTTTTGTATTTTGAAGAAAGATTATTTGCCATTATACCTTTCCAGTATTAAAAACCCAACATCGTCATAATTTAAATTCCGACCAGAAAAAGTTATCATGGTGTCTTTCACTATTTGTAAATTTTCGATGCTCAGATAAGTATTTACATTAGGATAGCTTAGCGTGAGGGCTACCAAATAAGTGCCATTCACCATTTGTGTGGGTAAAGCTATTTTATCAGTAAATTCGAATAATCCTCTTTCATATGTAAGCAATTCATTTTGAATGTGGGCTGGGCTGTAAAAAAACACCATTTTCCCATCCATACTAGAAATTCTGATCTCTATATTGAATTTAAATTTGCTGAGGGCAACGCCAATAATTGAGATATTCAAGGTATTATCCGTTTTTAAATCAATAATACTCTCATTCTTATTGTTTAATGAAATGGAATCAATTTTCAGATTAGAATCCTGATATACAATTAAATCATTGATAGTTTTAGAATCTTTATTCGTTGCATTTTTATAAGAATTAATTACCTCATCAATTTTTCCACGGTTAAAAATTTCTCCATTGTTTAGGTATATACCAGATTTACACAATGTTTTAATACTTGCCATATTATGGCTAACAAACAAAACCGTTCTTCCTTCACCTTTACTCACATCACCCATTTTGCCTAAGCATTTTTTCTGAAATTCTGCATCACCAACTGCCAGTACCTCGTCTACAATTAAAATTTCAGATTCGAGGTGAGCGGCTACAGCGAAAGCCAAACGAACATACATGCCCGATGAATAGCGTTTAACAGGTGTATCCAGATAACGTTCAATGCCGGCAAAATCGACAATCTCGTCTAGTTTTCGCTGAATCTCCTTATTGCGCATCCCAAAAATTGCACCATTTAAAAAAATATTTTCACGCCCTGAAAGTTCGGGATGAAAACCTGTACCTACTTCTAACAAACTGGCTATTCTGCCTTCACCTGATACTTTACCCGTTGTTGGTGCGGTAACTTTACTCAGTATTTTTAAAAGGGTACTTTTCCCGGCCCCGTTTCTTCCAATAATACCAACGGCGTCGCCCTGCGCTATTTCGAAATTAATATCCTTTAAACTCCAGACAACGTTGCTTTCACTTTCAACATGTTGATCGTTACTTTCACCAATCCGCAAAAAGGGATCTTCTTTTCCACGGATTCCGGCGTACCAGCGTTCAAAATCACGACTGATTGTGCCTGTACCAATTTGACCAAGCTGATAGGCTTTACTTAGGTTTTCTACTTTGATAGCAATTTTTTGTGACAATGTTCTATTCGTTAAATATTATTAGTCGACATGGGATAAATTACTGTAATAACGCCTTGATGATACGGTGTACTTTCAATACTCAAGCTACACCGTATCAATAAAATTCCGTTCTACCTTATTAAAGATTGCGATACCAAAAAGCAGCAGCAAAAACGTAACAGCTGTAGCATAACCAAAGGCAGCCCAGCTAAAACTCCCTTCTCCTAAAAAACCGAATCTAAAAGTTTCGATAATTGGTGTCATAGGATTATATTCAATTATCCAAGCGTGGGCAGGGTATTTTTTTATAGCTTCCGATAATGGATAAATGACCGTGGTTCCATACATTAAAAGTTGTACGCCAAAGCTCACCAGAAAAGCAAGATCGCGGTATTTGGTGGTCATTGCAGAAATAATCATCCCGGCACCTAAGCCCAGCAATGCCATTAAAATAATTACTACAGGGAAGAGTAAAATGGCCCAGCTCATCGAAAAATGTGATCCATTTAGCAGGTAATAGGCCATAAGCATCAAAAACAAAAGCATCTGCACGGCGAAGCGTACTAAGTTGCTCACCACAATACTCAATGGCATAATTAATCTTGGAAAATAAACTTTTCCGAATATTCCAGCATTGTCCCTAAAAACAGTAGACGTTTTGGTTAAGCAGTCAGAAAAATAATTCCAGGCAGTAATCCCAGCCATGTAAAACAAAGGTTTTGGCAAACCATCAGTCGAAATTCCTGCAAGGTTACCAAAAATGAAAGTAAAAATGATGGTGGTAAACAAGGGTTGAATAAAAAACCACAATGGCCCCAGCATAGTCTGTTTATAAAAGGAAACAAAGTCACGCCTTACCAATAACCATAACAAATCTCGATAGATCCAAACCTCATTCAGTTTAAGGTCAAATAGCGAACTTTTTGCTTCAATGGTCCAGTAATGTCTGTGTTGGCTCATGAAATAGATAGGTATTGTTTTATTTGATCTTGATATTGTTTAAAACCAAAATTGTTAAGTACTTTCTGTTGTTGCCGTAATGGCCTGGACGGAGTTTCCAGCTGCTGCAGAATGGCTGTTTGCAGCTCCCTGATAGCCGTCGGGTTAATCAGGGCACCGAGTTCGCCATCTAATAGGGCGTCTCTGCTGCCATCCTGGTTGCCGGCGATTATTTTTGATCCACAGGCCGCTGCCTCTATAAAGCTAATTCCAAATCCTTCAGCCTTGCTGGGCATTACAAAAATATCACCAAGCAAATAGTGACTACTAATCTCCTCATCGGGAATAAAACCGGTTAAGGTAACCCTGTTTTGAAGCCCATATTCCCCAATCAAATCCTTAACCCTTTGTTTTTCGATATCATCTACTTTTCCACCCAACACATAATGAACTTCATTGGGTAGGTTGCTTAGTATAGTCAAAACCAGATCATATCCCTTGTATTGTTCTTCAGAAGATTGCCTGGTTAGGGTAAACAATATTTTGTGATCCGCATGCAATCCATACCGAGCTAACAGCTTATTGGGCTTGTCAAACCTTTGAGGAACCCGGAAGTATGGATCAAGACAATTGTTTAAAATACGAATACAGCCCATTGGGATATGATGTTTTTCCTGTATCGTATCAGCTGTATATCTACTCACAGCCCAGATTTCTGCTTCTTGCTGTAAAAATCTTTTTTTCCAGGTAGTAAGTGGTGTCCAGATTTCGATGCCATGGGCAAATAGTATGATTCGTGACTTTGGTTTTAATTTTTTGATCAGCCAGCC
>Ga0160472_100563_pt1 | contig 22334 bp, 21 predicted proteins | sample HID1973M_E11MG_FD_108267 | JGI IMG/M metagenome (GOLD analysis project Ga0160472, IMG submission 108267) | Enriched mosquito-associated microbial communities from UW Madison campus, WI, USA - HID1973M_E11 MG | ecosystem: Host-associated > Arthropoda: Insects > Digestive system > Unclassified ... | reverse complement strand
CAACCCGTGGAACAACGCCGGTACCGGCCACGCCGGGCTGTGTGAGCTGAACTACACGCCGCAGGCCGCCGATGGCACCGTCGACATCAAGAAAGCCGTGCACATCAACACCCAGTTCGAGGTGTCGAAGCAATTTTGGTCCTACCTGACCAAGAAAGGCACGTTCGGCTCGTGCAAATCGTTTATCAGCCCGGTTCCACACCTGAGCTTCGTGCAGGGCGACAGCGGCGTTTCCTTCCTCAAGGAACGTTTCAAGTTGCTGAGCAAGCACCATGCCTTCTCGGACATGGAATACACCGAAGACAAGGCAACAATGGCAGAGTGGATGCCATTGATGATGCCTGGCCGCGACGCTGGCGAAACCCTGGCCGCCACCCGCGTGATCAATGGTACCGACGTCAACTTCGGCGCCCTGACCAACCAGTTGCTCAAGCACCTGACCAGCGCACCCGATGCTCAGGTCAAGTACTGCAAGCGCGTGACCGGTCTCAAGCGCAGCAACGGCGGCTGGACTGTCAGCATCAAGGACGTCAACAGCGGCAACACCCGTGAAGTCGACGCCAAGTTCGTCTTCCTCGGCGCCGGCGGCGCGGCGCTACCGCTGCTGCAGGCTTCGGGCATCGAAGAAAGCAAAGGCTTCGGCGGCTTCCCGATCAGCGGCCAGTGGCTGCGTTGCGACAATCCGGAAGTGGTCAAGCACCACCAGGCCAAGGTCTACAGCCAGGCGGCCGTGGGTTCGCCACCGATGTCCGTACCGCACCTGGACACCCGCGTGGTCGATGGCAAGAAGTCCCTGCTGTTCGGACCTTACGCCGGCTTCACCACCAAGTTCCTCAAACACGGCTCCTTCATGGACCTGCCGATGTCGGTTCGCGCCGGCAACATCGGCCCGATGCTGGCCGTGGCCAAGAACAACATGGACCTGACCAAGTACCTGGTCAGCGAAGTGATGCAATCCATGGAGCAGCGCCTGGATTCCCTGCGCCGTTTCTACCCTGAGGCGAAAGCCGAAGACTGGCGCCTGGAAGTGGCCGGCCAACGGGTGCAGATCATCAAGAAAGACCCGAAAAAAGGCGGCATCCTGCAGTTCGGCACCGAACTGGTTGCAGCGAAGGACGGCTCCCTGGCTGCCCTGCTCGGCGCTTCGCCAGGTGCATCGGTGACGGTTTCGATCATGCTCGAGCTGATCGAAAAATGCTTCCCGAACAAAGCCAAGGGCGAATGGGCCGGCAAACTGGCAGAGATTTTCCCTGCCCGTGAAAAGGTTCTGGAAACCGACTCTGCGCTGTACCGCAAAATCAACACGCAGAACAACGTTGCGCTGGAGCTGGTCGAAGCCAGCAGCGAGACTGAAAGCTACGCTTGATTTGGCTGTATAAAAAACGCCCCGCTCTCGTCGAGACCGGGGCGTTTTTTTATGGCATTTGAAAAATCGCAGCCTCGCTTCGCTCGACAGCTCCTACAGGTCGAACCCGGGTAGGAGCGGTCGAGCGAAGCGAGGCTGCGATCTTTGGTCTTTAGCCGCGAGCCTTTTCGATCAGCTCGATGTATTCCGGCGCATTGCGCTGATCCTTGATCAGGGCAACGAAGTCATTGCCGTGCTCATCCTTGCCGTTCACGTCGAAGCCTGCCTCAACGAAAAACGTCAGGAAGCGCTCGAAATCGTCGATGCGCAGGCCACGATAGGCCTTGATCAGTTTGTGCAGGGACGGCGAAGTCGCGTCGACCGGTTCGAAATCGAGGAACAACTTGATCTGCTCATCGCCGATCTCGTCACCAATCACTTGTTTCTTATCTTTACGCATTGCCGGCTCCAGCTCACAGACATATCACGGGGCGGGCAGTTTACCCCTGCGCGGGCCCGAGGCTCAACGCGGACGAACGCTGCCGGTGTGCAGATCGGCCCAGATATGGCCATTGGCGTAGCTGAGAAACTGGCAATACACCGTGTCATTGCGCAACAGGTCAATCACCACACGGTATTGGGCCAGCGGATAATAAAGCGTGAGGGTTTTGCCAGACGCGTCGTACACCGGCTTTTTCAGGCTTTTGCTCTCGCCGTCAAAGTTGATCAGCACCTGATTGATCGTCGCGCCCTTGTTCAAAGATTTGCCTTTGAGGCGGATCACCAGCGGCGACGTGACCGGGATGGGCTGCTGGCTGGATTGGCGTTGAGCACCGACGACGACGGAATAATCGGTGACCTGCATCAGCTGTTGCTGTTCGGGCTCGGCGTCGCGCAGATTGAGGTCGTCCGGTGGCAGGAATTGACTGTGCATTGGCGCCGGAGCGGCGAGCAGGGGGAGGCTGATAGTCAGCAACAGGGCGGCGCAGCAGCAGATCAAGCGGCTCATGACAGGCTCCGGAATCGGGGCCGGGCACTTTAACACGGTCATAAAAACAAAAGATCGCAGCCTGCGGCAGCTCCTACATAGACACGATCAGTGTAGGAGCTGCCGCAGGCTGCGATCTAATGACATTTAATCGAACTGTGCACGCATCCAGGCGTGGTACTCGGCAACCCCCGGTTCACCTTCACGAGGAGCCCAGTGTGCCAATTCACCCTCACCCACAGGGCGGTAAGGCCCCGCCTTGCACTCGAACATCAGGCTATCGGCATCGAGTACCACCACACCATGGAACACACCGCCCGGCAGGTCCACACCCACGCAGTCGCCACCGGCCTGCAAAACCGTCTTGCTCAGCACAGCACCGGATTCGTCGAAAATCAGCACACCCAGACGGCCTTTGAGGACCAGCAAGGCTTCAGCCTTGTTTTCGCCCAGATGGCGATGAGGCGGGATGTAGGTGGAGGGCTGCAGCCCGACTGCCATGCGGTGGCAAGCATCTTCCATCTGATGGAAATTGTGATGTTGACGACCACGAGGGTTGGCCGCAGCTTTCTCGGCCAACTCAGCGAACAGCGTTTGATCCAGAAAGCGCGGCGTATTCATGTTCTTACATTCCTTTAACGGCAAAAATCCCGTTAGCGTTACGCCAGTAGCCTTTGTAATCCATGCCGTAACCGAAAATGTAGCGATCGACGCACGGCAAACCCACGAAGTCGGCTTTCAGGTCAGGGCGGGCCTTGCGGTCGTGGTCCTTGTCGATCAATACGGCAGTGTGCACTTTACGGGCGCCGGCATGCTTGCAGAAGTCGATGATCGCGCCGAGGGTGTGCCCCTCGTCCAGGATGTCGTCGATGATCAGCACATCGCGGTCGATGAACGACACTTCCGGCTTGGCTTTCCAGAACAGGTCGCCGCCGCTGGTTTCGTTGCGATAGCGGGTGGCGTGCAAGTAGGAGGCTTCCAGCGGGAAATGCAGGTGAGTGAGCAGTTTTCCGGAGAAAATCAGCCCGCCGTTCATCACGCAGAATACCACCGGGTTGCGGTCGGCCAGTTGGTCGTTGATTTGTGCACCGACACGGGCGATGGCCGCCTCGACTTCAGATTCGGTGTACAGGCAGTCAGCCTCTCGCATGATTTGACGGATATGCTCGAGATCAGCGGACATGGCGCTCTCCAGGGGGACGGATTCGGAAAAGCGGGCAAAGGTACGCATCCCGCACGGCCAGATCAAGCATTTGTGGACTAACGTATTGTATGTCTATAGGACAACACCCCCGGATAGATTAATCTACACCGTTTTTTTTGCCCGCCGCCGGAGCCTTTCCCCATGCCCATCCATGAGATCCGCCACCCGCTGATCCGTCATAAACTTGGCCTGATGCGCCGCGCAGACATCAGCACGAAGAATTTCCGTGAGCTCGCCCAGGAAGTCGGCGCCCTGCTGACCTATGAAGCCACCAAAGACCTGCCGCTTGAAAGCTACGACATCGATGGCTGGTGCGGCACTGTGTCGGTCGAGAAAATCGCCGGCAAGAAAATCACTGTAGTCCCTATCCTGCGTGCCGGCATCGGCATGCTCGAAGGTGTGCTCAGCCTGATCCCGGGCGCCAAGGTCAGCGCCGTGGGTGTCGCCCGCAACGAAGAAACCCTGCAGGCCCACACCTATCTGGAAAAGCTGGTTCCGGAGATCGACGAGCGCCTGGCGATGATCATCGACCCGATGCTCGCCACGGGCAGCTCCATGGTTGCCACTATCGACCTGCTGAAGAAAGCCGGTTGCCGCGAAATTCGCGCCATGGTGTTGGTGGCCGCCCCTGAAGGCATTGCCGCGGTCGAGAAAGCTCACCCGGACGTGATCATCTACACCGCCTCGATTGATCAGAAACTGAACGAACACGGTTACATCATCCCGGGCCTGGGCGATGCCGGCGACAAGATCTTCGGCACCAAGCAGAAGGACGCGTGACCATGCAGGATGAGTTCAACGATCCGCTCTGGCGTACCGTGTTGTCGGGCGCCCAGATGCTGTTCGTGGCCTTCGGCGCCCTGGTGTTGATGCCGCTGATCACCGGTCTCGACCCGAACGTCGCGCTGTTCACGGCCGGCCTTGGGACGATCCTGTTCCAGATCGTCACCGGGCGTCAGGTGCCCGTGTTCCTGGCATCGAGCTTTGCCTTTATCACCCCGATCATCCTTGCCAAGGGCCAGTTCGGCCTGGCGGCGACCATGGGCGGCGTCATGGCGGCAGGTTTCGTCTACACCTTCCTCGGCCTGGCGGTGAAAATCAAAGGCACTGGCTTCATCGACCGCCTGTTGCCACCCGTGGTGATCGGTCCGGTGATCATTTCCATTGGCCTGGCCATGGCGCCGATTGCCGCCAACATGGCCATGGGCAAGGCCGGAGACGGCAGTGAGCTGATTCATTACCAGACGGCAATGATGATCTCGATGCCGGCACTGCTGACCACGCTGATCGTCGCAGTGTTCGGCAAGGGTATCTTCCGCCTGGTACCGATCATCTCCGGTGTGTTGGTCGGTTTTGCCATGGCGTTCTACTTCGGTGTGGTCGATACCGCGAAGATTGCCGCCGCCCCCTGGTTCGCCATCCCGCACTTCACGGCGCCCGAGTTCAACTGGCAGGCCATTCTGTTCATCGTTCCGGTCGCCCTGGCGCCGGCCATCGAACACATTGGTGGCGTGATTGCCGTAGGCAGCGTGACCGGTCGCGATTACCTGAAAAAACCCGGCCTGCACCGCACCCTGCTCGGCGATGGCATTGCCACTACCGCAGCCGGCCTGTTTGGCGGCCCGCCCAACACCACCTATGCCGAAGTGACCGGCGCGGTGATGTTGACCAAGAACTACAACCCGAAAATCATGACCTGGGCGGCGATCTTCGCCATCAGCCTGGCGTTTATCGGCAAATTCGGCGCGCTGCTGCAAAGCATTCCAGTGCCGGTGATGGGCGGGATTCTCTGCCTGTTGTTCGGCTCGATCGCCGCCGTGGGCATGAACACGCTGATCCGCCACAAGATCGATCTGGGCGAGGCGCGCAACCTGGTGATCGTTTCGGTGACCCTGGTGTTTGGTATCGGTGGCGTGCTGATTGGTACCGGCACCGGACCGGACGATTTCGGCCTGAAAGGCATCGCACTGTGCGCGGTGGTGGCGATAGGACTGAACCTGTTGCTGCCGGGAAATGACAGCTGGAAGCACAAGAAGGCGGATGAGCCGCTGATCTAAAGCATCAAAAAATACATCTGTGGCGAGGGAGCTTGCTCCCGCTGGGTTGCGAAGCGACCCCATTTTTTGCAGTCAATGCAAATGTTGTGAGCGCTACGCGCTCAAGCGGGAGCAAGCTCCCTCGCCACACATTGTGTTCCTACAGTGCCAAAGGCGCTCTTTCGCACAACGCACTCAACGCCCTCGCCCAACGCGGGTCATCATTGAGGCACGGCACCAGCACCAACTCCTCGCCTCCCGCTTCGCGAAATTGCTCCAGCCCACGGTCTCCGATCTCTTCAAGGGTCTCGATGCAATCGGCAACGAATGCCGGGCACATCACCAGGATTTTTTTCACGCCACTTTTGGCCAGCTCATCGAGGCGCGCTTCGGTATAGGGCTCGATCCATTTCGCTCGCCCCAGACGGGACTGGAACGACACCGACCACTTGCCGTCCGGCAAACCCATGCGCTTGGCAAACTCTGCCGCCGTACGCAGGCACTGGCCGCGATAACAGGTGGCGACCACTTCCGGCGGCGCACCGGCGCAGCAGTCACCGCCGCCCTCAAAACGATGCCCTGGGTTGAGTTTCTTCAGGTGCCGCTCCGGCAATCCGTGAAAGCTCAACAGCAAGTGATCGTAATCCTGTTCCAGATACGGTTTGGCCGTCGCGACCAAGGCATCCAGATACTCCGGTTGATCGTAAAACGGCTGCAGCACCGCCAACTGCACATCAAGCTTTTTCTCCCGTACGACGCGCCGGGCTTCCTCGATAACGGTTGTGGTCGTGCTGTCGGCGAACTGCGGGTAAAGCGGCGCCAGCGTGATCCGCTTGTGCCCTGCCGCCGCCATGCGCACCAGGGTCGATTCGATGGACGGCTCGCCGTAGCGCATCGCCAACTCCACCGGGCCGTGATGCCATTGGGTGGTCATGGCTTGTTGCAGGCGCCGACTGAGCACCACCAGCGGCGAGCCCTCGTCCCACCAGATCGACGCGTAGGCATGCGCCGACTGTTCAGGGCGCTTGATGAGGATCAGCGAGACCAGCAAGCGCCGCACCGGCCAAGGCAGGTCGATCACATAAGGGTCCATCAGAAACTGATTGAGGTAGCTGCGCACATCCGCCACCGAGGTGGAGGCAGGTGAACCCAGGTTGACCAGTAGCAACGCGTGATCGGTCATGCAACGTCCTATTTCAATGGCGGCGGAACAGATCATCCAATGCCGCGCGCAAATCCGTGAACTGAAAAATAAAACCAGCTTGTAACAAACGTGCAGGCATGGCCCGCTGCCCACCCAGCAATAACAGTGACAGCTCGCCCAGGCCTACCTTCAGGGCAAAGGCCGGCATCGGCATGAACGCAGGACGCTGCAGCACACTGCCCAGTGTCTTGGCGAACTCGCGGTTGCGCACGGGTTTGGGGGCGCACGCATTATAGGGACCGCTGGTTTCATTTCGATGGAGAAGAAAATCAATCAGGGCGATTTGATCATTGATATGGATCCACGGCATCCATTGCCGGCCGTTGCCTATCGGCCCTCCCAGGCCCAGCTTGAATGGCAGTAACAGCCGCGACAAAAAGCCGCCCTCGGCAGACAGCACCAGCCCGGTACGCACAAGGACCACACGGATGCCCAGCGCTTCCGCGCGTTGGGCGGTCTCTTCCCAGGCGATGCACAGCTGGCTGGCGAAGTCATCGATGACCGGCGGCGATTCTTCGGTCAGCTCCCGTTCGCCGCCATCGCCATACCAACCCACAGCCGATCCGGAAATCAGTACTCGGGGTTTTTGCTCCCGGCTTTCCAGCCAGGCCAGCAGGGTTTCGGTCAGGGTGATGCGGCTGCTCCACAACAGGGCTTTGCGTTTGTGGGTCCAGGGCCGATCGGCAATCGGCGCGCCTGCCAGATTGATGATGGCATCCACCGCTTCGGGTCCGATGTCCTCGAGTCGGGCAACTCCATGCACTTGCGCGCCACAGATTTTCGCGACGTTTGCGGGCTTGCGGCTCCACACGGTCAGGCGATGTCCCTGGCTCAACCACAGCCGGCAAAGCTGACGTCCTATCAAACCAGTACCGCCGGTCAGCAATATGTGCATGACTTCTTCCTCGCGTGGCGTTTTACCTTGTCCGTTAGTCTATTTTTATAAGCAGGGATCTTTAATATCGAGCAGCCGCTATGGTTAACCATAGGCCAAGCTGTCAGAACGAGAACGCTAAAAGTTATACCAAAAAACAATATTGTACAGGTTCAAAGCCCGGCGTAGTCTGTACAGAAAGGTAAACGAGGCCCCTATGACTGTACCTATCGCAATCATCGGCACCGGCATTGCCGGACTCTCCGCCGCCCAGGCCCTGACCGACCTCGGGCACGTAGTGCAACTGTTCGATAAAAGTCGCGGCAGTGGCGGGCGCATGTCGAGCAAACGCAGTGATGCCGGCGCGCTGGACATGGGCGCGCAGTACTTCACAGCCCGCGACCGCCGCTTCGTCACTGAAGTCCAGCGCTGGCAGGCCAATGGCTGGGTGGCCGAATGGACACCGCAGCTATACACCTTTCAGGGCGGCCAACTCAATCTGTCCCCGGACGAGCAGACACGCTGGGTCGGCACGCCGCGAATGAGCGCTATCACCCGCGCCCTGATCGGCGACCTCGAAGTGCATTTCGCCTGCCGGATCACCGAAGTCTATCGAGGCGAACAACACTGGCATCTGCAGGACGCCGAAGGCTTCACCCACGGCCCCTTCAGTCATGTCGTGATCGCCACGCCAGCCCCCCAGGCCACTGCCCTGCTCGCCTCCGCACCGAAACTCGCCGGGGCCGCCGCCGGGGTCAAGATGGACCCGACCTGGGCCGTTGCGCTGGCTTTCGACACGCCGCTGGAAACACCTATGGAAGGCTGCTTCGTCCAGGACAGTCCGCTCGACTGGCTGGCACGCAACCGCAGCAAACCAGGGCGCGACAACACCCTCGACACTTGGGTACTGCACGCCACCAGCGCCTGGAGCCGCCAGCACATTGACCTGTCGAAAGAAGCGGTGATCGAACAATTGCATGGCGCCTTCGCCGAGTTGCTGCACGATTCCATGCCCGCACCCACCTTCAGCCTTGCCCACCGCTGGCTGTACGCGCGTCCCGCCAGCAGCCATGAATGGGGCACCCTGGCCGACGCCGACCTGGGGTTGTATGCCTGTGGCGACTGGTGCCTGTCCGGGCGTGTCGAGGGGGCTTGGCTCAGTGGCCAGGAAGCTGCCCGCCGCCTGCATCAGCACCTTCAGTAACCGCGTAGCAAAAACCCCTCTGACGCTGCTGTCGACCCGGACAGCAGCACAAAAACTTATACATAAAAATTGACTTGTACAGCTTTGGATCTAAGATAAAGACAAGTTGTACAGCTCTTCGCAGCTGTACAGGTTTAGATTCGAGGTCCTCATGCCCCCCGCCCCCTTCAGACCGAGAATGACTGTCCGCGCCTGGCTCGAGGATCCGCAGCAGCGGGAAAATTTTCTCACGCAGGTATACGCCTGCCATGAGTGGCAACAATTACTTGAAGAAGGCCTGACCCGACGCGCGCTCACGGATTTTCACTCGCGTTACAAATACCTGCTGATGGCACACGACCCGGCGCAATACCGAACCCTGGGCCATCTGCTGGGCAGCATGGGCGATAGCGACCCTACGCAACTCGGCCAGCGCTACTTCAGCGAGTTGATGGCAGCTCTGAGCAAACCGGCCACCCGTGGCACCCACACCAATGTGCTGCAGCACCTGAGCGGGTACCTGAGACACTCGATCAGCGCCGCGGACAAGCATGCCCTACAGAACCTCATTCACCAGTATCGCCTGGGAGACGTGCCACTCGTGGCGCCACTGGCGTTACTCAATCACCATTTTCATCAGCATCCCGATCCATACATCGGCCGGCAGGTGTACCTGCATCCGGAAGCTCCCAGCCTGTGAAATGCCCTCCAATGAAAGAAACACTCGACACCAGCGCCAGCGAAGACCTCGGCGATCACTTCGAAAAAGCCCTGGAACAAGGCTGGCTGCCGATTCGCGAGGTGGCGCGGCAGACCGGCGTCAACGCCGTGACCTTGCGCGCCTGGGAACGGCGTTATGGCCTGATCGTGCCGCAGCGCACGGCCAAGGGACACCGGCTGTTCTGCGCCGAACATGTGCAGCGTATCCAGACCATTCTCACCTGGCTCAACCGTGGCGTGGCCGTCAGCCAGGTCAAGCAGTTGCTCGATACGCCACAAGCGCTCGGCGCAAGCATCGACAACGATTGGCAGCGTCTACTGCAAGCGCTGGTGCACGTGGTGTCCGAGCTGAACGAGCGCGCCCTTGATGACACGGTCAATCAGACCATGGCGCTGTATCCGCCACGAACGCTGTGCGAGCAGTTACTGATGCCCTTGCTGACGACGCTGGAGCAACGCTGGCAGGGCCAGTTCGGTGCGCAGATGGAGCGGGTATTTTTTTACTCCTGGCTGCGCAGCAAGTTCGGCGCACGCATCTATCACAACAATCGCCAGTTGCGCGGTGCGCCCCTGCTGCTGATCAACCACTCGGACGTGCCGCTGGAGCCTCATCTGTGGCTGACCGCCTGGCTGATCAGCAGCGCCGATTGCCCGGTCGAAGTATTCGACTGGCCGCTGCCTGTCGGCGAACTCAGCCTGGCGGTCGATCATCTGCAACCCCGGGGGGTGCTGCTGTATTCCAGCAAAGCCATGAACCTGGCACAGCTGCCAAGACTGTTGAAAGGTGTGAACTGCGCAAAAATGATTGCCGGATCCACGGTCTGCATTCATCACGCCGAATTGTCCTCCACCGGCGCAATCGCTGATGTGCACCTGGCTCAAGACCCGCTGTCAGCCCATCAAATGCTGATTCAGAGCGGGGTCATCTGATGAAGTCCATCCGGCAATTGATCTGGCTGCGCAGTGATTTGCGCGTGCATGACAACACCGCACTCTCGACGGCTGCAGCTCGTGGTCCGGTGGTCGCGGTGTATCTGTTGAGTCCGCAGCAATGGCTGGAACATGACGACGCCGCCTGCAAGGTCGACTTCTGGTTGCGCAACTTGCGTGAATTGAGCCTTGCATTGGCAGCGCTGAACATTCCCCTGCTGATCCGCACGGCCCCACGCTGGGACGATGCGCCGAACGTTCTGCTGGACCTGTGCCGCCAGTTGCAGATTGATGCACTGCACTTGAACGAGGAATACGGCGTTAATGAAAGCCGTCGGGATGCCGCAGTCGCCGAGGCATTAAACGCTGAAGGCATTGAGGTTCACGGTTACCTCGATCAACTGCTGTTCAAGCCCGGCAGTGTGCTGACCAAAACCGGTACCTACTTTCAGGTGTTCAGTCAGTTCCGCAAAGTCTGTTATGAAAGGCTGCACCATTCATTGCCTGGCCTGGTGCGTGCACCCTCGGCACAAGCGCCGATTGATGTTGCCGGCGATGAGATCCCGACACAAGTCGAGGGTTTCGCCGCGCCCGGCGACGCTTTGCGCTCCCTGTGGCCGGCCGGTGAAGTTGAGGCGAAACGCCGCCTCGACGAATTTACCGACGCCCGAATCGAGCACTACCAGAGCGAGCGAAACTTCCCGGCAAAACCTGGCACCAGCCAGCTCTCGGCCTATCTCGCCGCCGGCGTGGTCTCCCCGCGCCAGTGCCTGCACGCGGCGCTTCAGAGCAATCATGGAGAGTTCGAGAGCGGCAAGACCGGTGCCGTCACCTGGATCAACGAACTGCTGTGGCGCGAGTTCTACAAGCACATTCTGGTGGGCTACCCCCGGGTTTCCCGACACCGCGCCTTCCGCCCGGAAACCGAAGCCCTGGCCTGGCGCAACGCCCCTGCCGACCTGGTGGCCTGGCAAGAGGGCCGCACCGGCTTGCCGATCATTGATGCCGCCATGCGTCAGTTGCGCGAAACGGGCTGGATGCACAACCGCCTGCGGATGGTGGTGGCGATGTTTCTGAGCAAAAACCTGCTGATCGACTGGCGCGAAGGTGAGCGCTTTTTCATGCGCCATCTAATCGATGGCGATCTGGCGGCAAACAATGGTGGCTGGCAGTGGAGTTCGTCCACCGGCACCGACAGCGCACCCTACTTCCGGATTTTCAATCCAATAAGCCAGTCGGAAAAATTCGACCCCGAAGGCGTCTTTATTCGGCACTGGTTGCCGCAGCTGGCCGGGCTGGACCGCAAGGAAGTGCACAACCCGGCGGCGCTCGGGGGCTTGTTCGGGGTCGTGGATTACCCTTCCCCCATAGTGAACCTGAGTACCTCCCGCGAGCGGGCTTTGACAGAATTTCGGAACTTGCCATCACGGCAAGACTCCACCGTTCGTCTCGCCCATGAATAACTGCCTCAGGCATTTAACTGAATGGAACAAAAATAATTGGCAAGTTCACAACTGCCTCTATGCTCTGACGTGCAACGCTGTGGATTGAGCTGCACGTTTGCCCGAATGAAATGGAGATTGGGATGAGTCGTACACCTCCAAGACGGTATTGGCTGACCGGTGCCAGTAGCGGTATCGGCGCCGCGCTGGCCGATGAAATCCTCAAGACCGGCGCCCACCTGGCGGTCAGCTCGCGTTCGCTGGCGCCATTGAAGGAGCTCGCGCAACGTTTTCCGGAACAAGTACTGGTGTTGGCTGGCGACCTGACCAACAGTCAGACGGTGCGCGAAATCGGTGAGCGGATTGCCGGGCAATGGGGCTCGCTGGACACGGTCATCCTCAATGCCGGCACCTGCGAATATGTGGACGCCAGGCAGTTCGACGCGTCCATCATCGAACACGTGGTGCGCACCAATCTGTTAGCCAGCAGCTTTTGCATCGAAGCCGCCCGGCCGCTGTTGCAAGCGGGAACGGCGCCGCATCTGGTGGCCATGGCCAGCTCCGCGAGCTACCTGCCCCTGCCCCGTTCCGAAGGGCGTGGTGCCTCGAAAGCCGGCCTGCAATATCTGTTTGACGCCCTGCGCAGTGATCTCACACCGCAAGGCATCGACGTCACGGTCATAAGCCCGGGTTCAGTTGAAACACCACTGGGCAGCCAAGACGATTGCACCATGCCGTTGAGCTGGCCGCTGGAGGAAGCCGCGCGGTACATCTTTGAAAAAATCAACGACCGCCCGCATGAGATTACCTTTCCGGCAGCGTTCATGACCGCCCTCTGGCCACTTTCAGACTCACAGACACAAGTGAACCTGGAGATCGGCAAACGGATCGAGTGACACCCGGGCAAGCGTCCGTCAGAGCTTTCACACAGCCAGGGATGGCTGCCGTACACTGCGCCCATGAAAACCATCCCCCACACGCAAATCGCGGAACCCGCGGTCACCTGCTCGACCTGCGCTGCGTGCTGCTGCCAGCTGGAAGTCATGCTGATCACCGACACGGGAGTGCCCGAACGCTTCATCGATACCGATGACTGGGGCGGGGAAGTGATGTTGCGTCTGGATGATGGCTGGTGTGCCGCGCTGGATCGCAACACGATGATGTGCACCATCTACGAAAAACGCCCACTGATCTGCCGGGAATTCGAGATGGGAGCGCCGGAATGCATCGAGGAGCGCCAGGGAATTTCGACGGCGTATCGCTGATCGACAAGCCATTGGAGCTTGTTACTGTAGGAGTGAGCCTGCTCGCGATAGCGGTGTAACAGTCAATATTGATATTGAATGTTACACCGCTATCGCGAGCAGGCTCACTCCTATAGGGGTTCGCGTTGTTTACAACGGCATCGTGTAATGCAACGCGTAACTTTCTACACCATCGTTCGTGCTGGAGATGCCGGCGTTAGAGTAATGCGTCGCGCGAATCCCGACTTCATGTCCACCAGCAAAGCGCAGGCCGAAACCGAAACGGTCTTCAAACTGAAAGGCGGTGCCCAGATCGTTGTTTTCCACTTCGGTATGAGCGAACACTGCCACACCTACTCCAAGTTCAACATACGGCTTGACGTTCTGCCCGGCAAATTCGTAAACCAGTACAGGGGAAAACGACAGGCTGTGATTGCTGGAAGACTCATCACCGTCCCAATAGGTGTAAGCACCACTCCAGTAGCCGGTCAGTCGACCGACGTCGCTCTGCCACCAGCTCTGGTCCCAATCCGATTGCACCCCCAACCGGTAAGTCATGGTCGACTCGCCGGTCTGGCCGACAGCGAATTCAACACCCGCCGCCTGCGCGGTAAAACTGTGCCCCATTAGTGCGGCCGCAATCGCGGCCAAGCAGAATAGTCGCTTCATTAGAAACTTCCCTTTCCGAACGATTTCGTATGGTTTTTTTTGATGCCTGGTCCTGCAAACCTATAGAAGGCAGCGATTCAGCAGAAGTTCACCCAATTTTCGTACTTCCCCCCGGGAAATTTCCTACCCAGTGAAACTACGCACAATGCCGGACGTATTCCACAGTATCGGCAAGATATTTCTGAAATGTACCGGGTCGGCGCTGGTCCAGAATTGTGCAGGGCGTGCTGGCCCGTCAGCGAGCAGAGCGTTCTCGGTCAACAGGCGTTGAAGCTGCCGGGCGACAGCGGCACCGGTGTCGATCAGGCTGATGGTTTCGGGGATCATCTGCCGGAGCATCGGCTTGAGGAAAGGGTAATGGGTGCAGCCCAGAATCAGGGTGTCCGCGCCAGCGGCGAGCAGCGGCTCGACATACCCGGCCAGCAATTGGCGCAGCGCCGGACTGTGCAGGTCACCGCTCTCGATCAGCTCCACCAGACCGGGACAGGGTTGGGTAATGACGCGCACATCGGCGGCAAAACGATCGAGCAAGGCGGCGAACTTGGCGCTCTGCAAGGTACCGGTGGTGGCGAGTACGCCGACAACACCGCTGCGGGTGGCGGCGGCGGCTGGCTTGACCGCCGGCTCCATGCCGACGATGGGCCATTGGGGATAGTCGCGGCGCAAGTCAGCGACACCTGCAACCGTTGCTGTATTGCAGGCCAGCACCAGCGCCTTGGCGCCCTGCTGTTGAAAGAAATCCGCCATCACGCTGCAGCGCTGGCGGATGAATTCCGGGGTTTTTTCACCGTAGGGAATATTGCCGCAATCGGCAACGTACATCAGTGTCTCGTTGGGCAACAAACGCTGGATCTCGGCCAGTACCGAGAGCCCGCCGACACCGGAGTCGAATACGCCGATTGGCGCTTCACGCATGTTTCGACCCGCAGACACTGCAGCCCGGATCACGCTTGACCCGTAGTTCACGGAACCGCGTGCCGAGTGCATCGATCAGCAACAGGCGCCCTACCAGCGGCTCACCGAAACCGGCCAGCAACTTCAAGGCTTCAAGGGCTTGCAGGCTACCGACCAGCCCCACCAGCGGCCCGACCACGCCCGCTTCGCTGCAGGTCAGTTCAGCTTCGCTGCCGTGTCCGTACAGACAGTGGTAGCAGGGGCTTTCCGAACGCCTGGGGTCAAACACCGACAATTGCCCTTCGAGGCGGATCGCGGCACCACTGACCAGCGGCTTGCCCGCCGCCACGCAAGCGGCATTGACGGCTTCACGGGTGGAGAAGTTGTCGGAGCAGTCAAGCACCAGGTCCACCCCGGCCACGACGGCCGCCAATGAATCTTCGTCCAGTGCCGCGCGGTGGGCGATCAAGCCGATTTCAGGGTTGATCGCGCTCAGGCGCTTGATCGCCGAATCGACCTTGCCCATGCCGACGCTGTCGGTGTCATGGATGATCTGGCGTTGCAGGTTGGTCAGGTCGACGCTGTCGAAGTCCGCCAGGTGCAACTCGCCCACGCCGGCGGCGGCCAGGTACAGCGCCACCGGTGCGCCGAGACCGCCGAGCCCGACGATCAGTACGCGGCTGTCCTTGAGCCGCAACTGACCGTCGATGTCGATGTGTTGCAACAGAATCTGTCGGCTGTAGCGCAGCAATTCCTGATCATTCAGCACGGCAGGCGCCCCAGGCTGATACGTTGATGACCGCCCAGGTCGGTGCGGCTGTGGACTTGTTCAAAACCGCGGGTGAGCAATAAATCGCGCACGGCTTCGGCTTGATCATAACCGTGTTCGAGCATCAGCCAGCCACCCGCATCCAGATGATCCGGCGCCTCGGCGACGATCAGGCGCAGATCGTCGAGCCCGTCGACACCCGCGACCAGCGCACTGGCCGGCTCGAAGCGCACATCGCCTTCGACCAGATGAGGATCGGCGGCAGCGATGTACGGCGGATTGCTGATGATCAGTTGGAAACGCTGGCCGGCCAGGGCGCTGAACCAGTGACTGGTCAACACGGTGGCGTTGTTCAGGTGCAGGCGTTGGCGATTGCGCTCGGCCAGGGCCACGGCTTCCAGCACGCGGTCGACGGCAGTGACCTGCCACGCCGGACGTTCGCTGGCCAGGGCCAGGGCAATCGCCCCGCTGCCGGTGCCGAGGTCCAGCACTTTGGCGGGCGTCGCTGGCAGCAATTCGAGCGCGGCTTCCACCAACAGCTCGGTGTCCGGGCGCGGAATCAGTGTGTGCGGCGCGACTTCCAGATCAAGCTTCCAGAAACCTTGCTGGCCGAGGATGTAGGCCACCGGCTCACCGCCGCGACGACGCTGCAGGTACTCGGCGAACGTCAACGCGGCTTCGCTGGGCACGATGCGCTCCGGCCAGGTGTGCAGGAAACTGCGCGACTTGCCCAGCGCGGCCGCCAGCAACAATTCGGCATCCAGACGCGCCGTCGGCGAGTCCGGCAGGTCGGCGGCGCGTAACAAACTGGCAATGATCGTCATTCTATCGCCGCCAATTGATCGGCCTGGTACTCGGCCAGCAAGGGTTCGATCACCGCATCGACGCCACCGGCGAGGATTTCGTCGAGGGAATACAACGTCAGGTTGACCCGGTGATCGGTCACCCGGCCCTGGGCAAAGTTGTAGGTGCGGATGCGCTCGGAACGGTCGCCGGAACCGACCAGCAACTTGCGCTCACTGGCAATGGCGTTGGCAGCGGCGCTGGTTTGTTGATCGTTGAGTTTGGCCGACAGCCAGGACATCGCTCGGGCACGGTTCTTGTGCTGGGAACGCTCCTCCTGGCACTCGACCACGATGCCGGACGGCAAGTGGGTGATGCGGATCGCCGAGTCAGTCTTGTTGACGTGCTGACCACCGGCCCCGGAGGAGCGGTAGGTGTCGATGCGCAGGTCCGCCGGATTGATCTCGATCGCTTCCTGCTCGTCAGGTTCCGGCAAGACTGCCACGGTGCACGCTGAAGTGTGGATGCGCCCCTGGGATTCGGTCGCCGGAACACGTTGCACGCGGTGCGCACCGGATTCGAACTTCAGCTTGCCGTAAACGTTATCGCCTTCGACCCGGGCAATGACTTCTTTATAACCGCCGTGCTCACCTTCGTTCTCCGAGAGGATCTCGACCCGCCAGCCACGACGCTCGGCATAACGCGAATACATGCGAAACAGGTCGCCGGAGAAAATCGCCGCTTCGTCACCGCCGGTGCCGGCACGGATTTCGAGAAACACGTTACGGCCGTCGTTCGGGTCCTTGGGCAGCAACAGGCGTTGCAGGTCGGCTTCCAGGGTGACCAGGCGCTCCTTGGCTTCGCGGACTTCTTCCACGGCCATTTCACGCATGTCCGGGTCGCTGTCCTTGAGCAGGGCCTGGGCGCCTTCGAGATCAGCCTGCACTTTAAGCAACTGTTTGTAGGCGGCCACGATCGGCTCGACTTCCGCGTATTCCTTGGAATAGGCGCGGAACTTGTTCTGATCGGAAATGACCTCGCCATCGCCAAGCAAGGCGGTCAGTTCCTCGAAACGGTCCTGGAGGATGTCCAGCTTATTGAGCAGTGACGCTTTCATTGCGGTTTTTTATCCGAAAAGCTATCCGATGAGCCCTCACCGAGGGCAAAGAGTTCCTGGGCCATCGCCAGCGCATCCAGGCGACCTTCGGCAGAGAGCTTTTTCAACTGCACGCTCGGTGCGTGCAAGAGTTTATTGGTCAGGCCCCGCGCCAGTTGCACCAGCACCTCTTCGGCGCTGCTGCCATTGGCCAGCAGACGCTGGGCCTTTTGCAGTTCTTCATCGCGCAGGCGCTCGCTCTGTTGGCGATAGGCCTTGAGCACATCCACCGCCGCCAATTCGCGCAGGCGGATCATGAAGTCCTCGGCGCCGACCGAGACCATCTCCTCCGCGGCCTGGGCTGCGCCCTGGCGACTCTTGAGGTTCTCGGCGACCACTTCATGGAGGTCGTCGACGCTATAGAGGTAAACGTCGTCCAGCTCGCCGACTTCAGGCTCGATATCCCGGGGAACGGCGATATCCACCATGAAGATCGGCTTGTGCTTGCGCAGTTTCAAGGCGCTTTCCACCGCGCCCTTGCCCAGGATCGGCAACTGGCTGGCGGTGGAACTGATGACGATATCGCTGCGCACCAGCTGCGCCGGAATGTCGGACAGCAATACGGCATGGGCGCCAAACTGTTCGGCGAGGATGCTTGCGCGCTCCAGGGTACGGTTGGCGACCACGATACGCTTTACACCCAGATCGTGCAGATGGCGGGCGACCAGGGTAATGGTCTCGCCGGCGCCGATCAGCAGCGCCTGGCTGCGTTGCAAATCGCTGAAAATCTGTTTCGCCAGGCTGACCGCGGCAAAGGCCACCGACACAGGATTCTCGCCGATGGCGGTATCAGTGCGTACCTGTTTGGCCGCATTGAACGTGGCCTGGAACAAGCGCCCGAGCAACGGCCCGATGGTGCCAGCCTCACGGGCCACGGCGTAGGCGGATTTCATCTGGCCGAGAATCTGTGGTTCACCCAGTACCAGCGAATCGAGCCCGGAGGCCACCCGCATCATGTGACGAACTGCCGCATCATCTTCGTGCACATAGGCGCTTGCGCGCAGCTCTTCGAGGCTCAAATGATGATATTCGGCCAGCCAGCGCAGCACGACGTCCGCCGACAGCTGATCCTGTTCTATATAGAGTTCACTGCGATTGCAGGTGGAGAGGATCGCAGCTTCGCGACTGTCGGTGAGTCGGCAGAGCTGCTGCAAGGCCTCAACCAGCTGCTCAGGGGTAAAAGCCACGCGCTCGCGGACGTCTACTGAAGCAGTCTTGTGGTTAATACCGAGTGCAAGGAAGGCCATTCAAAGTCGCTGGTGGTGACGTGAAGCCGGCAATTGTCCTACTTCGACACATGGAGAACAACTACTCGATATCTATCGCGCCAGTAGGCAACGCCGACGTTGCGAGCGGTTCTCGTTTAAACACAATCCCTGTAGGAGCTGGCTTGCCAGCGATGGTCGTCAACGATGACGCATTTTTACCGCAAAGACGCGGCGCCATTCAGTCCATCGCTGGCAAGCCAGCTCCTACAGGGACCGTGTTACATGCGAAAATGGCGGGGCGGTTATGTTTGCCCGAAAGCTTGTGTCATGATGATCCGACCGCAGGTTAGTCGTCGTCCTCTCTCTATATGAATAGATCTTCCGCGTTGCTTCTCGCTTTCGTCTTCCTCAGCGGCTGCCAGGCCATGGCACCCGTTTCGCCGGACGGTACGCCGCCGGTTGAAGACAGCACCCCGGCGCCTGAAAAGCCCAAGGTCTACAGCTCGTTCAGCGAAGACACGGTCTTCAGCCTGCTGAGCGCCGAACTGGCTGGCCAGCGCAATCGTTTCGACATTGCCCTGGACAACTACGTGACCCAGGCCATCAACACCCAGGATCCGGGCATTTCCGAGCGGGCGTTTCGCATCGCCGAGTACCTGGGCGCCGATCAGGCGGCCCTGGACACCGCGCTGATCTGGGCAAAAAACGCCCCGGACGACCTCGAGGCGCAACGGGCTGCAGCCGTGCAACTGGCGCGGGCCGGACGCTATGACGACTCCATGGTTTATATGGAGAAAGTCCTGCAAGGCAAGGGCGATACCCACTTCGACTTCCTCGCCCTGTCTGCGGCCGACACCGACCAGGACACCCGCAACGGCTTGATGACCAGTTTCGACCGCCTGTTGCAGCGCCACCCGGACAACAGCCAGCTGATTTTCGGCAAGGCCTTGCTGATGCAACAGGACGGCGATGCCAAGGGCGCGTTGACCCTGCTGGAAAACCACCCGCCGGCCGACGACGAAATCGCGCCGATCCTGCTGCGCGCGCGCCTGCTGCAATCCCTGGATCGCGGCGATGAAGCCCTGCCGCTGCTGAAGAAAAGCATCAAGAAGTACCCGGATGACAAGCGTCTGCGCCTGACGTATGCGCGCATGCTGGTCGAACAGGATCGCATGGACGACGCCAAGGTCGAGTTCTCCAGCCTGGTTCAGCAGTATCCGGACGACGATGAATTGCGCTATTCCCTGGCGCTGGTCTGCCTGGAAGCCAAGGCCTGGGAAGAAGCCAAGGGTTATCTGGAAGACCTGATTGCCCGGGAAAGTCACGTCGACTCGGCGCACCTGAACCTGGGGCGTATCGCCGAAGAACGCAACGACCCGCAGGGCGCGCTGATCGAGTATGGCCAGGTGGGTCCGGGCAACGATTTTCTCCCGGCGCAACTGCGCCAGGCCGATATCCTGATGAATAATGGCCGAACCGCCGAAGCCCAGCGCAAGCTGGCCGCAGAGCGCGAAGAGCAGCCGGATTATGCGGTGCAGTTGTACCTCATCGAAGCCGAAACCCTGTCCGCCAACAACCAGGGCGACAAGGCCTGGAATGTCTTGCAACAAGCCTTGCAGCAGTACCCGGATGACTTGAACCTGCTGTACACCCGCGCCATGCAGGCCGAAAAACGCAATGATCTGGCGCAAATGGAGTCAGACCTGCGGCAGATCATCAAGCGCGACCCGGACAATGCCATGGCGTTGAACGCCCTCGGTTATACCCTGTCAGACCGTACGACGCGTTATGCCGAAGCCAAGACCTTGATCGAACAGGCGCACAAGATTAGTCCAGAAGACCCGGCCGTACTCGACAGCCTGGGTTGGGTGAATTACCGCCTGGGCAATCTCGACGAGGCCGAACGCCTGCTGCGCCTGGCCCTGGAGCGCTTCCCGGATCAGGAAGTCGCCGCTCACCTCGGCGAAGTCCTGTGGGCCAATGGCAAACAGCGTGAGGCCCGGCAAGTCTGGGGTAAATTCCTCAAGGATCAGCCCGACAGCCCCGCGCTGCGCGGCACCATCAAACGCCTGACCGGATCAGAGACTCTTTAAAATCATGCTTTTGCGCCATTTCATCGTTTTCAGTTTCATCGTCCTGCTCGCCGGTTGTGCGGGTGTCGCCCCCCGCGAATCGGTCGAAGGTCACGGCGACCCGGCCCAATGGCGTGAACACAAGCAGCAGCTGACTGCCCTCGACGGCTGGCAGATCGACGGCAAGATCGGCATTCGCGCCCCGAAGGATTCCGGTAGCGGCACCCTGTTCTGGCTGCAACGCCAGGACTATTACGACATCCGCCTCTCCGGCCCGCTGGGTCGTGGCGCGGCGCGCCTGACCGGGCGTCCGGGCAAGGTGTCGCTGGAAGTCGCCAACCAGGGCCGTTATGAAGCGCCGAACCCGGAAATCCTGCTGGAAGAGCAACTGGGCTGGAAATTGCCGGTGTCCAACCTGGCCTGGTGGGTCCGCGGGCTGCCGGCCCCGGACAGCAAAAGCCGCCTGACCCTGGACGCCGACAGCCGCCTGGCCAGCCTGGAACAGGACGGCTGGAAGGTGGAATACACCTCCTATACCCAACAAAACGGTTTCTGGCTGCCCGAGCGCATCAAGCTCAGCGGCAGCGACCTTGATGTCACGCTGGTGATCAAGGTCTGGCAACCACGCAAGCTGGGGCAATGACATGCCAGCCACGCGCCTGACCCTGCCCTCCCCGGCCAAACTCAATCTGATGCTGCATATTCTTGGTCGTCGTGAAGACGGCTATCACGAACTGCAGACGATGTTTCAGTTTCTCGACTATGGCGACGAAATCACCTTTGCCCTGCGCGACGACGGCGTCATTCAACTGCACACCGAGTTCGAAGGCGTCCCCCATGACAGCAACCTGATCGTCAAGGCAGCAAAAAAACTCCAGGAACAATCCGGCTGCGCGCTCGGCATCGATATCTGGATCGACAAGGTCCTGCCCATGGGCGGCGGGATCGGTGGCGGCAGCTCGAACGCGGCCACCACCTTGCTCGGCCTCAATCACCTCTGGCAACTGGGCTGGGATGAAGACCGCCTGGCTGCACTGGGCCTGACCCTGGGCGCCGACGTCCCGGTTTTCGTCCGTGGCCATGCTGCTTTCGCCGAGGGTGTCGGGGAGAAACTGACCCCTGTTGACCCGGAAGAACCGTGGTATCTCGTGCTCGTACCGCAAGTCTCTGTAAGTACGGCAGAAATTTTTTCCGATCCGTTGTTGACACGTAACACTCCGCCCATTAAAGTGCGCCCCGTTCCCAAGGGAAACAGTCGTAATGACTGCTTGCCGGTGGTAACAAGACGTTATCCAGAGGTACGTAACGCCTTGAATTTGTTAGGTAAATTTACCGAAGCAAAACTCACCGGAACTGGAAGTTGTGTGTTTGGGGGCTTCCCAAGCAAAGCTGAAGCTGATAAAGTCTCGGCCCTTCTTACAGAGACCCTTACAGGGTTTGTAGCAAAAGGAAGCAACATTTCGATGTTGCATCGCAAGCTGCAAAGTCTGCTCTAAAGGAATCGATTACTGGGTAATCGTTGCAACAGATACAGGGGCGTCGCCAAGCGGTAAGGCAGCAGGTTTTGATCCTGCCATGCGTTGGTTCGAATCCAGCCGCCCCTGCCATTTTCT
>Ga0160472_100562_pt1 | contig 22389 bp, 25 predicted proteins | sample HID1973M_E11MG_FD_108267 | JGI IMG/M metagenome (GOLD analysis project Ga0160472, IMG submission 108267) | Enriched mosquito-associated microbial communities from UW Madison campus, WI, USA - HID1973M_E11 MG | ecosystem: Host-associated > Arthropoda: Insects > Digestive system > Unclassified ... | reverse complement strand
GGCGATCATCCTGGTCGACGCCCGCTACGGCGTGCAGACCCAGACCCGTCGCCACAGCTTCATCGCCTCGTTGCTGGGCATCAAACACATAGTCGTCGCCATCAACAAGATGGACCTCAAGGGTTTCGACCAGGGCGTATTCGAGTCCATCAAGGCCGATTACCTGCAGTTCGCCGAGGGCCTGAAGCTCAAGCCGACCAGCATGCACTTCGTGCCGATGTCGGCCTTGAAGGGCGACAACGTGGTGAACAAATCCGAGCGCTCGCCGTGGTACACCGGGCAGTCGCTGATGGAAATACTCGAGACCGTGGAAGTGGCAGGCGACCGTAACTTCACCGACCTGCGCTTCCCGGTGCAGTACGTCAACCGTCCGAACCTGAACTTCCGCGGTTTCGCCGGCACCCTGGCCAGCGGCATCGTCAAGAAGGGCGACGAAGTCGTGGTCCTGCCGTCGGGCAAGAGCAGCCGCGTGAAATCCATCGTCACCTTCGAAGGTGAACTGGAGCACGCAGGTCCAGGTCAAGCGGTGACGCTGACCATGGAAGACGAGATCGACATTTCCCGTGGCGACCTGTTGGTGCATGCCGACAACGTGCCGCCGGTGACCGACACCTTCGAAGCGATGCTGGTGTGGATGGCTGAAGAGCCGATGCTGCCGGGCAAGAAATACGACATCAAGCGCGCCACCAGTTACGTGCCGGGCTCCATTGCCAGCATCGTCAACAAGGTCGACGTGAACACCCTGGAAGAAGGTCCGGCCAGCGCGTTGCAGCTGAACGAAATCGGCAAGGTCAAGATCGCGCTCGACGCGCCGATTGCCCTCGACGGTTACGAGAGCAACCGCACCACCGGCGCCTTCATCATCATCGACCGCCTGACCAACGGCACCGTCGGCGCCGGCATGATCGTCGCCCAGCCACTGGCTCACGGCAGCGCCACGCACCACGGCAAACTGGCCCACGTCGCCACCGAAGAACGCGCCCAGCGCTTCGGCCAGCAACCGGCCACTGTGTTGTTCAGCGGCCTGTCGGGCGCTGGCAAGAGCACCCTGGCGTACGCGGTTGAGCGCAAGCTGTTCGACCTGGGGCGTGCGGTGTTTGTACTGGATGGCCAGAACCTGCGTCACGACCTGAACAAGGGTCTGCCACAGGATCGCGCCGGGCGTACCGAGAACTGGCGTCGTGCCGCGCACGTTGCGCGTCAGTTCAACGAAGCCGGCCTGCTGACCCTGGCCGCATTCGTCGCGCCAAGTGCCGAAGGCCGTGAACAGGCGCGCGAACTGATCGGCAAGGAGCGTCTGGTGACGGTCTACGTCCAGGCCTCCCCAACCGTCTGCGCCGAGCGTGATCCGCAAGGCCTGTACGCTGCCGCCGGGGATAACATTCCGGGCGAGTCGTTCCCGTACGACGTGCCGCTGGATGCTGATCTCGTTGTCGACACCCAGTCCGTGTCGCTGGAAGAAGGCGTCAAGCAAGTGCTGGAGCTGCTGCGTAGTCGTGGCTCGATCTAAGCAGGAATAGCACCAAGCTTCCGGTTTCAAGCTGCAAAAAAAACCCGCATACGAGTGATCGTCTGCGGGTTTTTTTGTGCTCGGGATTTGCGGTTAACAAAGCGCTCTGCGAGCGCGGTTTCCGCGATGGGCGCCGCAGTCATCATAGTTGCTGACTGATCAGTCCCAATATCAGCCGAGGAAGCAGTTGGTCGTCTCCCGTCAATTTCCAGCGTCATTAGCACTTGGGAAATGGACTACAGGGTTATCGGAAATGGTTAAGTTATATTTCTTTGTGTAGGGGGATATTGTCTTTAGCAGAGGCAAGGCCCCGGGGGGTTATGAGTTTTTAAAGTTGTTTTTTACTATTCGAGCATGGCGTTATAATTTGGGTTGTTTCTAAATTGAGAATAGCCACAAAAAACTTAGCTCTATGCCTGTGGTGTTGTTGGTCAAGTTCGTGGGTGTCTCTATGTGTGCGAAGAAAACATCTATTCCAGTTCGGAATATTGCTAGTTTTGGTGAGATTGTTCTTTGTGTGATATTGCTTTTTTGTTTGTTGCTTGCCTTGTTTTTTTTAAGTGGAGGAATAAAAAAAATCCCGCCCTTGCCAGAGCAATTTGTTATGGAGAGGGCTTGTATTTTTCGAGGCGTTTCGCACGAAAAGGGCTCCTCGTATTTATACCTTAGAGTCGGAGTGGGTGATGAGTCATATAAGTACGTCGTTGAGGCTCATAGTGGTGATGTACGGCATCTGGATTTGAGCAAGTCACGAAAGCTCTGGGTTGCCGTAAATTCGGATCGAAGCAAAAAATTTGTTTGGTCGATTTATGATGCTGGCGGTGGGTTGCTGATCAGTCGGTCAGACATATTGTACTGGGCGAAATACCAGAACGTTGGTGTCTATTTAGTAATGTTTGGTTGGTCTATTGCGTCGTTGTGGTTGCTTGTTTTTGTTATTAGGGACGGTGTTTGGAATAGATGTGTTACTAAAAGGAAGGAATATGAAGGTCGAGAGAATTGATGGTGAAATATATGTAGTCGACGACTTTTTAACGGAGAGCGAAGAGGTTGGTATAAATCTCCAGCTTAAGGGGGGCTGTCTGGAGATACAACTGGCCGAATTATGAAGAACTCCCGTTCGTTAGACCCTGCTGGCATGTATTCATCGCAGGGAAAGGTCGTCCTGATCGAAAGTCCTGTTTAGAAGAATTGAGTAATAATGAGTCGTGGTGTTTTCTGATCGGTTTTTGGGAGCGCTTCATAGCATTGCATAACTTTGAGATGACATTGTTAGGTGTTTACGCAAACGGGCAGACGTTTGGGCAGGACACCATTATTCATCGCGATAACAAAACGCATCCAGGACTGACAGTGATCGTTTTCGGTAACGAATACTGGCCGACGTCTTGGGGAGGGGAACTCGTTTTTTATGATGATTCGAAACAAAATATCATTAAGGCGGTACTTCCGAAATCTCGTCGGGTAGTGATTTTCGATGGGCGAATTCCCCATGCTGCAAGATCACCTTCCGTGAAGTGTGACCAGGTAAGAATGACATTGGCGTTTAAAACTGTGATCAAGGAGTAAGGTGTGGCCGGGAAAGCTGAGATATTTGTGGGCGTGGTTAACGATGGTGTTACTGTTGGCTCGGGCGCGACTGCGGTGGCAGATCAGTTTTTAGTAAATGGGAATGGTATGGTGGTGTTGAATCAGGCAGCACAGACCGGGGCTATTTTAGCCAGCGTGACGTCTGTCACCAAATTAGCAGGTCCATATGTGCCGATAGTGAGTATGCCAGCCAATATAACCGCAGGCACGATTACATTACTAAAGATAGGGGTAGACATTAGGGATGGCGCGAAATTTGATTTAAATGATGTTGTTAGTCTTGTTGGTAATGTTGCAGGTGTGATCGCGACTATGGCAGTTTTAATGGTTTCTTCGGAGGTGATTGTTGTCAGTTTGAGTATTTCTGCTGTTGCTGGTGGGTACTCAATCTATCAATCGCAAGTTGTTAAAAATATTATAAAAAATGCGGCGGCCTTTTTTGAGGGGGACGCGCTGGATAATTATATCGATTATGTTTGGGCGCCCGATATGAAATTTGTGCATAAAGACATATTGGGGGCGTCGTACAACAGTCAAATGCTTTCACTCAATTGGTCGCCCGAGACCGGAGAACTGGTGCCTTCCTCTGTATCCACAATCAGCGAGAGTAATGGGGGTGGGGGTTTTGTTCCGCCCACAAAGCCAGTGCTTCCGTCTCCTCCACCAGAAATAGTTCCGACAGTTACCATCGGCCCTCTTGATTTTGGCAATGGAAATGCTGGTAAAGATGATACTGGTGATGAGTATGGGTGCTGTACTGGAGGGAGTGATGGTTATGTGTAGTGTTGTGCGTTTATAAGATATCTGTTGTTTGCTTATGTCTCCCGATGTCCTTTAAAACTGAATAGGTACTTCCCCGCTCTTATAGTTAGGTCTGTGTCAGGCTGAACTTAAGTGTGCGCTGGTGTGTGGGTGATAGTCAGCTTAATCGCGTGGTATTAAGTTTGGTATTGATGAAGTAACGCGTGACACATACGCTGGGTCTGCTGCGCAAGCGTGGCGCGATTTAAGCGTTAGCTGCCAATAAAAAACCCGCCGATGAGTGATCATCGGCGGGTTTTTTTGTGTTCTTGAAAACGCCTTCGCTGGCAAGCCAGCTCCTACGATTTTGCCGATGCCCGCAAAATTTGTGAACGACACAATCCTTGTAGGAGCTGGCTTGCCAGCGAAGAGGCCAGTACCGACACCTCAAGGCTTGGCGGGATACTCGCGGTGCAGTTGCTCCAGCAATGCATCCTTATCCTGCCACAATTGATTGATCCAGCCCTGGAACTGCAGGCGGTATTCCCCATCCTGGTCGTAGTTCTTGCCGATGAACTGCGGCGGAATCTTCAGTTCCTCAAAGTGCACCACCACATCCGCCACATTCCCGCACAGCAAGTCCCAGAAGCCAGGGCGGCCCGCCGGGTAGTGGATGGTCACGTTGACGATCGACTCCAACTGTTCGCCCATGGCATCCAGCACGAAGGCGATGCCCCCGGCCTTGGCCTTGAGCAGGTACTTGAAGGGTGATTGCTGCTGCTTGTGCTTGCCCTCGGTGAACCGCGTACCTTCAACAAAGTTGAAAATGCCCACCGGGTTGTTGCGGAATTTCGCGCAAGTCTTGCGGGTGGTTTCCAGGTCCTTGCCTTTCTTCTCCGGGTGCTTCTCCAGATACGCCTTGGAGTAGCGTTTCATGAACGGAAAATCGAGGGCCCACCAAGCCAGGCCGATCACCGGGACCCAGATCAGTTCCTGCTTGAGGAAGAACTTCAACGGCTGGATGCGCCGGTTGAGCACGTATTGCAGCACCAGGATGTCGACCCAGCTCTGGTGATTGCTGGTGATCAGGTACGAGTGTTGATAGTCGAGGCCTTGCAGGCCGCTGATGTGCCAGCGGGTGCGGCGGACCAAGTTCATCCAGCCTTTGTTGTTGCTGATCCAGGCTTCATGGGTATGGCTCATCAGCCAATGGGCAAGCCGCCGGGTCAGTGCAAATGGCAGCGCCTTGATCAGCGCCACGCAGAACAGGAACGAGCACAGCAATATCGTGTTCAGGGACAACAGCAGCGAGGCGATTACACCGCGCAACGGTGCAGGTAGAAAGTCCAGCATTTAAATATCCATAGGTCGGTTGGCTGCCTGGATCGCGGTCAATGCGATCGTGTAGACGATGTCGTCGACTTGCGCGCCGCGCGGCAGGTCGTTCACCGGTTTGCGCAGGCCTTGCAGCATCGGCCCGAGGCTGACGCAGTCGGCACTGCGTTGCACGGCTTTGTGGGTGGTGTTGCCGGTGTTCAGGTCGGGGAACACGAACACGGTGGCGCGTCCGGCCACCTGACTGTTCGGCGCCAGTTGCCGTGCCACGGTTTCGTTGGCGGCGGCGTCGTACTGCAAGGGGCCATCGATCAGCAACGAACTTTGCTGTTCATGGGCCAGCAGGGTGGCTTCGCGGACCTTCTCGACTTCTTCGCCGCTGGCCGAATCACCGCTGGAATAGCTGATCATCGCCACCCGTGGCGTGATGCCGAACGCGGCGGCCGAGTCGGCGCTCTGCAGCGCGATCTCGGCCAATTCGCTGGCGCTCGGGTGCGGGTTCATTACGCAGTCGCCATAGACCAGCACTTCTTCCGGGAATAGCATGAAGAACACCGACGACACCAGGGTGCAGCCCGGCGCCGTCTTGATCAACTGAAGGGCAGGGCGGATGGTGTTGGCGGTGGAGTGAATGACCCCGGACACCAGGCCGTCGACTTCATCCAGCGCCAGCATCATGGTGCCGATCACCACAGTGTCTTCCAGTTGCTGTTCGGCCATGGGCGCGTTGAGGCTTTTGCTTTTGCGCAGGGCGACCATGGGTTCGACGTAACGCTCGCGGATCAAATCCGGGTCGAGGATTTCCAGCCCCGGAGGCAAATCGATGCCCTGGGCGCGGGCGACCGCTTGCACGTCTTCAGGCTTGGCCAGCAATACGCAGCGCGCAATGCCACGGGCCTGACAGATCGCAGCTGCCTGCACGGTCAGCGGTTCACTGCCTTCGGGCAGAACAATGCGTTTATTGACCGACTGCGCACGCTGGATCAATTGATAGCGGAACACCGCCGGCGACAGGCGCATTTCCCGCGGTGTGCCACAGCGCTGGTGCAGCCAGCCGGCATCGAGGTGGCTGGCGATGAAATCGGTGATGATTTCCGCGCGCTCGCGGTCGTCGATGGGGATTTCCTTGTTCAGGCCGTTGAGCAAATTGGCGGTGTCGTAGGAGCCGGTGCTCACCGACAGCACCGGCAGGCCGGCCTGCAAGGCACCACGGCAAAGGTCCATGATGCGTGGATCGGGCAAGGTGTCGCTGGTCAGCAACAGGCCGGCCAGGGGCACGCCGTTCATTGCCGCGAGGCTGACGGCGAGGATGATGTCGTCGCGATCGCCCGGGGTCACCACCAGCACGCCGGGCTTGAGCAGCTCCACGGTGTTGCGCATGGTGCGGGCGCAGATGATGATTTTGGTCATGCGCCGGGTTTCGTAGTCGCCGGCATTGAGCACTTGCGCGCCCATCAGGTCGGCTACATCGCGAGTACGCGGCGCGTTCAGTTCCGGCTGGAACGGAATGCAGCCGAGCAGGCGGAAATCGCCACTGCGCAGCAACGGCGAGTGCTCCTTCAGACGCGCGGCGAAGGCGTCCATGCTCTCGTCGGTCTTGACCTTGTTGAGGATCACGCCGAGGACTTTCGGGTCTTTCGGCCCGCCAAATAATTGCGCCTGCAACTCGACGCGGCCGGACAGTTCGGTCAGCACTTCGTTTTCCGGCGCCGAGACCAGGATCACCTCGGCATCGAGGCTCTTGGCCAGGTGCAGGTTGACCCGCGCGGCGTAGCTGGCGCTGCGGGTCGGCACCATGCCTTCGACGATCAGCACGTCCTTGCCGACGGCGGCCTGCTGATACAGGGTGATGATTTCTTCGAGCAGTTCATCGAGCTGACCATCGCCAAGCATGCGCTCGACGTGCGCCAGGCCCAGGGGTTTTGGTGGTTTCAGGCCGTGGGTGCGGGCCACCAGCTCGGTGGAGCGCTCGGGCCCGGTATCGCCCGGGTGCGGCTGGGCGATGGGTTTGAAAAAGCCGACCTTGAGGCCGGCGCGTTCCAGCGTACGTACCAGCCCGAGGCTGATGGAAGTCAGGCCCACGCCGAAATCAGTGGGCGCGATGAAAAAAGTCTGCATGCGAATTCTCTGCAATGGCGATCATGTATGGCTGACGATCGGCCGAAATTCAGTCGCCAAGGTTATCGCTAACCGGGCCCTGTGCACACCAACCGCACGCAAAGGGCTGACCTATTTTTTCCGCGCGTTGCGCAGGGTCCAGGACCCACGCGCGTGATTGCCAGGGCGGCTGGTGGCGCAGGTGCTGGGTGTGGCCGCAGGAAAGCTCGGCCACCCAGTGACCGTCCTCGTCCTGATGAAAGCCTGAGACCGTCGAATCCCGTTTGTCCGGGTTGTGTTCGCTTTCGCGCGATTGCTTCGCTAAACTTGGCCTTTCAATATTCTTATGCAAAAGGTCTCGCCCCATGCTGATCGCCGCCAATAAGGCTGTCTCCATCGACTATACCCTGACCAACGACGCTGGTGAGGTCATCGACAGCTCCGCCGGCGGCGCGCCGCTGGTTTACCTGCAAGGCGCTGGTAACATCATCCCTGGGCTGGAAAAGGCACTGGAAGGCAAGACTGTCGGTGACGAACTGACCGTAGCCGTTGAACCTGAAGACGCTTACGGCGAATACGCCGCCGAGCTGGTCAGCACCTTGAGCCGCAGCATGTTCGAAGGTGTCGACGAACTGGAAGTGGGCATGCAGTTCCACGCTTCCGCTCCGGACGGCCAGATGCAGATCGTGACCATCCGCGACCTGGACGGCGACGACGTGACCGTTGACGGCAACCACCCATTGGCCGGTCAGCGCCTGAATTTCCAGGTCAAGATCATCGCCATCCGTGATGCCAGCCAGGAAGAAATCGCTCATGGCCACGTCCATGGCGAAGGTGGCCATCACCACTGATTTCTGCGCTAAGCTCAGATAACTGGAGAGGCGCCCCGAGGGCGCCTTTTTAGTCTGCGGCTGTCCACGGCGGCACCGCCAAGTGGCTGTTTCGAGAAGAACACGGGAATCTGGAGTACGCCATGAGTGCTTTTCATGACCTTAAATTGACGGCCCTGGATGGACAGGAGCTACCGCTGGCGCCCTTCAAGGGGCAAGTCGTGCTGGTGGTCAATGTCGCGTCCAAATGTGGTTTGACACCGCAATACGCAGCGCTGGAAAACCTTTACCAGCAATACAAGGCCAAGGGCTTCAGCGTGCTGGGCTTGCCATGCAACCAGTTTGCCGGGCAGGAACCGGGGAGCGAGCAGGAGATCAAGGACTTCTGCAGCCTCAACTATGGCGTGACCTTTCCGCTGTCCAGCAAGCTGGAAGTCAACGGGCATGAGCGTCACCAGTTGTATCGCCTGCTGGCGGGCGAGGGCGCGGAATTTCCCGGTGACATCACCTGGAACTTCGAAAAATTTCTGCTGGGCAAGGACGGTCGCGTGCTGGCGCGGTTTTCGCCGCGGACGGCGCCGGATGATCCGACTGTCGTGCATGCCATCGAAAAAGCCCTGAGCTGATTACCTTCCTTTGTAGGAGCTGGCTTGCCAGCGATAGCGGTTTGACTCAAGTACCGCGTCGTCCGCTTCGCCAGCAAGCCGGCTCCTGCAGATTCCGCTGTCTTTCCCTTCCTTATCACTCAGATCAATAATACTGTTCAACCATTGTTGATCTCCATATTATGCCTGTCATAAAGTCAGCCCTTCGTGGAGCCTCCCCATGCCTGTGCAAGCCCTGTTCAAACCGTTCCAACTCGGCAACCTCGAACTGCCGACCCGTGTCGTCATGGCGCCGATGACCCGTTCCTTCTCCCCGGGCGGTGTTCCGAACTCCAAAGTGATCGAGTACTACCGTCGCCGCGCTGCAGCGGGCGTTGGCCTGATCATCACCGAAGGTACGACCGTCGGCCACAAGGCTTCCAACGGCTATCCGAACGTTCCGCATTTCTACGGTGATGCCGCCCTGGCCGGCTGGAAGAAGGTTGTCGACGCCGTGCACGCCGAAGGCGGGAAGATCGTTCCGCAGTTGTGGCACGTGGGCAGCGTACGCCGTCTCGGCGTTGAGCCCGACGCCAGCGTTCCAGGCTACGGCCCGTCGGAGAAGATCAAGGACGGTCAGCTCGTGGTGCACGGCATGACCAAACAGGACATCCAGGACGTGATCGGCGCCTTCGCCCAGGCCGCCAAGGATGCCCAGAGCATCGGCATGGACGGCGTGGAAATCCATGGTGCCCACGGTTACCTGGTCGACCAGTTCTTCTGGGAAGGCAGCAACCAGCGCACCGACGAATACGGCGGCAGCCTGGCCAACCGTTCGCGTTTCGCCATTGAGCTGATTCAGGCCGTGCGTGCCGCTGTCGGCGAAGGCTTCCCGATCATTTTCCGATTCTCCCAGTGGAAGCAGCAGGACTACACCGCGCGACTGGTGCAAACCCCCGAGGCGTTGGGCGAGTTCCTCAAGCCGCTGTCCGAGGCCGGCGTGGATATTTTCCACTGCTCGACCCGCCGCTTCTGGGAGCCGGAATTCGACGGTTCCGAGCTGAACCTGGCCGGCTGGGCCCGCCAGCTCACCGGCAAGCCGACCATCACCGTGGGCAGCGTCGGCCTGGATGGCGAGTTCCTGCAGTTCATGGTCAACACCGACAAGGTCGCGCAACCGGCCAGCCTGGAAAAACTGCTGGAACGCCTGAACAACGACGAGTTCGATCTGGTCGCGGTCGGCCGTGCCTTGCTGGTGGACCCGGACTGGGCGCAGAAGGTGCGTGATGGTCGTGAGGAGGACATCCTGCCGTTCAGCCGTGAGGCGTTGATGTCGCTGGTTTAAGCGGCGGCTGGACTGACGCCATCGCCGGCAAGCCGGCTCCTACAGGGACCGCACAAATCCTGTAGGGGCTGGCTTGCCAGCGATGGCAATCTCAAAAACACCAAGGATTCAAGGCCCGGTGGGCGCATTCGGCACCACCACTCCCCCCGCACACGCCCCCCGCAACTGCCCCTCGAACTGCTCGATAATCGTCGCCCAACCCTGTCGACTGGCATGCTGGCGCGCATTCAATCGCACACAACGCAACGTTTCCCGATCCTCCAGCAGCCACGCCGCCGCGTCACAGAACGCCGCTTCATCCCCCGGCATCGCCAGCACGCCGTTGTAGCCATGACGAATATGCTGAGCTGCCGCCGCTTGATCGTAAGCCACCACACCCAGCCCCGAGGCGAGCGCTTCAAGCACCACGTTGCCGAACGTTTCGGTCAGGCTTGGAAACAGAAACACATCCCCCGAGGCATAGTGGCAGGCCAGGGCTTCGCCGCGCTGTGTGCCACAGAAAATCGCCTCTGGCATTTCACGTTCCAGTGCCGCGCGCTGCGGGCCGTCACCGATCACGATCATTTTCAGCGTGCGCTGTGGATAGCTTGACTTGAGGGTGTTGAAGGTACGCTTGAGCAAGCCGAGATTCTTTTCCGGCGCCAGGCGCCCCACATGAATGACGGCGATGTCGTCCTCGGCCAGGCCCCACTGTTCGCGCAGCGCATTCAAACGTTTGGCGGGATGAAACAACTGGCTGTCCACCCCCCTCGACAGCAGGGCCAGGCGCTCGAACTGCCGACGCTCAAGTTCCAGACGCTGGCTGACGCTGGGCACCAGGGTCATGGTCGAGCGATTGTGAAACCAGCGCAGGTAGTGGGTCAGAACGCGCGTCAGCAGACCGAAGCCATATTGATGGGTGTACTGCTGGAAATTGGTGTGAAAGCCGCTGACCACCGAAATCCCCAGACGCCGTGCGGCGCGCAAGGCCGACAAACCCAGCGGGCCTTCGGTGGCGATGTACAGCACATCCGGGCGATGGCGTTGCCAGCGTCGCAGCAGCTTGTGCATCGACGACTGACCCCATTGCAAGCCGGGATACCCCGGTAGCGGCCAGCCGCGGCACAGCATCAGCTCATCATCGCTGCCCAGTTCCCGGTCGCAGCCCTGCCGCGGGCGCACCAGCTCCACCTGATGCCCGCGCGCGCGCAAGCCGTCGCACAGGCGACCCAGGGTATTGGCCACGCCGTTGATTTCCGGTGGGAAGGTTTCAGTGATCAGGGTGATATGCAGGGCTGTCGTCATGACCCCAGTGTCGACTGGGGGCATGTCGTCAGTGTGACGTCGGGATGATGGATTTGTGACGATGGCTCAGCGTTGCGCCACCAGGTTCTCCGCGCCCCGCTCGCGCACCCAGAACAGCGTCGCCCCGGCCACGGCGGCCGGCATCATCAGGATGTTCACCACCGGGATCAGCAGCACCAGGTAAACAATCCCGCCGAAGCTCATGCTCTGCCAGCGCTTCTGCCGCAGCCAGGCGAGCATCTCGTTCCAGCCCAGCTTGTGGTTGTCCGCCGGGTAGTCGATGTACTGGATCGCCATCATCCACACCCCGAACAGCAGCCACAGCGGCGCGGCGATGATGTTCACCACTGGAATGAACGAGAGGATGAACAGGCCGATGGCCCGCGGCAGGAAGTAGCCGAGCTTGCGCATTTCCCGGGCCAGGGTGCGCGGGATCATGGCGATCAGTTCGCCCCAGCTGAACGCCGGGAAGTCATCTGTGCCGCGTACCACCACTTCGACTTTCTCCGCGAGAAAACCGTTGAACGGCGCAGCGATGACATTGGCGAGCATGGTGAAGGTGAAAAACACCATCAAGCCCACCAGCACGACGAACAGTGGCCACAGGATGTAATTGAGAAAACCCAGCCAGTCGGGCAGCGAAGGCATCAGGGTATCGACCCACAGGCTGAACTGATGGCCGGCGAAGTAGATCAATCCGACGAACAGCACCAGATTGATTGCCAATGGTAACAACACGAACAGGCGCAGGCCGGGGCTCAGCACCAGCTTGAGGCCTTCGCGCAGGTATTGCGGGCCGGACAGAACGGGGGCGGGCATAACAGGCTCCGAGCAGAGGGAAAACGCGCCGACCTTACCGGCTTTGCCCGAAGCGGGAAAGCGCGACAGCGGGTTCGACATTCACTGTAACAAAGACGTCTATACAGTCAGGATGTTGGGATAGAGACCACCTATGAGCTGGATTGTTATTCGGTATTTCCTTAATCTTCGCCCCCTCGATACGCTTCACCCATCTTTTTACAGGACGGTCGGGTTCAAGCCTTGCACAAGTGCTATCAACCGTTCTTTTTTATTCCCGCCGGTGATCCGGCGTTCCGTGCCCGCCATTGCGGTCCGGTCAACAGGAGCAGGTCATGTCTGAAGTCCGTCATTCGCGAGTGATTATTCTCGGTTCCGGCCCTGCCGGTTACAGCGCCGCGGTCTACGCCGCCCGTGCGAACCTCAAGCCACTGCTGATCACCGGCATGCAGGCCGGCGGTCAACTGACTACCACCACCGAAGTCGATAACTGGCCGGGCGACGTCCACGGCCTGACCGGCCCGGCGCTGATGGAGCGGATGAAAGAGCACGCCGAGCGCTTTGAAACCGAGATCGTCTTCGATCACATCAATGCCGTGGACTTCGCTGCCAAGCCTTACACCCTGACCGGTGACAGCGCGACCTACACCTGCGACGCACTAATCATCGCCACCGGCGCCAGCGCTCGTTACCTGGGCCTGCCATCGGAAGAAGCGTTCATGGGCAAGGGCGTTTCGGCCTGCGCGACCTGCGACGGTTTCTTCTACCGCAACAAGCCTGTGGCTGTAGTCGGCGGCGGCAACACCGCGGTCGAAGAGGCCCTGTACCTGGCCAACATCGCCAGTAAAGTGACCCTGATCCACCGTCGCGAAACCTTCCGCGCCGAGAAGATCCTGATCGACAAGCTCAACGCCCGTGTGGCCGAAGGCAAGATCGAGCTGAAGCTGAACGCGACCCTGGACGAAGTACTGGGCGACAACATGGGCGTGACCGGCGCGCGTTTGAAGAACAACGATGGCAGCTACGACGAGATCAAGGTCGACGGCGTGTTCATCGCCATCGGTCACACGCCGAACACTTCGCTGTTCGAAGGCCAGTTGACCCTCAAGGACGGCTACCTGGTCGTGCAGGGTGGCCGTGAAGGCAACGCGACGGCGACCAACCTGGAAGGCATCTTCGCCGCCGGTGACGTGGCCGACCACGTTTACCGTCAGGCCATCACCTCGGCCGGCGCTGGTTGCATGGCGGCCCTGGACGCCGAGCGCTACCTCGACGACCTGCAGAACGCCAAGTTCTAAGATCGCGCAAATGAAAAAACCGGCCTTGGTCGGTTTTTTTTTGGTAGATCAAAAGATCGCAGCCTGCGGCAGCTCCTACAGGGATAGATGACCGGCGTAGGAGCTGCCGAAGGCTGCGATCTTTTGCTTTGCTTTTCGATCAGCGGCGTGTCAGTGGCTGTTGGGCGAACTTCACACCCGCCAGACCATGCGCCATCAACGCCCGGATATTGCCGTGGTCGCTGCCCTCAGGCGTCGCCACAACCGAACGATAGTGCTCGCCGAACGCCAGCAGCGCCTCTTCATCACTCAAGCCTTCCAGCAACGCCAGGCCCAGGGTCTTGCACGAGCCTTCATTCTGCCCGGCAGCGTTTTCCACGCCGCCATTGTTGAAAGCCTGGGGCTGATAGTCGTAACCGGCGGCAATGAACGCCAGGGTATCGGCGAAGGCGTGTTCGCCGCTCTTGAGGCTGGCGCGCAGGGTGTTCAGATCACTCATTGGGTTTTCCTTTGGCGAACGCCGCTTGTTGTTCGGCGCTGGCTTCTTGCTGATATTGGGCTTTCCAGTCGGCATAGGGCATGCCGTAAACCACTTCGCGGGCGTCATCGAGGCTGACCTCGATCTGGCGCTCGTCGGCGGCGGCCTTGTACCACTTCGACAGGCAGTTGCGGCAGAAACCCGAGAGGTTCATCAGGTCGATGTTCTGCACGTCCTTGCGGCTGTCCAGGTGGGCCACCAGCCGGCGGAAGGCGGCGGCTTCAAGTTCCAGGCGTTGTTGATCGTTCATGGGGGTCTCTTCAAGACAGCTTCGAGCGGCAGGCTTCTGGCTGCAAGATGGGTTGCGGTGCTCTCTAGCTTACCGCCTGGGGCTCGAAGCTTGAAGCGTTAGCGGCTTGCCGCGAGCGTGATCGATACCGATTCGGCAAAGCGCAGGGCGTGGGGCTTGTCGACTTCAACCTCGGCGTACAGCACCGACTCATTGGCCATGACCAGGTCCAGCAATTCCTGGGTCAGGCGTTCGAGCAGGGCGAAGCGATTGCCTTCGACATGGGCGATGATCGCCTTGGTGATGGTGCGGTAGTTCAGCGCGTGATCGATGTCGTTGTCACGCACCGCCTCTTGCGCCGCATACAGGATGGTCAGGTTGATCAACACGTCCTGCTTGTTGAGGATTTCATCCTCGTTGATCCCGATAAAAGTACGCAGGCACAGGTCCTTGACCCGGATGCGTGCCATGCCTGGTTGAAGTTGTGGCATTACGACTTGCTCCGTCCAATCAATTGCAGAAACTCCTGGCGGGTGTTGCTCGACTCGCGGAACGCACCCAGCATCACCGAGGTGTTCATGGTCGAATTCTGTTTCTCGACGCCACGCATCATCATGCACATGTGCTGCGCCTCGATGACCACGGCCACGCCGGCGGCGCCTGTCACCTGTTGCACTGCGTCGGCAATCTGCCGGGTGAGGTTTTCCTGGATTTGCAGGCGGCGGGCGAACATGTCCACCAATCGCGCAATCTTCGACAGGCCCAGCACTTTGCCCGTTGGAATATAAGCCACATGCGCCTTGCCGATGAAGGGCAGCAGGTGATGCTCGCACAGGGAATAGAGTTCGATGTTGTCGACGATGACCATTTCGTCGTTGTCCGAGGCGAAGAGTGCGCCGTTGACGATCTCTTCGACACTCTGGTCATAGCCGTGGCACAGGTACTTCATGGCCTTGGCCGCACGCGCCGGCGTATCGCGCAGGCCTTCTCGGTCGGGATTCTCACCGAGACCGACGAGGATCTCGCGATAACTCTCGGACAGGGCATTCTGGGGCAGGGATAACGTCATGGAGCATCCTCGCGGGGCGGCTTACTTGATGTGCCGCCCGCCATTGACCGTCAGTGTAGTGCCGGTGACATAGGGGTTGTCGAGTAAATAGCGCAGGCTCTGGTAGATCACTTCGCTGCCCGGTTCGATGCCTAGCGCGGACTTGACCAGCGCCTTGGCACGGTAAGCGGCATCGTCATCGGCATTGAACATTAGCAGGGCCGGGGCGATGCCGTTGACCTTGATGTGCGGCGCATACTTCGCGGCGAAGGACAGGGTCAGGCTGTCGAGTCCGGCTTTGCTGGCGCAATAACCGATGTGTTTGCTGCTGCCTTTGCGGGTCACGTCATCGCTGATGTGCACGATGTCGGCGGGGCTCGAGCGTTGCAGCAAGTCAGCGCAATGCAGGTTGATCAGGTAGGGCGCGAGCATGTGCACGCTGAACATGCGGGTGAACGCGGTGGCGTCGGTGTCCGTCGTCTCGGCCAGCCATTCCGAAGCGTTATGCACAACCGCCCGCAAGCTGTTGGTGTGGTTTTTCACGGCAGTGATGAAGGCGAAGATCCCGGCTTCACTGGAGAAGTCCGCGAACAGCGCCGTCGCCCCGAGGTCGCGCAAGGCTTGTACGCCGGGACGCTCGGTGCGGTAGCTGAAAATCACCCGGTGGCCGTCTTCCAGCAAGCGCCGGGCGCAATGCAGACCGACACGCTGGCCGGCGCCGGTGATGAGAATGGGGGCTGCGGAAGAGGTCATGAACGGCTCGCGTCGCGGTAAGAGCAAAACTATACCAGCGATGCCTTGAAAAAAGATCGCAGGCTACGCCAGCACCTGCAAAACGCGTGCGTGCATTCATCGCGTTCCTGTAGGAGCTGGCGCAGCCTGCGATCTCTTACCGGTTCGAAGACGCCGGCGCTGGAGAAACTGCCCGCACCGGCGCAGTGCTCAACCAACCCGCCAGCAGCCGCGTCGACAGCGGAATGAAGAAATACACCATCAGCGGCGTCAGACACAAAGTGCTGACAAACACCCGCGGCAACAACGCCATGTCGCTGAGCAGCGGCCCCAGCACGAAGTTGAACAGCAGTGAAACCGGAAAGAACGCCAGCCAGATCGCCACGGCCTGTTTCCAGCGCGGCGGTCGCTGCCCAGCAGCGCCGAACCAGCCTTCGATGCCGCTGACCCGATGTTCTGTCGGGTGGGCAAACAGATCGCTGCCGCGCCCGAGCCAGGCCGTGCGCGAAGCGGAGTGCTCCCAGGCGTGCAGGGTCTGCTCGTCGGCAAAGCGGAAGATGATTTGGAATTCGTCATCGTCGGGGGGGCGGAGCAAGCACGCCAGAACCGAGATAACCGGGGAAGTCGGTGGCCAGTTGTTCGCCTTCGCGCAACCAGGCAATCAGGTCCTGATAGCGACCGTTAGCGACGCGACGGGCGACCATCAGCGTGACGGGGGAGGTAGACATCGTGTATCTCCGTATGACATTTGCGCAACTCCGGGTAGGAGTTTCGCCAGGCGCAGCGCCGGGGTGGTGGGCTGCGTCTCGGGACAAGCAAGTATTATTCCGGATTTTCGAAGCGGCGTCTGTGGGCGGCGACAGGGGGCGGTGAACGGGCGAAGGCGCACTGAAACAGGGCATCAAATGGAATTGATGACCCGTTTTGAGCAATGAAATGACAGATCGAGCGGGAGGCTCAGAGATGCAGGGCAGGGTGGGTCAACCGGTGCTGCTGCAGAATGAACTGGCGCAGGCGTTCGGTTTCATCGGTGTCGCTCTGGCTCAACTGATAGGCGTAGAAGCCTTGTTCGGTTTCTTTCTCGAAGGTGCCACGCAAGGCAATTCGCTCATAACCTGACGGGCTGAACCACAAGGCGAAGTGCTTGGGAGGTTTGGTTTTGTTGCGGACCTCCAGCAAAACCCCTTTGAACGAGACCTCGTGAACCCACATCGTGCCGGGTTGGCCTTTGGCATTTTCCAGTGCCACAGGCTCCTCGAGCACCAGCCGCCAAGGTCGGACCAGAGGCCCGTCTTCATAGATACTGGGTACGCCCAGGCGCAAATGCATCGCATGGAACTCGTCTTCCACCAGGTGCAGGGGGAAGGTGATCTGCTGGTTTTCGAAGTTGGCCTGGATGGTCACCTGTTCGTGGGCCGCCAGCCGGGTCAGCAGATCGCGTATCTGCGAGCCACCGTTGACGAGCAGGCTCGACGTTGCATCCCGCACATTGAGCTGGGGGTTGTGTTGCATGGTCTGGATGAAATCCAGCTCATCCTGGGTCAGGAGTGCGTCGCGCTGCATGGCCAAACTCGAAGGGTATAATGACAAAGGCATTGGTGATTGTAGTTAGTGACCGTTAATTCGCCGGTTAGTTTTTACCGTTCGTCGTATCGCATGTATTGATTGTCGATCGCATTCGGAAAGAACATTCATCGGCGTGCTGTTAATATCCGGGTCTTTTTCTCGGAATCAGGATCAGTTTGGATGAAAGTCGCCATTATTTCCGGCTCGGTTTACGGCTCGGCTGAAGAAGTTGCCCGTCACGCAGCAATCATTTTGAAAGACGCCGGTTTCGACACCTGGCACAACCCCCGCGCCACCCTGGCCGATGTCCTGGCCTTTGCCCCACAAGCCTTGCTGGCGGTGACCTCGACCACGGGCATGGGCGAGCTGCCGGACAACCTGCAACCTTTGTACTCGACCATTCGTGATCAGCTGCCAGCCGCCTGGCGTGGCTTGCCGGGCGCGGTGATCGGCCTGGGTGATGCCAGTTATGGTGATACGTTTTGCGGCGGCGGCGAGCTGATGCGCGAACTGTTCGGTGAGCTGGGCGTGCAGGAAGTGGTGCCGATGTTGCGTCTGGATGCCAGCGAAAGCGTCACCCCGGAAACCGACGCCGAGCCTTGGCTGCAAGAGCTGATCAGCGCCCTGAAGGGCTAAATGAGCTGGTGAGCCATGGATCTGGCGGTGATGTTGAAACCCTCTGCCAGACCCTGTCCGGTGGCGGTACTTTGACGCCTCGCGCGTTTCCCGACGCCACTGACTCGCCAGGCCATCAAGCTGGCTGCCAATGCAACTATACGAACCCGGCAGGGTGACTAGACTCGGTATTCATTGGAAACACTCCATAATAAAAACACCGAGGTTCCCTGCCGTGAATGTCGCCCCCGTTTCAGTGCAACACAGTGTCAAAGACCAGGTCAGTGCCGCCGAATGGCAGACCCGGGTCGACCTCGCCGCGTGCTACCGACTGGTTGCCCAGCACGGCTGGGACGACCTGATCTTCACCCATATTTCCGCCAAGGTGCCGGGCACCGAAGACTTCCTGATCAACCCGTTCGGGCTGATGTTCCACGAAATGACCGCGTCAAGCCTGGTCAAGGTCGATCAGGCGGGCAACAAGTTGATGGACAGTCCCTACGAGATCAACCCGGCGGGGTACACCATCCACAGTGCAGTCCATGAAGTGCGGCATGACGTGGTTTGCGTACTGCACACCCACACGGCGTCGGGGGTTGCGGTGTCGGCGCAGAAGCAGGGCATATTGCCGATCAGCCAGCAGTCGCTGTTTGTCCTCTCCAGCCTGGCGTATCACGCCTACGAAGGCGTCGCCCTGAATCATGAAGAAAAGGTACGGTTGCAAGCCGATCTGGGCGCCAGTAACTTCCTGATGTTGCACAACCACGGCCTGCTGACGTGCGGTGGCACCATTGCAGACACCTTCCTGATGATGTTCACCTTTCAGCGCGCCTGTGACATCCAGGTCATGGCGCAGAGCGGCGCTGCCGAACTGATTGCCATCGAACCGCAGATCCTGGCCGGTGCCAAGGCGATGATTGCCGGTGTGACCAAAAGTGCTCAAGGCATGGGCGGCGCGCTGGCGTGGCCGGCGTTGCTGCGCAAACTGGATAAACTCGACCCGGGTTACAAACTCTGATGGCACTCGCCGAGATCCCCCTTTGTGTCTGGCGCAAACGCAGCCAGACCTTCGAATTTCGTGGCCATAGCATCCGCTACTGGACCTCGGGCCAGGGTGAGCCCCTGCTGCTCATCCATGGTTTTCCCACCGCCAGTTGGGATTGGCATTACCTGTGGCAGCCCCTGGCCCAGCGCTATCGCGTGATTGCCTGTGACATGCTCGGCTTCGGTGATTCGGCCAAACCTGTGAATCACGAGTACAGCCTGCTGGAGCAGGCGGATCTGCAACAGGCGTTGCTGTCGCATCTGGGCATCGAAGAACCGGTACACCTGCTGGCCCACGACTACGGCGACAGCGTCGCTCAGGAATTGCTGGCCCGCCACTACGAATCGCGCATCACAGTGGCCAGTAGTGTGTTTCTCAACGGCGGGCTGTTTCCGGAAACCCATCGACCTGTGTTGATGCAAAAGCTGTTGCTCAGCCCGTTGGGCTGGATGATTGGCCGCGCGTTCAGCCGTGACGCACTGGTCAAGAGCTTCCAGCAGATCTTCGGGCCACAGACCCGTCCCAGCGAAAGCCAGATGGATGATTTCTGGAGCCTGGTGGAAAGCCACCGCGGGCCACGGATCATGCACAAACTGATCGGCTACATTCCCGAGCGACGGGTCTGCCGAGATCGCTGGGTAGCGGCGATGCAACGAGGTGAGGTACCGCTGCGGGTGATCGACGGTGCGGTCGATCCGATCTCCGGCCTGCATATGGTCGAGCGTTACCAGTATCTGATTCCTGAACCGGACACTGTCATTTTGCCGGGTATTGGCCATTACCCGCAGATCGAGGCGCCCTGTCAGGTGCTCAAGCATTACCTGGCGTTTCGCGATCGACTCATGTCGGCCCCGCGCAAGGTGGCCTGTTCCTGAACGACCGGACGTGACCGGCGATCATCCCCCAGGGTTATTGCACACCATTCAGCCTGCCTTGTGATCATTGTGACCGGCCGCGTCGTGGCTGACACTCGGTCATATTGTCCCTGGCCTGCTGGAGTTTCTGTCAATGAATGAGTCTGTGCGCTTCGAAGATAAAGTCGTGATCATCACCGGTGCGGGTGGCGGCCTGGGACGGGCGCACGCACTGCTGTTCGCCAAACAGGGCGCCAAAGTGCTGGTCAACGATCTCGGCGGCTCGGCCCAGGGCGAAGGTGCCAATGCGTCGGCCGCCGACCGCGTGGTGGCCGAAATCCGTGAAGCCGGCGGCATCGCCGAAGCCAACCATGACTCGGTCACCGACGGTGACAAAATCGTTCAGAACGCCCTCGACGTGTTTGGCCGGGTCGACGTAGTCGTCAACAACGCCGGGATCCTGCGCGATAAAACCTTCCACAAGATGGACGACGCCGACTGGGACCTGGTTTACCGTGTCCACGTCGAAGGCGCCTACAAGGTCACCCGCGCCGCCTGGCCGCATATGCGCGAGCAGAACTACGGCCGGGTGATCTTCACTGCCTCGACCTCCGGCATCTACGGCAACTTCGGCCAGTCCAACTACGGCATGGCCAAGCTCGGCCTGTATGGCCTGACCCGCACCCTGGCCATCGAAGGCCGCAAGAACAACATTCTGGTCAACGCCATCGCCCCCACCGGCGGCACCCGCATGACCGAAGGCCTGATCCCGCCGCAAGTCTTCGAGCAACTCAAGCCGGAACTGGTCAGCCCGCTGGTGGTGTACCTGGCCAGCGAGAACTGCCTGGAAACCTCCGGCCTGTTCGAAGTCGGCGGCGGCTGGATGGGCAAGGTCCGCTGGGAACGCAGCCTCGGCGCCGGCTTCGATCCGCGGGAAGGGTTCTCGCCGGAGGATGTGGCGGCGCATTGGCAGCAGATTTGTGATTTCGAGGGGGCTGCGCATCCGAAGGACAATATTGAGGCGTTGAAGGAAATGATGGGGAATTTGCAGAAGTATTCGATTTGACCATCGAGCCACCCAACCGTACATTCCGGCTGGGTGGCTCATTCAATTACTCTTCATACCTTTTTTCTGTCAAAAATTTAGGCGCTTTCCAATTAGGACCCTTGATGGCAATCGGGCCATCGCCATTCGTCAGTACACCTACTTCAAACAATTTTTCATAAGTTTTTAGTAATTCTCCACTTTTAATTACTTCATATCGATAACGAGCAAACATCCTGTCTAGAGTTGGAATGGCTGAGTTTAGGGCGAATACTGTAAGAATATCTTCTACTGTTTCATTTTCAATGATTTTTTCGATAACTTTCATTGCCCCATCTCCTTCAAAAGATTCTTGAAAAAAAGCTCTTCTTGTCTGTCTGCTGCCAAGATGGCGTCTTGGGTATACAGCAAGGATTCTTCGTCCCGCAGTTGGTAGTCTTCAAGTGTAGCTGTATGTGCGTTGTTCCAGATTGGTGAATCTGTTTCAGGCGTGAAGGTGTCGCTAAGTCCCTGTGCTCGAAACCTTTCAAGCTCTCTGGTTTCGTGAGTGTAATAACGTAAGTCCGTGTCGGTGGGTTCTATCTGACCACTGAGAATTTTTTCAAGGCGTTGAATCATAACGTCGTTGGCATCGGATTGATCGAGCCTGGCGATATGTAGCTTTACCGAGTCAATTCCGTGCTGAGTGATGACTTCTCCAATCCAAGACAGTTTGATTATTTCTCCACCAGCTTGGTCCTTGTTGAATCTCCTCCCGCTATATTGTCCTGTTGAATTTGCTCCATCGTAAGCGTCGTTGAACATTAGGTAAAGCGGCGGTAATCCTGAATCCGCCGGGAAAATAGTGATGAACCCGCCAAAGCTATAAAGGTCCAGGTTCGGGGATATATCTATCCGTCCATCGAGGGGGGTGAGAGACTTGCCGTCGAACGGGGAGACGTTCGGTTCTTTCACTGGAAGTGCAGTGGACGAGTCGCCCGGCTGGACTATCGGCGTCCAGGTCATGGCAGCGTCAGGTGCGTCGGGATGACTAACGCTGTAAACCTTTAGATCTGGGTCATAGGTGGCGAGCCGTACTGGAACTTTGCCGGGCACCGTTGTGCCATTTGCAGCGGCGACAACGAATTGCGTAGTGCTTTCCGCGGTTCTGGAACCCATGGCGATCGCCAGGTCGACTTCACCGTTGGCATGGCCAATAGCGAACAACTCGTTGTCGTCAAAGGTTGTGAGATCCGAAAGCGGGAAGCTGAAGGCGTACGGTTCTTTGTCCTTGAGCGCTTGGTAAACCAGCGCTGCAACCCCAACGACTATCAAAACGCCCGTCGC
>Ga0160472_100560_pt1 | contig 22445 bp, 22 predicted proteins | sample HID1973M_E11MG_FD_108267 | JGI IMG/M metagenome (GOLD analysis project Ga0160472, IMG submission 108267) | Enriched mosquito-associated microbial communities from UW Madison campus, WI, USA - HID1973M_E11 MG | ecosystem: Host-associated > Arthropoda: Insects > Digestive system > Unclassified ... | reverse complement strand
CAGCGGCTACTGGTGCATCATGGCGCAGAGCCGCTGCGATGGTCGCCGGACCCGTCGGCGCAAGCTGGTCCGCGATCCCGGCTTGCGCGACCAGGTCGAACGCTGCCTGCGCGCCGGCTGGACACCCGAGCAGATCTGCCCGCGCGCATGCGCTATGAGCGCGCGCCCGCCTCGGTCTGTCACGAGACCATCTACCGCCATGTCTATTCCGAGGAAGGCCGCCGGGCCGAGCTTTGTTCCCCGTAGCTCCGGTCGTGCCTGCTCCAGACGGGCATCCATCAACAGTGCGAAGCCGACCGACAACTCGAAGTTCGCAAACGCTCTGCAGTGATATTCGCGCCGCCAGATTTGGCAACAACGACTGCGAAATCCCGTAGGGTCGGGCGGCATCGAGGCCGGTATGGTGAAAAGCACCAGCGCCTTCAACCAGCTTGCCGCGCTGCGTAATGGTCTGCGCGTGGAGGTGCCGGTGCGGCCCGAAAGCTAGCATTATCCTAGGCTGCGACAAAGAACTGAGCCTCTCAACCTGAGAGGCCCTGATGACATCTTCAGAATATCATTCGCAGGCCGACTTCCCAGGCCTTGCTGCGTGGCGCCACGGCGTCAGGGGGAAACACCTTGAAGTCCATCCCGTCGCCGGGGCCGAATCCGCTGTCGGCGCCCGCGACAAGCTCGAGATTCTCACGCAGCTTGACACCACCTTCCAACGCCCAATCACCATCCGCATCCGCGCCGATTCCCAGATTCCACTTGTCCTGGCCGAAATTCAGCCCCAGCACGGCGTTCTCATCCCGTGAATCCTTGAGGTAGATGCCCCAGATCCCCCGGAACCACGGATGGTCCTTGGTCTGCCAGTCGATGACCGCGACATTGATGACGTGGTTCCCGCTGGTGTCGCGATTCTGGTGGTCCAGCACCATGGTCAGGCCCGCCGAGGGAATGGGCAGGATATACTTCGCGGTCTTGTCCCCCAGATCGTTGAGGCCCGCCTTGAATATGCCAAGCGGCGTCGCATAGGACAGTTCGATTTCGGCCTGCGGCGGCAGGTCACCGGTGTCGGGGCCGGTGCTGTTGATGATCGAACGCGCATCCTCGCCCTGCCAGCCATTATAGGACTGCCAGGGATCGGCGTAGATTTCGACGCCCAGCGGACCGACGGAATTTGAGTATTTCAGATAGACGTCCGTGTCGACCGCACGCCCTCCGGCCTTCATGATGTTGAGATCGCCGCCGATGCAGCGAAACTCGGGCGGCAGCCGGGGATGCACCGCGACGTTGCCGGAATCATTCAGATCACCGTCCGGCCAGTTGTTCGGCAAGGCGCCACAGCGGGGATATGTCGACACCGACAGCTTGCCGCCGCGACCGAAATCAAGGCCGAACTCCACCTCATAGGGCTCATCGCGCAGATAGGACAGATCATCGCGGTCGCTGCGCAGGATCAGCTCTCCGCGATAGAAGAAGGTGGCTGCCCCCATCGGCACGCTATCCTCGAATGTCAGACTGCCAACCGCCGTCGTGCCCTCCGAACCGTCGGCCCGGTTGTTGCCATAGCCGAGATAGACCGAGCCTCCGAGCTTCACCTCGGCTGAGGCCGTGGCCGGAATGGTGATCAGGCATGCCATGATGGCCCATGCGTATTTCAAGTGTGTTCCCCCCGTTCAGTATTTTGGTCTGGTTTTTTTGCGTGAACGAACGCCCTGCCGGCGGCCTTGCGGCCACGGCAGCACGATCGGTGCCGCCCTTTCCCAAAGGCGGCAGAATGTTGTGGATTGATCCGCGGCGAAGATGCGCAGCGCCGGCCGGTGCAGTCAAATGACTATGATTGCCGGCAAATTTTCCTGCCGGTTATGTCTGGCGGTCGCGGGCCGATGGCCCTTGCGGACAGTCGCTTCGTGACTGCGGGCTATAACCGCGCCTTATTCGGCATGCGACTTCTCTTCATTTGACTCGTGCCCCTGCCGCCGCCACCCTCCTCCTCAAGGCGCGAGGAGGAGACCGCCATGGAGAATTTGGCCAAGACCCGTGACATCACCCGCCTGCATCGCGATGCGCCGATGCTCGAGGCTGCGGTGGTCACGATCGGCGCCTTCGACGGCGTGCATCTGGGTCATCAGGCGCTTGTTCGCGGGGCACGGGAATCCGCCCGCAAGCGGGGGCTGCCGTTGGTCGTCTGGACATTCGACCCACCGCCAAAGGTCTTTTTCGGCCGCGCGACACTGCTCTGCACCGCGCATGAGAAGGTCGAGCGGATCGCGTCGTTGGGCGTGGATCACCTGGTCCTTTCGCGCTTCGACGCGGCCTTCCGCGCCCGCACCGCGCAAAGCTTCATGGCCGATCTGCAAGCCATGAACCCGGCCGAGGTCTGGGTCGGCGACGATTTCCGCTTTGGCGCCATGCAGGCGGGCGACGTCGATCTGCTGTCCCGCCAGTTCACCGTGCGGATGCTGGACCCGGTCAATTGCGAAAAGGGCGAGCGCATCTCCTCCAGCCGCATCCGCAACCTGTGGCGCGCCGGTCAGTATGAGCTGTGCCGGACCCTGCTGGGCTGGACTGACCAGTTCATCTATCCCGAATACGAACCCGCCTGGTAAGGCGGCCGCCGCCGGTCAGCGGCGGCGGCGGTCCAGCACCTCGGCCAGAACCGACACAGCCAGCACACGCGGGTCACGCGCCGAATGGATCAGGCCGATGGGCCCGTGGACACGGGCAATCCCGTCGGCTGTCGCGCCTTCGCGGGCAAGCGCCATCACCCGGTTCGAATGTGTCCGGCGGCTGCCCTGCGCGCCGATATAGAATGCGGGCGTGTCCATCGCCGCAAGGATCAGCGGCAATTCGCGGTCATGGTCATGGAAGAAGAACAGGACCGCCGTATAGGGGTCCACGTCCGCCATGAATGGCACCTGCCGCGTCAGCTCGACACCCCGGCAGCCCGACCGCGCGATCACCTCCAGGGTCACGGGATCGCCGCTATGGGTGATCTGGTCATAGCCGACCGCATGGACGAGTGCCGAGAAGGCAGCCGTCTCATCGCCATCGCCGAAGATGCGGAATTGCGGTTCGGGCAGATAGGTGAAGCTGCGGAAACCCGACGCGGCCGGCTCCGCGCCGAGGCTGGCCGAGATGCGGTCGTCCGGGCTGATCGCAAGGGTGACCGCGCAGCGCGCCACATCCACCAGCATAAGCGTTTCCAGAGCATCCCTCTCCGGCGCGGGCACGAGCAATATGTCGAGCCCGCCGCCGCAGGGCAGCGTGATGTCGGCAAAGGGCGAGCCCAACCCATAGCGCAGGGAAACCGGCCGGCCGCTCAGGCGCGCCCGTCCGGCATGGATGGCCAGATCCGCCTCGATGCAGCCCGAGGAAAGGCGTCCGACGGTCCTTCCATCGGACAGCAGCGCCATCATCGCCCCCGGCGAGCGATAGGATGGCCCCTCGACCCCGACGATCAGGGCCATGACGCCGCCCGGATCGTCAAGCAGCGCCGCGACGGGCGCCAGCTTGTCGAAATCCCTCATCAGCCGGTAGTCGAGCATTATTCGCCGCTTTGCTGGCCGGCGAGAAAGCCGCCGATGCTTTCGTCAGTGTGGAAAACCGGCTTCTCGTAGTAATGCGGACCGTCATAGATCTCGATCAGGACCGACTTTTCATGCGCGAGGGTTGGCCCGTGCGGATGATCCTTGGGATTCATGTAGAAGGTGCCGGGCTTCAGCCGCAGGCCGACATCGGTATATTCATAATCGCCTTCGAGGCAGTACATGAACTGGTTCGAGGCGTGGTGATGCTTGACCGGGATGCGGCCGCCCTTGTCGAATTCAAGGATGGCGATGCTGGCCCCGGTTGCCGCGTTCCTCCACAGGAAATACTGGCGCAGCCCGTATTCGGGAAATTCGATCCAGGCCTTCGGGTCCAGATCCTCGCGATGGGTCAGGATCTCCAGCGTCTCGGCCAGTGCCTTGGCGGGATTGTCGGTATTCATCTGCTTGTCCTTTCGGGAAACGCTCAGATCTCGGGCCGGCCAGCGGCAACCCAGTCGTCATATTCGCGCCGGCTGTCCGGCGTGGCGGGGAACAGGCCGAAAAGCGAACGGCCGCGGCGGATATGGGAGGCGACGAAAACTTCGTAATCCCCGACCCCGGCGCATTCCTGCGCGATTTCGTCTACGAGGTGGCGGGGAATGGCGACGATGCCCTCCTCGTTCCCGACGATGATGTCGCCGGGATAGATCGCGACGCCGGCAAAGCCGACCGGGGTGTTGAACTCGACCGGATGCAGCCAGATCGGCGTTGCCGGCCCCGAGGCCGTGACCTGATAGCAGGGCAATTCCGCGGCCCCGATGCCGGGAACGTCGCGGAAACCGCCATCGGTGATCGCGCCGGCGACGCCCCGCGCCTTCAGCCGCAGCGCCATCATGTCGCCCATCGAGGAGGCGCGCGCATCGCCTCCGGTCGCCAGCACCAGGACCGCGCCGGGGTCGCATTCCTCGATCGCGCGGCGATGCAGGCTGTCGTCCCGCGCATAAAGCTCCATGCTGTCGGTGTCCTCGCGCGCCGGAATGAACCGGACGGTCCAGGCGGGACCGATCAGCGGCCCCTGCCCCGGCGCGACCGCCTGAAGGCCCAGAAGGAACGTGTTGCGGAAGCCGCGCTTCAGCAATGCATTCGCCAGCGTCGCCGCGCCGCAGCTTTCCAGCAGCCTGCGCGTATGGTCCGAAAGCGGCGCGACCTCGCTCATGCCGCTGCCTCCTTGACCACGGGATTGCGCAGGATGCCGACGCCCTCGACCTCGATCTCGACGATATCGCCGTGCTTCATGTAGAGTTTCGGCTCGCGGCGATGGCCGACGCCGCCGGGTGTGCCGGTGACGATCACGTCGCCCGGCTCAAGCGTGCAGAAGGTCGAGACATGGCTGATCAGCGTGGCCGTGTCGAACATCATCAGGTCGGTCGTCGCGTTCTGCATCTCCTCGCCGTTCAGGCGGCAGATGAGGCGCAGCGGCCGCTCCAGCGAGGTTTCGTCCGGCGTCACCAGCCAGGGGCCGAAGCCTCCGGTGGCGGGAAAGTTCTTGCCCGGCGTCCATTGGTTGGTCGCAAGCTGCCAGTCGCGGACCGAGCCATCGTTATAGGCGCTGATCCCCGCGACATGGGCCATCGCATCTGCCTTGGCGATCCGGCGCCCGGCGGTGCCGATGACGACCGCGATCTCGGCCTCGAAGTCGAAAGCATCGCTTTCGCGCGCGATGACCATCGGTTGCAGATGGCCGACCTGGGACTGCGGATAGCGGGTGAACAGCGGTGGGGCCGAGGCGGTCTCGACATGGCCGCCCTCGCGCCGATGCTCGACATAGTTCAAACCCACGCAGATGATCTTGCCCGGTCGTGGGATGACCGGCAGGAACATCACCTGATCGACGAGGTAATCGGCGGGAGCGTTCTGAAAGCGCGCGCCAAGCGTGGCCAGTTCGTCGCGCCGGATCGCGCCGGCAAGGCAGAGACCGGTGCGGATGCCTAGGTCGACGATCTTGCGCCCGTCGGTCAGGCCGAAACTTTCGCCGGTGGGCGAGGCGAAGGTGAGAAAACGCATCAGGCAGACTCCTTGATCTGTTCGGGCAGTTCCGCCAGCGCGATGGTAAGCGCGCGGCGGGTTCCGACCACGGCAAGCTGGGCGCGATAGGCGGCGCTGGCATGGATATCGCTGTTGAGGCCCACCGCCGGCAGGGTCAGCCCGTCCAGTGCTGCGACGCTGAAATCGCCGGAAAGGCGCGCCTCGGCCTCGGGAAAGCGAAAGACGACCGGGCCTGCGCCGTTGATGGCCACACGGATGCCGGCCGAGCCCCGCGCGACGAAGGCCCCGGCCGTGACATAGCCCGAGGCGGGGTTGGCGAATTTGATATAGCCGCAATTCTCCGGCCGCGGGAAATGGATGCGGAGGACCAGCTCGCCCGGTTCCAGCGCGGTGGTGAAAAGCCCGAGGAAGAACTCCCCGGCGGGGATCCGGCGGCGGGTCGTCTCGATCTCGGCACCCAGTCCCAGCAGCGCGGCGGGATAGTCCGCGGCCGGATCGTTGTTCGAGATCGAGCCGCCCATGGTGCCGAGATTGCGGACCTGGGGATGCGAGATATGGCTCGCCATCGCGGAGAGGGCCGGGATGGCCGCGCGGATGCGGGGATCGGTCGCGGTCGCGACATGGGGCGTCATCGCGCCAATGCTCACCCGCTCGGGCGTCACATCAATGCCGCGCATCTCGGGGATGGATCTCAGGTCGACCAGCATCGCCGGCCGGGACATGCGCTGTTTCAGGGCGGGGATCAGTGTCTGCCCGCCGGCCAGCGCCCGCGCCTCGGGATCCGAGGCCAGCAGGTCCAGCGCCTCGACCAGAGTTGCGGGGCGGCGATAGGTGAAGTCTGGAACGCTCATCTCCGGCCCCTGTCCGCTACGCAGGATTCGGGCGCGTTCCGGGCCACGTCGCTGATCGCATCGACGATACCCTGATAGCCGGTGCAGCGGCAGAAATTGCCTTCCAGCTCTTGACGGATCGTCGCCTCCTCGCAGGCGCGCCCACGGCGGACGATATCGACGCCCTGCATGATCATCCCCGAGGTGCAATAGCCGCATTGCAGCGCATGATGGTGGCGAAAGGCCTTCTGCATGGGATGAAGGTTCTCGGGCTGCCCTAATCCTTCGATGGTGACAACCTCGCTGCCATCGACCTGCGCGGCGAGGACCGTGCAGGACTTGATGGCGCGCCCGTCCACATGGACGGTGCAGCAGCCGCATTGCGTGGTGTCGCAGCCGATATTGGTGCCGGTCAGATGGCAATGGTCGCGCAGGAACTCGACCAGCAGCGTGCGGTCCTCGACTTCGCGGCGCTGTTCGATGCCGTTGACGGTGATGCAAAGTTCGATCATCGCTGCCTCCTCAATTGACGGCCAGCCAGCCGATCAGCAGCGCGCCGATGGCCATGGCCGCGGTGAAGGCCCAGCCGGGCATCTGGACGGTGACACCGCCTCCGTCGCGGACCAGCACCGGCGCCACGGCCTTGCCGGGGGCCAAGGCGACCTCGCCCGTCGATGCCGCCGTCGCGGGGGCCTGATCCAGCAAAGCGGGATTCTGCACGACCTCCTGGAAGCGGTCGAAGAACTGGTCCGACATCCGCGCCACCGTGGCGTCGATCAGCCGCGAGCCGATCTGGGCGAGCCGCCCGCCGATCTGGCTTTCGGCGCGATAGCTCAGCAAGGTCTGCCCGCCCTTCGGCTCCAGTGTGACGACGGCGATGCCGCTCGCCCGGCCCGCCATGCCGCTGTCGCCCTCGAACTCCAGTTCGTAGCGCGAGGGCCTGATCAGGTCGCGCTGCCTGACGCGGCCCTTGAACCTCGCCCGGACCGGGCCGACCGATGCCAGCACCACCGCGTCATAGACGCCCTTGTCGGTTTCGGTCATCGCCTCGCAGCCGGGGATCGAGGCCTGAAGCACGCGCGTGTCCAGCAAGCCGTCCCAGACCTTCTCGGGCGGCAGGTCAAGCAGCCTGTCTCCTGTGATTTCCATTGGAATGAGCCTTTCCAGTCAGAGCGCGGCCAGCGGCGGCAGATGTGCGGGGCGGTTGGTCTGCCAGCGAAACGGAGCGATGTGGATCGTCGTGGACAGGCCCGCCTGCTCGAACGGGTCGGCGGCGATGATCCGCTCGACCTCGTCGCGGCTCTCGGCCTCGATGACCATCATCCCGCCTTGCGCATTTCCGGCCTCGTCGAGGATCGGGCCTCCGATCAGGACACGGGGGCCGAATTGCGTCATGTAGTCGCGATGCGCGGGCCGGGTGGTGGCGCGGATGTTTCCGGCCTCGCCATCCTTGCGGTCCAGCCGGTAAACGATGAAATGGGCCATCAGCCTGTCTCCTTGGCAGTCTCGGTCCTGCGGGCAGCGTCCAGCGCCGCCCAGACCTTCATGGGTGTCAGCGGCATGGTCAGGTCGCGCACGCCCAGCGGGCCGAGCGCGTCAAGCACCGCCCCGAGGATCGCGGGCGGCAACCCGATCGTGCCTGTCTCGGCGCCGCCCTTGACGCCCAGCGGGTTCGTCCGCGTGGGAACCGGGCGGTTCGCGAGGGCCATGCGCGGGAAATCCTCGGCGCGCGGCATGCCGTAATCGGTGAAGGCGCCGCTGAGCACCTGACCTTCGGCATCGTGGACAATGGCCTCCAGCAGGACCTGCCCCAGCGCCTGCGCGCAGCCGCCGATCACCTGCCCTTCCAGAAGCAGGGGGTTGATCACGGTGCCGACGTCATCGACGCCCGCGATCCGGTCCACGCGGACCTGCCCGGTCTCGGGGTCCACCTCGACCTCGGCCACATAGCATCCATTGGGATAGTTCTGCGGATTGGCCGAGAAATGCCCCACGCCCTCCAGCCCCGACCACAGATCGGCGGGGATCGGCTTTGGCGGGCCGCCATTATACGCGGCCGAGCCTTTCCAGGCGAAGCTGGTCTTTGCCACTTCGGTCAGCGGCACGCTGCGGCGGTCCCCTGCGGTCCAGACATAGGAGCCGTCGACGAAGTCCAGCGCGTCGGGCTCGACGTCGAGCATCAGCGCGGCAAGTCGCGCGCCCATGCCGATCAGGTTGTCGCAGGCCTTTCGCAGCGCTGACCCGCCAACGGTCATCGAGCGCGAGCCGAAGCTCCCGCGTCCCGTCGCGACGATATCGGTGTCGCCCTGGACGAAGCGGATCTGCTCCAGCGGAACCCCCAGCCAGTCATGCAACATCTGGGCATAGGTCGTCTCGTGCCCCTGCCCGTAGGAGAACGTGCCTGCAAGGATCGCCACGCAGCCGCTGGAATCGAACCGGACTTCCATCCGGTCGCTCAGCGTGGCGCAGACCTCAATGTAGCAGGACAGGCCGCGCCCGCGCAGCAGCCCCCGTGTCTCGGTCGTCGCGCGGCGCTCCTCGAAACCGTTCCAGTCGGCGAGGGTCAGCGCGGCATCCGTCACCGCCTCGAACTCGCCGCAATCATAGGTTTCGCCCACCGCGGTGCGATAGGGCATCTGCTCGGGGCCAATGAAGTTGCGGCGGCGGATCTCGACCGGGTCCAACCCGACCTTTTCGGCCGCGAGGTCCAGCATCCGCTCGACGATCAGCGTCGCTTCCGGGCGTCCGGCGCCGCGATAGGTGGTCAGCGTGCGGCTGTTGGTGAAGATGCCGTTGATCTTCACATGCATGGCCGGAAAGGCATAGACGCCCGACAGCATCCGCGTGCCCACCAGCGGCGGATGGGCGGTCGAGGGGCCAAGCGCCGAGCCGAGGTTGTGGTTCACTTCGACCCGCAGGCCCAGCACCCGGCCTTCCGCGTCCAACGCCATCTCGGCATCGGCGATCTGGTCGCGTCCGTTGAAATCGGCCAGGAATGCCTCGCTGCGTTCGCAGACCCATTTCACGGGACGCCCCACCCGCCACGCGGCCCAGAGGACGAGGATCTCCTCGGGATAGAGCCCGCCCTTGGTGCCGAAGCCGCCGCCCACATCGCCCGCGACGACATGGACGCGATGGGCGGGGACGCGGAAGATGTGTTCGGACAGCAGCAGCCGCAGCCGATGCGGGTTGGCGGTCGAGCTGGTCAGATGAAACCGCCCGTCCGCCGCGTCGTAGCGACCGATGCAGGTCCGCGGCTCCAGCGGATTGCCCGCCACGCGCTGGTTGCGGATGCGGGCGCTGACGACATGGGTCGCGCCGGCAAAGGCCGCGTCGCAGACCGCCTGATCGCCCAGCTCGTGGTAAAAGCAGCGATTGCCGGACGCATCGGGCCAGACAAGCGGAGCGCCGGGGGCAATCGCGGCCTCGAGCGTCGGGGCCACGGGTAGCGGCTCGTAATCGACGACGATCCGTTCCGCCGCATCGACCGCCGCGGCGGCGGTTTCGGCGACGACAAAGGCGACCTCGGCCCCGACGCAGCGGACGGTATCCAGCGCCAGCGCCGGGAAGGGCGTCGGCACGTAAGGCCCGCCCTCGATCCCCGGCGGGATCGAGACGCAGGGCATGTTGCCGATCCCGTCCCTGGCGTAATCCTCGCCGGTCAGGATCGCGATGAGGCCCGGAACCTCCAGCGCGGCGCTGACATCAATGCTGCGGATGCGGGCATGGCCCAGGGGCGAGCGCAGGACATAGCCGCGCAGCTGGCCGGGGACGGTCACGTTATTGGTAAAGCGGCCGTTCCCGGTGACCAGCCGGATATCCTCGATCCGCGCCAGCGGGGCGCCGATACCCAGCCCGTTCATGCGCGCGGCGCCCTCGGGTATCGCGCCCAGTTCCGGCTCGGGTCGGTCGAACGGTCCGCGCGGCGGGCGTGATGGCGTGTTCTGGTAGTCCATGTCGTCATTCCGGTTCGTTTGCAGTGGGGCAGTCAGGGGCGGGCGATCACCACCACTGACTTTCCAGTTCCGGCCACAGCCTGCTCGGGGCGGCTTCCTCGGCCCAGGGCGAGAGCGAGAGCGCGCCGTATTTGCCGCAGTAGAACAGCAATGGCTTGACCGCCTCGGGCGGCAGCACCTCGAGCGCGCGGACATGACCCACGAAAAGCGTGTGATCGCCACAGGGATAGGTATGGGCGCGATCCGCGGCCAGCCGCACCGCCGCCCCGGCGACGACCGGCATCCCGTCCAGCAGGTCGAGCCTTGGCATGTAGCCGGGCGCGCGGCGGCCCGCGAAATGGTTGCTGTCGCGTTCCTGCCGGCTGGTCAGGATCGACACGCCGAAGCCTTCGGAATGCTGCAGCCAGCGATGCATCTTCGCGGTATCCGCCACCGAGATCACCACCAGCGGCGGCTGGAGCGAACCCGACATGAAGGCGTTGGCGGTCATGGCGTGCGGGCCTTCTTCCGTGTTCACGGTAATCACGACCACGCCCGAGGCGAACTGCCCCATCGCGTCGCGAAACTGGCGCGCGGTGAAGGGTGGCTCCGAAGCAATTGCAGGCGCGGTCATCTTCATTTTCCTTCCGTCGGACCTTTCAGGTCCGTTTCATCACGAGGCTGACGTCATGGGGGTTGACCAGATCGGGGACGGTCCAGCCGTTCAGGTCGTATTCATCCATGGCCGACTGGGCGAAGGCCTTGAACCTGGCCATGTTCCCCGAGCCTTCTGCAGCCCACAGGTTCGTCAGCCGCGTTATGTCGTTCGAGCCGATATAGTTGATCTCGTAGAGTTCGTGGCGCGACCCGAATTCGGTCCCGATCGCATCCCACAGCATCTTCATGACCTTGACCCGCTCGACCGCCGAGGTGCCGCCGCTGCCCCGGACATATTTGTCGAGATAGGGCCGGATCTCCTCGGTGGCGAAATCCGCCGCGTGGCTGTTGAGATAGATCAGGCCCGAGGCGACGATCTGCTCAATGATGTTCTTTATCTTGGGCATCGCCATCTGGTTCAGCACGCGGTAGGCGCCGGCGAAATGCGCATCGGGGCGCACCATTCCGTTCCACGGCACGCCGCTTTTCGCCATCGCGTCCGAAAGCGCCCAGAAGGCATTGCGCCAGGCGACGACCTCGCCAAGCTGGGATTGCACACCGTGAAAACCCTTCGCGCCCGTGATCTCCAGCGCCCGCGCCAGCAGCCCGACAATGAAGTCCATCTTGACGGCAAAGCGGGTGCAGCCATGCAGCGAAGCGCGTTCGAGAAAGCCCGAGCCCACGTTGAACTTGTTGGCCTGCTCCAGATCGCCATGCATGAAGACGTCTTCCCAAGGGATAAAGACGTTATCGAGCACGAGGATCGCGTCGTTTTCATCGAGGCGCGAGGACAGCGGATAGTCGAAAGGGCTGCCGGTGGTCGCCGCGCGAAATTCGGGTCGGCAATCGGCACCTGGGCGACATGGGCGACGAAGGTATAATGGGTCAGGGCCGAATTGGTGGCGACGACCTTGGCGCCGGAGACATAGATGCCGGCATCGGTCTCCTTGACCACCTTCACGAAGACGTCCGAGCCGTCTGCCGTGGGCAGATCACGATCGACCGGCGGGTGCATGATGGCGTGGTTGACATACCACGTCCGTTCCTGCGCCTTGCGATACCAGCGCGAGGCGTTTTCCTCGAACCCCTTGTAGAAGCCGGCATTGGCCCCCAGCGTCGCGAGAAACGCGCCCTTGTAGTCGGGCGAGCGGCCCATCCAGCCCCAGGCGACCTTCTGCCATTCGGCGATGGCATCGCGCTGCGCCACCTGCTCCTCGACAGTGTGCGGGGCGCGGAAGAACCGCTGGGTATAGCCGCCCCATTCCGTCGGAACGGTCAGCACGTCCTTGCGCTTCGGATCATGCAGCGCGTCATACATGCGCGCGATCATCCGGGCCGAATTGCGGAACGCGGGGTGGTTGGCGATGTCGCGCACGCGCTCGCCATAGATCCAGACTTCGCGGTCGTCGTTCAGGCTGTCCAGATACTCCCTGCCCGTCAGCGGCACAAAGCGGGAGTCGGGGGCCGAAGCCCCCTGTGCCGCAAGGGCGGTCATGCCCCGCTGCCTGCCATGGCCTGGCAGGTGATCTCGAGCTTGATGCGAGAATCGGCCAGCGATGCCACCTGCACCAGCGTCGAGCACGGGAAGTCGCCGGTGAAGAACTCCTGGCGGGCGCGCCAGATTTCCTTGTTGTCGGCCATGTCGGTCACATAGATCGTCATGGTGACGACGTCTTGCAGTCCCGAACCCGCGGATTCGAGGCAGTTCTTGACCTTCTCGAAGATCACCTTGGTCTGCTCATAGGCAGAGCCTTCGCCGTGGATCGCCTTCAGGTCCGCGGCGCGGGCGGTGAAGCCGGACAGCCAGATCTGGTTGCCCACCCGGATCGTGTTCGACCAGTGACCCGGCGGATATTCCGCGACCTTGTCGGAAATGAAACGCTGCTTTTTATCAGCCATGGGGCTTTCGCCTTCTGCAAAATCTGGTGGGTCGTGCCGCGCGCCTAGCGGCGCAGCACGCTCACGTCGTCGTTGTTGATGAGGTCGGGGACGGTCCAGCCGTCGAGGTCGTATTCCGACATGCAGGTCTCGACCATGCCCTTCATCTTGGCCATGTCGCCGCCGGACTGCGCCTCCCAGTAGTTTTGAAGCCGGGTCAGGTCGTTCGAGCCGAGATAGTTGATCTCATAGAGTTCCGAGCGGCCGCCGAACTCGGAGCCGATGCAGTCCCAGAGCAGCTTCATCACCTTGACGCGACGCTCGGCATCGACCCCTCCCGAGCCGCGCAGATAGCGGTCGAGATGGCCCCGCAGTTCCGGCGCCTTGAAGTCGTCGGCATGGCTATTGAGGTAGATCAGGCCCGAGCTGACCGATGCCTCGATGATGTTCTTGATCGAGGGATAGGCGAGCTGCGAGAGCGTGCGGTAGGCAGTCCCAAAACGGCTGTCGGGCTGGACCATTCCGTTCCACGGAATGTTCGACTTGGCCATCGCGTCGGACAGGCCCCACATGGCGTTGCGCCATGCAATCACCTCGCCCATGCGCGACATCACGCCGTGGAAGCCCGAGGTGCCGGTGATGTCCAGCGCCATCGCCATCGCGCCGACGATGAAGTCCAGCTTGACCGCAAGGCGGGTGCAGCCATGCATCGCTGCGCGTGCGTTGAAGCCCGATCCGGGGGCGAAGTCATTGGCCTGATCGACGTCCCCGTGCATGAACACGTCCTCCCAGGGGACGAAGACGTTGTCGAGCACCAGGATCGCGTCGTTCTCGTCCATGCGCGAGGAGAGCGGGTAGTCGAAGGGCGAACCCAGCACCGCCGCGCGCTGCTCGTTCGACACGCGCGAGATCATCTTCAGCCCCGGCGCTCCGGTCGGCACGATGAAGACCGGCGCGAAGTTCGGATCCTTGATCGGCACCTGCCCCGCGTGAGCGACGAAGGTGTAGTTCGTCAACGCCGAGTTGGTGGCCACGACCTTGGCACCCGAGACATAGATGCCGGCATCGGTTTCCTTGGTCACGCGGACATAGACGTCCGAGGTGTCCGCAGTCGGCTTGTTGCGATCGACCGGCGGGTTCATGATGGCGTGGTTGATATACCACGTCCGTTCCTGGGCCTGGGTATACCAGCGCCGCGCGTTCTTCTCGTAGCCGCGATAGTATTCGGAATTGGCACCCAGCGTTGCAAGGAACGATCCCTTGTAGTCGGGCGAGCGTCCCATCCAGCCATAGGTGATGCGCTGGGATTCAGCGACGGCGTCACGGGCCTTAACCTGTTCCTCGACCGTGCGGGGGGCGAGGAAATAGCGGTGGGTGAAACCGCCATCCTCGGTCGGGGCGGTGATGATGTCCTTCTTCGCCTGGTCATGCATCGCATCATAGAAGCGCGCGATCATCCGGGCGGAGTTGCGGAAGGCAGGGTGTTCGGAAATATTCTTGACCCGCTTGCCGTAGATCCAGACTTCGCGATCGTCATCCAGGCTGGCAAGATACTCCTTGCCGGTCATCGGGATCGACTTCTTGCGGGTCGCATCGACCTTCGGCGGGGCGATGCCCGCAAGATTATTGGCGTCGTTCATGGTTCTTGTAGTCCTCCTTGAAAGGCTATGCGCGTTGCGCGACCGGTTTCAGTTGCGCGACAGCGCCATCGCGAAGATGAGAATCGCGCCGGTGGCGACCGATTGGGCATAGGCGCCGACCTGCATCAGATTGAGGCCATTCTGCACCAGCACGATCAGCAGCGTTCCCAGCACCACCATCAGCGTGCGCCCGCGACCTCCTGTCAGGCTGACGCCCGAGATCACGCAGGCGGCGATGGATTCCAGAGGCAGCGTGCCTCCGATATTGGCCTCGCCGGTGCCAAGGCGCGCCGTCAGCAGCAAGCCCGACAAGGCAGCCAGCAGGCCACACAGCATATACGAGATAACCGTCACCCGGCTGGTCCGAACACCCGAGAGCGCGGCGGCCCGATTGTTGCCGCCGGTGGCATAAAGGTGGCGGCCAAAGCGCGTCCATTGCAGCGTGAGATAGGTCAGAATGACTAGGAAGATCGCGACGAAGGCCGGGATCGGCAGGCCGAAGATGCGGCCAAAGCCGAAGATTTCCCCGTGCAGCGGCGGAATGCCATAGATCGGCACGCCACCCGAGATGAACAGCGTCAGCCCGAAGACGATCGACGACATGCCGAGCGTCATCATGAAGGGATGGATGCCGAGCATGGTCACGCCCAGCCCGTTGACGAGTCCGACCGCGATACCGATCGCCACCCCCGCGCCGAGGCCGGCCCAGAGCGCCAGCCAGGGATCGCCTGGATTGGCGGCAAAGACCGCGGCCATGACCATGGCGCTGACAACCGAGGTCAGCGACACGTTCGAACCGACCGACAGGTCAAGGCCGCCGGTGATCATCACGATCATCTGCCCCAGCGCGACGATCAGCAGATAAACCGACTGGCGCGCCACATTCGTCAGGTTGTCCGCGGTCAGGAAATTCGGCGCAGCCGCGGCAAACATCACCACCGCGAGGGCGAACATGATCGGCAGCGCGAGAAGCTGCCGGTTCTCACTGAGCCACAGCATGGCGGGCTGCGGGCCGTTGGAATTTGTCTGGGCTGCGGACAAGATGCGGTTCCTCAGAAGAATTGTTCCAGAATGCGATGTTCGTCGTAATCGGCCCGGTCGAATTCGGCGGTGATGGCGCCGCCGCTCATCACCAGCATGCGATGGGTCAAGCCCATCAGCTCGGGCAGGTTCGATGACACCAGCAGGATTGCCGCGCCCTGCGCGCTCAGATCGGCGAGGCAGCGGTAAATGGAGAGGCAGGCGTTGATGTCCACGCCAACCGTTGGTTCGTCGAACACATAGACGTTCACGTCCTGCACGAGGCTTTTCGCCAGCAGGACCTTTTGCTGGTTCCCGCCGGAAAAGCGCGCCACCGGTTCGCCGAGCCTGTCACCGTTGAACTCGACCATGCGGGCGACCTGCGCCAGATGCCGCGCCTCGCGACGGGGATTCAGGATCCCGCCCCTTGCAGAGCCGAAGCGCAGCCCCGACAGGATCATGTTCTCATGCGCGGTCAGGTCGAGCGCGAGGCCGTCATTTTTGCGGTCGGACGGCAGATACCACAGGCCCCGCGCGATCGCGTCGGCCGGATGGCTGGGGACGAAGGGCGCGCCATCGACAAGGATCTCGCCCGCGACGATCCGGCGCAGTCCGAAGCAGGCCTGCGCGAGGTTCGACTTGCCGCATCCCACCAGCCCGGCAATCCCAACGATCTCGCCCGCGCGGATGCCAAGGTCGACATTGGCGATATCCGGAACGCCCGGCTTGTGGTCCAGCGCGACGCCGCGCAGTTCCAGACGCACCGCGCCCAGATCCTGCCTCGGCTGGGGATAGACCTTTGCCGTGTTCCGCCCGGTCATCAGCTCGATAAGGCGATCCTCGGGCGTGTCGGCGGGGACGGTGGCAATGAACCTGCCGTCACGCAGCACCGAAAGGCGGTTCCCGATCAACGGGATCTCATGCATCCGGTGGGTCACATAGATGATCGCCGTGCCCTGCTGCTGCAATCGCCGGATCAGCCGGAACAATGCCTGGGCATCGTGTTCAGAGAGCGAAGCGGTCGGCTCGTCCAGGATCAGGAGACGCGGGCGCAGCCGCATCGCCTTGCAGATCTCGACCATCTGCTGCTTGCCGCGCGTCAGCGAAGCGACCGTCGCGCGGGGGTCCAGTTCAAACCCGAGGTCGTCAATCAGCCGCCGCGCTTCCGCGAGGGTTCCCGACTTGGACAGAAAACCCGCCGTCTTCTGCAGCAGCACCGGCCCGGCCAGCGGCTCCTCGCCCAGCGTGATATTCTCGGCCACCGTCATCCAGGGGATCAGCGAGAACTCCTGAAAGACGGCACGCACGCCATGGGCGCGCGCCGCCGCGACGCTGTTGAAGGCGACCTCCTGCCCGGCCATCAGGATGCGGCCCTCGCTCGGGGTATTCGCCCCGGCGATCATCGAGATCAGCGTGGATTTCCCCGCGCCGTTCTCGCCGAAGAGGACATGAACCTCGCCCGGCAGGAAATCGAGCGAAACGCCGTCCAGCGCGGCATGCTGGCCATAGCGCCGGGTCAGACCGGTGGTGGACAGCGTCGGCATGGCGGCGGATCGGGCCGCCATATCGGTTTCGACCAGTGCTGGGGACGACATCGCGCGGTTCTCCTTGCCGGGTCGGGTCAGGGCCGGAAGGCGAAGTTCGGGCGGAAGCCGTTGGGCGCGAGGACCGACAGCGGATCAAGGTTGCCGATCGTGTCCTTGGTATAGACCTCGCCCAAGGTGCCGACATCGGTATATTCCACCTTGTCCTCGAGCACGCGCACCGCCTGATCCAGGACCACGCGCGAGGTCAGAACCACCGGCGCCGCGCCCGCCGCCTCGATCTGCCCGGCTTTCATCATCTCGTAGACGCCCGGCGTCGTATAGACCGAGACCAGCCCGACCCGGTCCTGGATGCCGCGGGCGCGCAAGAGCGGCAGCGCGCCTTCGACCATGACGGCGCTGCCGACGACATAGTCGAGGTCGGGATGGGTCTGCAGCACGTCCTCGACCAGACGGGCTTGAACCTCCTTGCCGACATCGCCGTATTTTGTCTCGACGACGTTCACGGCACTGCCTTGCAGGCCCTCATGGAAACCGGCGTTGAATGCCTCGACAAAGCCCGCGCCGGCCGGACCGGGCAGCCAGGCGATGTCCACGGGATCGGACCCGGCAGGATGCTTCGCGGCCAGATATTTCGCCGTGCGCAGCCCTTCGTTGCGCGGGCTGGTCAGGACCCGCGCCGCCATGTCGTCCGAGGCGACGCCGTTGATCGCGTCGATCACCGGGATATTCTTGGCCTTCAGCTCGGCCAGCAGATTTTCGATCCCCTCATGGGCGATGGCGACCAGCACGACGGCATTAGCACCGCCCGCCACGCAGTTCTCGACCTGCGAAATCTGGTTGGCAAGCTGGGTATATCCGCCCGCGTCGAAGGTCTGGACCTGAACGCCCAGCAGCTTCGCTTCCTCGGTCATGCCATAGTTCATGGCCAGAAAGAACGGATCCTTCATGTGCGGCAGCGACACGCAGATGTTCCAGGGCTTGCTTGCCTTTTCGGAAGCGCTGAGCGGCGTATACTCGAAACGCCCCTCCTGCCCGTCGACGGTCTTGCCGTCGAATGGCAGCGGATACCATTGGGCGGTCTGAGCGGTGGCGCCCGTCGCCAGCAGCGCGGCAGCAGCAAGCAGACCGGCAAAAACCGGTTTCCTGGACTTGATCATGGTTTCCTCTCCCCGTGAACGGCGCATATCTGGCCCGTTCTTGAGGGGAATTTCTGGCGCTCGGTCTATGAAGTCAATTTACTTCTTCTGCCGATAAAATAACGCGAAGTTATTTTCCTCTTTGCTGCACACCCTCAGCCAAGCCTTGGGCCGTTTCCCGCAGCAGCCGGTGAGCCAGCAGATGGGCGTCGGTGCGGTCGCGATCGGTGATCCAGACCAGCCCCATTTCAAGCGTCACCTCCTGGGGTATGGCCAGCGGAAGGACATCGAGAATCCCCAGATCCGCAAAATGCGCCACCAGAGAGCGCGACAGAAACCCCACGGAATCGGTCAGTTGCAGCGTCCCCACATTCGCCATGGTGGACACGGAATCGATCCGATGGTTGGCGATGTCGACCATATGGCTGTGGAACAGCGATTCTATGGCGCCGCGCGCGAGGGTATGGGGCGGTGGCAGGACCAGCGGAAAACCTTCGAGTTGCGACCACGAGATTTCCCCCTGCGCCAGCAAGGGATGGTCCTTGCGCACCGCGGCAACGACCGGGTCGACCAGCAGGATCTCGGTCGAAACATCCGAACCCAGCTGAGGGCTGGTCAGAAGGCCGAGGGCAATGTCGATCTGCCCGGTTCGCAGGGCCGGCAGCAGATTGTCCATGGTCCCTTCGCGCAGGGAAACCGTGGTATTCTCGGTTTCACTTTCCAGCCGGGCAATGAAGCGCGGGATCAATGTCACCGCGGTGGCCGGAAGCGTGCCGATCGACACATGGCTGTAGCCAGCGCCGATCAACTCGTTCAATTCCCGTTCGGCCAACTCGATCCGCAAGAGCACCCGGCGGGCGTGGCGGATCAGGCAAGCCCCCACCTGCGTCGCGACCAGCCCGTTCTTGGAGCGCCGGAACAACGGAGTGCCCAGCCCCGCCTCGAGGCCAGAAAGCGCCTTGGAGACGGCCGGCTGCGTCAGGTTGAGATAGGTGGCCGCCCGGATCACGCTGTGATGGTCGTCGATCGCGATCAGCAGGCGCATGTGCCGGATCGTCAGGCTGTTTTTCATGAACAGGTTGATACTGGCCATATTAGTGCGTCCCTGTCTGTCGAGGAAATTTTGCCCGAAGGTGAGAGCGCGGCGGCACCCTGTCAACTTGAAGTCACAATCGGGCGCAGGAATCAAAACTTTCGGTTATATTACCGGCCTCCATACTCATTTGACTTGATGCCGGTCGGACCCAAGCTGCGGCGCTGCAGTATTGGAGACTGACGATGAGCGAACCCTCCCCGGGCGCGATGCAGCGCATCACGACCGCAATGAACATCCTTGTCCGGCGCTATATGCCCGACCCTTTCGTGCTGGCCGTGATATTGCTGGCGCTGGTCTTTGTCGCGGGCGTCACGCTGACCCCGACCACGCCCTCCGAGATGGTGACGCATTTCGGCACCGGGGTATGGTCGCTTCTGGGCTTTGCGATGCAATTGTCGCTGGTGGTCGTCACCGGCTCGACACTGGGCGAGACCCCGGTGATCAAGCGCGGAGTGCATCGGCTTGCCGCGATCCCGTCCTCTCCGACCGGGGCCGTGGTTTTCGTCACGCTGCTGACGGCGGCCATAGCCCTTGTGAACTGGGGCGTCGGACTGGTCGTCGGCGTGATCTGCGCGCGCGAGGTGGCACGCCGGATCGAGGGTGCGCATTTCCCCCTGCTGATCGCCGCGACCTATGCGGGCTACACCCTCTGGTCGGCGGGGATGTCGTCCTCCATCCCGCTGACGCTGAACACGCCCGGCCATCCGCTTGAGGCCATGACCGGCCTCATCCCGATCACCCAGACGCTCCTGTCGCCCTGGAACCTGATTCTGGCCGCAGCCCTGTTGATTGCGCATGTCCTGACCGCGCGGGCGATGGTTCCTGCGCGAAGCCAGGCGACGGGCCTGCCAGAAACCGCCGCAAACGAGGCCGAGACTGTTGCAGCCCCCACCGCCACAGAGGGCAGCACCCCCGCCGAATGGCTGGAGCGAAGCCGCATCCTCAGCATCGGTGCCGGACTGCTCGGCCTCGTCTTCGTCCTGCGCGCGCTGTGGAGCGGGGGGCTGAACGCGCTGAACCTCAATGCGCTGAACCTGCTGGTCCTCAGCCTGGGCCTGATCCTCTCGCCCGGCCTCTTGTCCTATCTGCGCTCGGCGGAAAGGACGGCGACCTCGGTGCTGCCGATCCTGATCATCTATCCGTTCTATGCCGCGGTCGCGACCATGATCACCGCCTCGGGTCTGGGCGATCTGGTGACGCAGGGCCTTGCCCGCGTGGCCAGCGCCGAGACCCTGCCGCTTATCACCTTTCTGACCGCAGGCCTGATTAACATCGTGATTCCCGCCGATGGCGGCCATCTGGTCCTGCAAGGGCCGATCTTCTTTGCACTGGCCGACCAGCAAGGGGTTCCGGTGGGGCTGGTCACGACCGCAATGACGATCGGGGCCAACTGGACGAACCTGCTGCAACCGTTCTGGGCGCTGCCCTTGCTGGCCCTCGCGGGCCTCGGCATCCGCGACATCATGGGGTACTGCCTGATTCTTCTTGTGACCAGCGGCATCGTCGCCAGCGTGGTTCTGCTGGCCTTCGGGCAGGTTCTTTAGCCTATATCCCTGCCGCCGTCCGGGGCTCCCCGGATCAGGCGGCGGGCCTCTGATGATTGTGCAGGACCGGATTGCGCCGGAAACATTACCCGAAGTTATATTCCTCGGGGATGATCGTCATTTGACTTGCCGGTTTCCCGCCATCACCTTCCCCGGCGGTGAGGAGTACACCGTCATGACGCATCGCGACGAAGCCCTGAGGAGGGGCTTGCCGCGAAGCCCGACGCGCGCAATGACGTCGTCGATCAGATGATGGTGGGCAGCCGCAGCCGACCAACGGCCGGAAACCGGTCTAGAAGTGAGAAAGCGATGCGCAAGATATTCAATCCCAAAGTCCTCCAGCTCGGCTATGTGTCCCTTTTCACGCCCGATATCGCGCGTGCCCAGGCTCACTATGAGGAGGGAATCGGCCTGAGCGCGACAGACAAGGGAGCGGATGGAGAGCTTTTCCTGTCGGTCGGCTATGAGCACCATAACGTGGTTCTTCATCCCGGCGACGACAGGGAGATCGCTAATATCGGCTTTCAGCTGAAGCCTGACATCGACCTCGGCGACTTCGCGAAGGATGCCGAGGCTTTCGGCCTCAAGGGCAAGGTCAAGACCGACAGCCAGCCCGGCATCGCCTCACTGGTCGAAATCGAATTGCCGGGCGACCTGCGCTTGCAGTTCTACAACGGCATTGCCGCGCCTGCCCCCGGGTTCAAGGGCATCGGGGCCGCGCCGCTCCGCCTGGGCCATGTCGCGATGATGAACACCGAGGGTGATGCGCTCGAGAAGTTCTTCGTCGATTTCCTTGGCTTCTGGTTCACCGATCAGTTCGGCGACTTCTTCAATTTCTATACCTGCAACCGGGAACATCACGTCATCAACATCGTGAAGGGAACCGCGAACCGGTATCACCATATCGCCTTCGAGTTGAGGGGCAGCCCCTCCCATGCCATGGCCGCCGATTGGTTGCGGCGGCGCGGCGTCAAGCAGGAATGGGGACCGGCCCGTCACCCCGCGGGGCATAATTTTGCCGGATACCACCGGGATCCCGACGGCGTGATGATCGAGCTTTATACCGAAATGGATGTGTTCATTCCCGAGTTGAACATCTTCGAGCCGCGCCCTTGGCACGAATTCTATCCGATGGTGCCCAGGGATTGGAACGGGAACGATCTGAACGCCTGGGGCGCAGAGTTCATTTGCCGGCTGGAGTGAGCCGCCTTGACCCTTCTTCCCGCGCAAATGCGGGAAGAAGGAACGTCCGGGCGATGGCGCCCGGTCTGCGCGCCTTGGGCAACAAAAAAATCGCTATTCCACCGCGCGCTGACAGCGCTTGGCCTATGGCAGCGGATGGTTCCGCGACCCGATCCCGAGGCAGCCCGGCATCATCCAGCCTGCCCCAGGATAGCCCGGGCGCGGATGCGCACCGGCTCGTCGACCATCGCGCCATCCACCGATACCGCGCCGTCGCCCGAGGCCAGAACGCGTTTCGCCCAGTCGATCTGCGCCTGCGTCGGCGCGAAGGAGTTCCTGACCTCGGCAACCTGCCTTGGATGGATGCAAAGCTTGCCGGTCATTCCCATCGCGCGGGCATGGGTCGCGTCGTCCCGGGT
>Ga0160472_100559_pt1 | contig 22491 bp, 17 predicted proteins | sample HID1973M_E11MG_FD_108267 | JGI IMG/M metagenome (GOLD analysis project Ga0160472, IMG submission 108267) | Enriched mosquito-associated microbial communities from UW Madison campus, WI, USA - HID1973M_E11 MG | ecosystem: Host-associated > Arthropoda: Insects > Digestive system > Unclassified ... | reverse complement strand
TGAAGTTCGAAGTCGAACTGATCGCCCCGATCGCGATGGAAGAGAAGCTGCGCTTCGCCATCCGTGAAGGCGGCCGCACCGTCGGCGCAGGCGTCGTCTCGAAAATCCTGAAGTAATTCGGGAAACACGGATCGTCGGGTGATCCCCTCGGGGATATCGCGACGATAGGGCCGTCCCCTCGGGGGCGGCCTTTTTCTGTTTCCGCGACAATTTCCGACAAAGTTTACCGTGGCTTCACCGGCCATCGTGCTACCCTGTTTCCGCCAAAGGGAGGGCAGGGCGATGACCGAACGCAGGAAGGCTTCCGATTTCCATCCGCGCATCCTCGAGATTTTCGACGGCTATGTGCATGGCCGCATCTCGAAGCGTGATTTCATGGCGCAGGCCGCGCAATTCGCCACGGTCGGAATGTCGGCCGCCGCGATCTTCGAGGCGCTGAAACCCGATTATGCGCTGGCCCAGCAGGTGCCGCCCGACGACCCGGCTATCCGGACCGAGACCGTGAGCTATGACAGCCCCGAGGGGAATGGCAGCATCTCGGGCCTGATGACGCGGCCTGCGGATGCCTCGGGCAAGCTGTCGGCCGTGCTGGTCGTCCATGAGAATCGCGGCCTGAACCCCTATATCGAGGATGTGGTGCGCCGCCTCGGCAAGGCGGGCTATCTGGCATTCGGGCCGGACGGGCTCAGCTCCATCGGCGGCTATCCGGGCAATGACGAGAAGGGGCGCGAGATGCAGTCAAGCCTCGACCCGGCAAAGCTGATGGAGGATTTCTTCGCCGCCTACGAGTTCCTGCGCGATCACCCGGATTCGACCGGCAAGGTCGGCTGCGTCGGCTTCTGTTATGGCGGGGGCGTCTGCAATGCGTTGGCCGTGGCCTATCCCGACCTTGACGCCTCGGTCCCCTTCTATGGCCGCCAGCCGAGGGCCGAGGAAGTGGCGCAGATCAAGGCGCCGCTGCTGATCCACTATGCCGAGAATGACGAGCGGGTGAATGCGGGTTGGCCGGATTACGAGGCGGCGCTGAAGGCCAATGGCAAGGAATATCAGGCCTTCTTCTATCCCGGCACCCAGCACGGTTTCCACAATGACACCACGCCCCGCTATGACGAGGCGGCGGCGAAACAGGCATGGGACCGGACGCAGGCCTTCTTCGCCGAAAAGCTCGCCAACTGACACGATCTGTCAGCATTGCTGCCTCAAGATGACCGCAATCATCAGGAGGTTGAGCGATGAAGACCTATCACGGTTCCTGCTTTTGCGGCGCGGTGCGTTTCGAGGCCGAGGGCGATATCGGACAGGGGACGATGCGCTGCAATTGCCGCTTCTGCCGCAAGATGCGCTATTGGGAGATGCGCCTGCCGGATCCGGCGGGATTCCGCGTCACCGAGGGAGGCAAGCATCTGGCCGAGACGCCGCGCAGCCAGCCGGACGGGGTGAACATGCATCACCATTTCTGCGCCCGCTGCGGCACCCGGCTGTGGACGGCGGGCGATCTTGCCGAGATCGGCGGGCCTTTCGTCATGGTCTGCATCAACGCGCTTGACGACGTGAGCGAGGCGGAGCTGATCGCAGCCCCGGTCTATTACGCCGATGGCGCGCATGACGCGTGGTGGAACCCGGCGCCCGAGACGCGGCATCTCTAGCCCCTCTTGCACCCAGCGCGGGTGCATGGGAACGTGCCGGCGGGCGATCAAGCGCGCCCGCCCTGCAAAATCCACGAGGTCTGCAATGTTTCGCTGGTTCGAAAGCCGGCTCGATCCCTATCCTGTCGATCTGCCGCGGATGCCCCCCAAGGGGCTCTGGCGCTTCATCCTGCATTTCTCGCGCGGGGCATGGGGCTACATGCTGGCCATGTCGGCCTGCTCGGCGCTGATCGCGGTGTTCGAGGTGATCCTGTTCGGCTATCTGGGCGAGCTGATCGACCGGCTGGCCGGGACCGATCGCGCGAATTTCTGGCAGATCGAGGGCGGGCGGCTGATCCTCATGGCCGCGATCCTCGTGATCGGGCTGCCGCTTCTGCAGATCATCTTCTCGCTTCTGATGCACCAGACGCTGATGGGGAACCTGCCGCAGCGCATCCGCTGGCAGGCGCACCGCTACCTGCTGCGCCAGTCGATGAGCTATTTCCAGGACGAATTCGCGGGCCGCATCGCCACCAAGCTGATGCAGACGGCGCTGGCCGTGCGCGAGGTGGCGATGAAATTCCTCGACGTGCTGGTCTATGTCGGGGTCTATTTCCTTGGCGCGCTGGTCCTCGCCGCCTCGACCGATGGATGGCTTGCGGTGCCGTTCCTGGCCTGGGGCGTGCTTTACGGGTTGCTGCTGTGGTGGCTGGTGCCGCGCATCGGCCGCGTCAGCGAGGCGCAGGCGGATGCCCGCGCGGTGATGACGGGCCGGGTGGTCGACAGCTATACCAATATCTCGACCGTGAAGCTTTTTTCGCACAGCTCGCGCGAGGAGGCTTATGTCCGCGACAGCATGGATGGCTTCCTGCAAACGGTCCACACGCAGATGCGGCTGGCCTCGATCCAGAACATCCTGCTGGCCTCGCTGAACTCGGGTCTGACCTTCGCGGTCACGGCGCTGGGGATCTGGCTGTGGGTCGGCGCCAGGATTGAGGTGGGGGCGGTCGCCATCGCCGTTCCGCTGGCGCTGCGGCTGGGCAACATGTCGCATTGGATCATGTGGGAATTTGCCGGGCTTTTCGAGAATATCGGGACGGTCCGCGACGGCATCGGCTCGCTCTCGCTGCCGCGCATGGTCACGGACGTCCCCGGCGCGAAGCCGCTGGAGGTGCCGAAGGGCAGGGTCGAGTTTCAGGACGTCACCTTCCGCTATCGCGACGCGGTCGAGGGGCAGGGCGGCGCGGTTCTCGACCATCTCAGCATCGACATCGCGCCGGGCGAGCGGATCGGGCTGGTCGGCCGTTCGGGCGCGGGCAAGTCGACGCTGGTGAACCTGCTGCTGCGCTTCCACGACCTCGAATCCGGCCGCATCCTGATCGACGGGCAGGACATCTCGCAGGTGACGCAGGAATCGCTGCGAGCCGCGGTGGGGGTGGTGACGCAGGACACTTCGCTGCTGCACCGCTCGATCCGCGACAATATCGCCTATGGCCGCCCCGATGCCAGCGAGGACGAGATCATGCGCGCCGCCGGTCAGGCCGAGGCGCTGGATTTCGTCGGCGTCCTCAGCGATTCGCGCGGGCGGCGGGGGCTGGAGGCCCATGTGGGCGAGCGCGGGGTGAAGCTTTCGGGCGGACAGCGCCAGCGCATCGCCATCGCGCGGGTGCTGCTGAAGGATGCGCCGATCCTCGTCCTCGACGAGGCGACAAGCGCCCTCGACAGCGAGGTTGAGGCGGCTATTCAGGACCAGCTTGAACTGCTGATGCGGGACAAGACCGTGATCGCCATCGCGCACCGCCTCTCGACCATCGCGCGGATGGACCGGCTGGTGGTGATGGACCGGGGCCGGATCGTCGAGCAGGGCAGCCATGACGAATTGCTGGCGCGCGGCGGCATCTATGCCGGCCTCTGGGCGCGGCAATCCGGCGGCTTTCTGGAAAGCGCCTGAGGGGGTGGCACCCCCGGATTGGGCGGTGCCGGGGGTGGAGGCTTTTTCCGGGCACGACCTGCGGATGCTCGTCCGGTGGCGCAGGCAACGGTGGCACCCACGCGGCGGCCGCGATCATGCGGCCGATCGGGGCATCTGGATCATGCCGGCCTCATCGACTGCTGCCGCAGGTCTATGGGGAATCGGCCGGGAACACGAAGCCCGACAGCATCGCGGCGCTGCGCCGCGCCAAGCCGCCGGTCCCCCCCCCCCGAAAGGCCGGGGAGGGGAAAGCCCGATACGCTTCCGGGCCAGTTCGAGGCACTCTTTTGCAGGGAGGAGGCGGCGGACGGTGAGCCCCGCGCGGCAGTTTCGGAAATTCGCCTTGACGGCCTTTGGCGCAGGTCATATTGGATGCCTCGGCTTAGGGGTTTAGCTCAGTTGGTAGAGCATCGGTCTCCAAAACCGAGGGTCGTGGGTTCGAGTCCCCCAACCCCTGCCAGCCACCTCCCTTGACAATTCACACGACCTCCGCTGAACACGGGCCATGGCTCTGAGCATCCACTTGGGGGCGCACAAGACCGCCTCGACCCATCTGCAATTCTCGCTGCGTCAGATACAGGATCGGCTGAGCGAAGCCGGCGTTTTCTATGCCGATCCCGCCCAGTTGCGCGATGCCCTGCCGCTGGCGCTGGCGCTGGCGCAGGGCGCGAGGTCGAAGGCCGCCCGCGAATGCCAGCGCCAGTTCGAGGCGGCGAGGGCCACGCATGAGGCGCTGCTGATCTCGGAGGAGAACATCCTTGGCGGCACCCATCGCACGAACATGTATTCGCGCTGGGGAACGCTGTATTCCCATGCGCCAAAACGCCTGCGTCAGGTGATCGCGATGGCGGGGACCGAATCGGCCACCATCTATCTGGCGGTCCGCGATCCGGCGGGTTTCCATGTCTCGGCCTTTGCGCTGCAACTGAGCCTGGGCAATGAGATCGAACTGGACCCCTATCTGGGCGGGCGCGATCCGGCGCGGGTCCGCTGGTCGGGGTTGGTCAAGCGGCTGGCCGCGGTCGAAAGCGTCGGCCGCATCGTCGTCTGGCGATACGAGGATTATGCCGCGATCCGGCCGAGGCTGCTGGACCGTCTGGTGCCGTCAAGCCTGGTCGCCGAGGTGCCCGAACCCGCGCCGCGCAATGTCAGCGTGACCCAGCCCGGCTATGAATGGTACCGCGAGCGGGCGATGATCGACACCCAGTCCGATCTGCGCGTCCTGTTCCGGCGCGCGCGCCAGAAGTTCCCGCGCGAGGCCGGGCACCCGCCGCTCCGGCTGCTTGACGACGAAGTTCATGCCCGTTCGGCCTATATCTATGCGGCCGAGATCGCGGCGATCCGCAAGCTGCCGGGGGTCGAGTTCCTCGATCCCTGAGGCCCGCGCTCAGTTCCGGCTTGAATCCCGGCGCGGCAGGGGCTATCTGACGCGCTGCAAGACTTAAGGGAACATCATGGCCAACCCCGTCCAGTTCATCAGTCAGGTGCGCAGCGAAGTCGGCAAGATCAGCTGGCCGACCCGGCGCGAAGTGATCACCACCACCATTATGGTGCTGATCATGGCGACGCTGGCCTCGATCTTCTTCTTCCTCGTCGACCTCGCCATCAAGACGGGCCTGTCCCAGATCGTGAACTTCGTCGGCGGCTGAGGTCTTGCAATGATGGGCGGGGGGCGCTATGTCCATGCGACCTGCCCCGAGACGCGGCGTGCATCGATTCGGTCGTGCGCGCCGATTTCAATTTGGCCGGATGGTCGTTCGGACGAACGCCGGGCCGATGGGCAGCAATGAATTGCAAGGGCTTGGCGTCAGCTGGCCTGGAATGAACAGGGGTCGATCGAGACATGGCAAAGCGTTGGTATTCGGTCAGCGTCCTGTCGAACTTTGAGAAGAAGGTTGCCGAGGCGATTCGCCAGGCGGCTTCGGAAAATGGTCTGGAAGAGCAGATCGACGAGGTTCTGGTCCCCACCGAAGAGGTGATCGAGATCCGTCGCGGCAAGAAAGTGACCTCCGAGCGTCGCTTCATGCCGGGTTACGTGCTGGTTCATATGGAACTCAGCGACCGGACCTATCATCTGGTCAACTCGATCAATCGGGTGACGGGTTTCCTCGGCGCGCAGGGCAAGCCGATGCCGATGCGCGACGACGAGGTGAACGCGATCCTGCATCGCACCGGCGAGGGCGGAGCCGAGGTGGCGCCGCGCAACCTGATCCGGTTCGACGTGGGCGAGCGTGTGAATGTGACCGACGGGCCCTTCGAGGGCTTCTCGGGCATGGTCGAGGAGGTGGATGAGGTTTCGAGCCGCATCAAGGTCACCGTCTCGATCTTTGGCCGGCCCACGCCGGTCGAACTGGAATTCACGCAGGTCTCCAAGACCGCGTGATGTCGTGCGGGAGGCGCCATCCCTCGGGAGATGCGCCGAACCGCTAAGTCTGCCCGCCTCGCGGGCGTGATGATAAGGAGAGGGCCAGATGGCCAAGAAAGTTGTCGGCAGCCTCAAGCTGCAAATCAAGGCGGGTCAAGCCAACCCGTCCCCGCCCGTCGGCCCGGCTCTGGGTCAGCGCGGCATCAACATCATGGAATTCTGCAAGGCGTTCAACGCCCGCACGCAGGAGATGGAGCAGGGTTCGCCTGTTCCGGTCGTGATCACCTATTACGCCGATAAATCGTTCACCTTCGAAACGAAGACGGCACCGGCCTCGTTCCTGCTGAAGAAAGCCGCTGGCCTGAAGCCGGTCGGCAAGCGCAACCGCGCCAAGGGCTCGGACAAGCCCGGCCGCACGGTCGCCGGCACCGTGACCGTCAAGCAGGTTCGCGAGATCGCCGAAGCCAAGATGAAGGACCTGTCCGCGAACGACGTCGAAGCCGCGATGCAGATCATCCTCGGCTCGGCCCGTTCGATCGGTATCGAGGTGAAAGGCTAAGTCATGGCACAAGTTTCCAAGAACAAAGCCGCCGCCCGCGCCGCCTTCGAAGGCAAGTCGAATCTGTCCGTCGAGGATGCCGTTGCGCTGGTGAAAGCCAACACCAAGGCGAAATTCGACGAGACCGTCGAGATCGCGATGAACCTGGGCGTTGACCCGCGCCATGCCGACCAGATGGTCCGTGGCGTCGTCACCCTGCCGAACGGCACGGGCAAGCACGTCCGCGTCGCCGTTTTCGCCCGTGGTGCCAAGGCTGACGAAGCCAAGGCCGCCGGTGCCGAGATCGTCGGTGCGGAAGACCTGCTGGAGACCATCCAGTCGGGCAAGATCGAATTCGATCGCTGCATCGCCACCCCGGACATGATGCCGCTGGTCGGCCGTCTGGGCAAGATCCTGGGCCCGCGCAACCTGATGCCGAACCCCAAGGTCGGCACGGTGACGATGGACGTCAAATCGGCCGTCGAAGCTGCCAAGGGCGGTGAAGTCCAGTTCAAGGCCGAGAAAGCCGGTGTCGTTCACGCCGGTGTTGGCAAGGCCTCGTTCGACGCCGCCAAGCTGGCCGAGAACATCCGCGCCTTCGTCGACGCCGTGAACCGTGCGAAGCCGTCGGGCGCCAAGGGCACCTATGTCAAGAAGGTCTCGATCAGTTCGACCATGGGTCCGGGCGTGTCGCTGGACCTGGCTTCGGCCGTCGCGCAGTAAGCGCAAGAATTTCGCCGGAGTGATCCGGCGGATGGCGGGGCGTTCGTCGCGCCCCGTCCTGTCCGAGACGGAGGGTGCGGAGAGATCCGCTTAATTTCCTTCCTGAGATGGGATCAAGACCATTTTCCGAAGGTTTCTTCGGGGGATCTTGGACCGTCACGGACCGGTTCAGTCGCTGTTCGGGCGGCTGGATAGTTGAGCCGGGGGGAAACCCCCATACTTGGAGTGAAACCGTGGATAGAGCGCAAAAAGAGCAGCTGGTCGAAGAACTCGGCCAGATCTTTGAAGCCTCTGGCGTCGTGGTGGTTGCCCACTACGAAGGAATGACGGTTGCCCAAATGCAGGACCTGCGCGCGCAAATGCGCGAAGCTGGCGGGTCCGTTCGCGTTGCCAAGAACAGGCTCGCCAAGATCGCCCTGGATGGAAAGCCCTGCGCAAGCATCGCCGACTATCTGACGGGTATGACCGTGCTCGCTTACTCCGAGGATCCCGTGGCTGCGGCCAAGATCGCGGACAAGTACGCCAAGGCCAACGACAAGTTCGTTATCCTTGGTGGTGCGATGGGCGACACGGCGCTTGACCCTGCCGGTGTGAAAGCCGTGGCACAGATGCCGTCGCGCGAGGAGCTTATTGCTTCGATCGTGTCCTGCATCGGCGCCCCTGCCTCGAACATCGCGGGCGCGATTGGCGCACCTGCTTCCAACATCGCGGGCATCCTCACGACTCTGGAAGAGCGCGAGGCCGCTTAAGGCAATCCCATTCCCTCGTAGGGTTGAATACCCGTCGTTGGAACACTTAATGGAAAGAACGGAAAAATGGCTGACCTGAAAAAACTCGCCGAAGAAATCGTGGGCCTGACCCTGCTGGAAGCCCAGGAACTGAAGACCATCCTGAAAGACGAGTACGGCATCGAGCCGGCTGCCGGTGGCGCCGTCATGGTTGCTGGCCCGGCTGCGGCGGCTGAAGCTGTCGAAGAGAAAACCGAATTCGACGTCGTCCTGACCGACGCTGGCGCGAACAAGATCAACGTGATCAAAGAAGTTCGCGGCATCACCGGTCTTGGCCTGAAAGAAGCCAAGGACCTGGTCGAAGCCGGTGGCAAAGTCAAAGAAGGCGTCTCGAAAGCCGACGCCGAAGAAATGAAGAAAAAGCTCGAAGCGGCTGGCGCCAAGGTCGAGCTGAAGTAATTGGTCCTGCACCTGATGGTGCCGGCCGATTAGTTCGGAACATTCAGGCAGGGTCCGGGTTTCCCGGTCCCTGCCGAACCTGTCTTGAAGGACGGTTTCAGGGCAAACCTTCCTTCAGGGCATGTTCGGGGTTCGGGAGCCGCGCGGTGGGACGCGAGGCACGAATGGGACCCCGCCCCTCATTCGCCGCCTTGCGCCGGTCGGGCCCCGACGACCGTCTGCAAGCGAAAGACGAAAGGTTAGACCCTCTATGGCGCAAGCTTATGTCGGCCAGAAACGCATCCGGCGTTACTATGGCAATATCCGCGAAGTCCTTGAAATGCCGAACCTCATCGAGGTTCAGAAATCCTCCTACGACCTGTTCCTGCGGTCGGGCGAGGCCGAGGGCCATCAGGACGGCGAGGGCATCAACGGTGTCTTCCAATCGGTTTTCCCGATCAAGGACTTCAACGAGACGGCGACCCTCGAATTCGTGAAATACGAGCTTGAGCGGCCGAAATACGACGTTGACGAATGCCAGGCCCGCGACATGACCTATGCCGCGCCCCTGAAGGTGACGCTGCGTCTGATCGTGTTCGATGTCGACGAAAACACGGGCGCGAAATCGGTCAAGGACATCAAGGAGCAGGACGTCTACATGGGCGACATGCCCCTGATGACGCAGAACGGGACGTTCATCGTGAACGGCACCGAGCGCGTCGTCGTGTCGCAGATGCACCGCTCGCCCGGCGTGTTCTTCGACCACGACCGCGGCAAGACCCACTCCTCGGGCAAGCTGCTGTTCGCCTGCCGCATCATTCCCTATCGCGGCTCGTGGCTCGACTTCGAATTCGACGCCAAGGACCTGGTGTTCGCGCGCATCGACCGCCGCCGGAAACTGCCGGTGACGACGCTGCTCTATGCCCTCGGCATGGATCAGGAGGGCATCATGGATGCCTTCTACGACACCGTCGACTACAAGCTGCAGCGCGCCGTCCGGGGACAGGACGCGGGCTGGGTCACGAAGTTCTTCCCCGAGCGCGTGCGCGGCACCCGCCCGACCTATGACCTCGTGAACGCCGAAACCGGCGAAGTCGTCACCAAGGCCGGCGACAAGGTCACGCCGCGTCTGGTCAAGCAACTTGCCGAAAAAGGCGATATGAACCTGCTGCTGCCCTTCGACAAGATCGTCGGCCGCTTCGTCGCCAAGGACATCATCAACGAGGATACCGGCTTCATCTATGCCGAGGCCGGTGACGAGATCACGATCGAATACGATCGCGATGGCGAGATCTCGGGCGGTCTGCTGAAAGTCCTGCTCGACAACGGCATCGAGGACATCCCGGTTCTGGACATCGACCACGTCAATGTCGGTCCCTACATCCGCAACACCATGGCGGCGGACAAGAACATGAACCGCGAAGGCGCGCTCATGGACATCTACCGCGTCATGCGCCCGGGCGAGCCGCCGACCGTCGAGGCCGCCTCGACGCTGTTCAACAGCCTGTTCTTCGATAGCGAGCGCTACGACCTTTCGGCCGTGGGTCGCGTCAAGATGAACATGCGCCTTGATCTGGATGCGCCGGACACCCAGCGCACCCTGCGCAAGGACGACATCATCGCCTGTATCCGCGGTCTCGTGGAACTGCGCGACGGCAAGGGCGAGATCGACGACATCGACCACCTCGGCAACCGCCGGGTGCGCTCGGTCGGCGAGCTGATGGAGAACCAGTATCGCATCGGCCTGCTGCGCATGGAACGCGCGATCCGCGAGCGCATGTCCGGCGTCGAGATCGACACCGTCATGCCGCAGGACCTGATCAACGCGAAGCCCGCGGCTGCCGCCGTGCGCGAGTTCTTCGGCTCGTCGCAGCTGTCGCAGTTCATGGACCAGACCAACCCGCTGTCGGAAGTCACCCACAAGCGCCGCCTCTCGGCCCTCGGGCCGGGCGGTCTGACCCGTGAGCGTGCCGGCTTCGAGGTTCGCGACGTTCACCCGACCCACTATGGCCGGATGTGCCCGATCGAAACGCCGGAAGGCCAGAACATCGGTCTGATCAACAGCCTCGCGACCTTCGCCCGCGTGAACAAATACGGCTTCATCGAGACCCCGTATCGCAAGGTCATCGAAGGTCACGTCACCGACGACGTGGTCTACATGTCCGCGACCGAGGAAATGCGTCACACCGTGGCTCAGGCCAACGCGACGCTGGATGAGAACGGCAAGTTCGTGGACGAGCTGGTCTCGACCCGTCAGGCCGGCGACTTCATGCTGAACCCGGTGGAAGCCGTCGACCTGATCGACGTTTCGCCCAAGCAGCTGGTCTCGGTCGCAGCGGCGCTGATCCCGTTCCTCGAGAACGACGACGCCAACCGCGCACTGATGGGCGCCAACATGCAGCGTCAGGCTGTCCCGCTTCTGCGGGCAGAGGCGCCGTTTGTCGGCACCGGCATGGAAGCGACGGTTGCACGCGATTCCGGCGCGGCCATCATGGCCCGTCGCGGCGGCATCATCGACCAGGTCGATGCGCAGCGTATCGTTATCCGGGCGACCGAGGATCTGGGCGCGGGCGACGCGGGCGTGGACATCTATCGTCTGCGCAAGTTCAAGCGCTCGAACCAGTCCTCGACCATCAACCAGCGTCCGCTGGTCAAGGTGGGCGACAAGGTCGTGAAGGGTCAGGTCGTTGCCGACGGACCGTCGACCGATCAGGGCGAACTGGCCATCGGCCGGAACGTGGTCGTGGCCTTCATGCCGTGGAACGGCTACAACTACGAGGACTCGATCCTCGTGAGCGAGCGTATCCACCGCGACGACGTCTACACCTCGATCCATATCGACGAGTATGAGGTTGCGGCCCGCGACACCAAGCTTGGCCCGGAGGAGATCACCCGCGACATCCCGAACGTCGGCGAGGAGGCGCTGCGCAACCTCGACGAGGCTGGCATCGTCTATATCGGCGCCGAAGTGGGACCGGGCGACATTCTGGTCGGCAAGATCACCCCGAAGGGTGAATCGCCGATGACCCCGGAAGAAAAGCTGCTTCGCGCGATCTTCGGCGAAAAGGCTTCGGACGTGCGCGACACCTCGCTGCGTCTGCCGCCGGGTGCCTATGGCACGATCGTCGAGGTTCGGGTCTTCAACCGCCACGGCGTCGACAAGGACGAGCGTGCGTTGCAGATCGAGCGCGAGGAAGTCGAGCGTCTGGCCCGCGACCGTGACGACGAGCTGGCGATTCTGGAGCGCAACATCTACGCGCGCCTGAAATCGCTGATCACCGGCAAGGAAGTCGTGAAGGGTCCGAAAGGCATCAAGGCCGGGGCGATCGTGAACGACGACCTGCTGAGCCAGCTGAGCCGTGGGCAATGGTGGCAGCTTGCCGTCGCCGAAGAGGAAACCGCCAAGGAAGTCGAGGCGCTGAACCAGCAATTCGACGCGCTGAAGCGTGCCCTCGACAACCGCTTCGATGACAAGGTCGAGAAGGTCCGTCAGGGCGACGACCTGCCTCCGGGCGTGATGAAGATGGTCAAGGTGTTCGTCGCCGTGAAGCGCAAGCTTCAGGCCGGGGACAAGATGGCCGGTCGTCACGGCAACAAGGGCGTCGTCTCGAAGGTCGTGCCGATGGAGGACATGCCGTTCCTCGCCGATGGCACGCCGGTCGACCTGGTGCTGAACCCGCTGGGCGTGCCGTCGCGCATGAACGTCGGTCAGATCCTCGAAGTGCATATGGGCTGGGCCAGCCGTGGCCTTGGCATCAAGATCGACGAGGCGCTGGAGGAATACCGGCGCAACGGCGACATGACGACCGTTCGCGATGCCATGAAGAACGGCTATGGCGACCAGACCTATGATCTGACCTTCGCCGACATGGCGGACGAGGACGTGCTGGAAAGCGCCAATGCTGTCCGGGCTGGTGTTCCGATCGCGACGCCGGTGTTCGACGGTGCGAAGGAGGCGGATATCAACGACGCCCTCAAGCGCGCCGGGTTCAACGAGTCGGGTCAGTCCGTCGTCTTCGACGGTCGCACGGGCGAGCCCTTCGCGCGTCCTGTGACCGTGGGTGTGAAGTACTTCCTGAAGCTTCACCACCTTGTCGACGACAAGATGCACGCCCGCTCGACCGGGCCGTACAGCCTCGTCACGCAGCAGCCGCTGGGTGGTAAGGCGCAGTTCGGCGGTCAGCGTCTGGGTGAGATGGAGGTCTGGGCCCTCGAGGCTTACGGCGCCGCCTATACCCTGCAGGAGATGCTGACGGTGAAGTCGGACGACGTTGCCGGCCGCACCAAGGTCTATGAGAGCATCGTCAAGGGCGAGGACAATTTCGAAGCCGGCGTGCCGGAATCGTTCAACGTTCTGGTCAAGGAGGTCCGGGGTCTGGGCCTCAACATGGAACTCCTGGATGCGGAGGACGAGGAATAAGGCCACGCGCAGGGTGGGGCAAAGCCCCACCTCACGCCCGCCCGGTAGGGTGGGGTTCCACCCCGCCCATCCTTGCCCCCGCGCCCCTCATTAGGATTTGAAAATGAACCAGGAACTTGCCACCAATCCCCTGAATCCTCTGGCCCAGCCGCGTCAGTTTGACGAAATTAAGATCTCGCTGGCCTCGCCCGAGGAAATCCTCGCCTGGTCCTATGGCGAGGTGAAGAAACCCGAAACCATCAACTACCGCACGTTCAAGCCCGAGCGTGACGGTCTGTTCTGCGCGCGTATCTTTGGTCCGATCAAGGACTACGAATGCCTCTGCGGCAAATACAAGCGCATGAAATATCGCGGCCTCGTCTGCGAGAAATGCGGCGTGGAAGTCACGCTGCAAAAGGTCCGGCGCGAGCGCATGGGCCATATCGAGCTGGCCGCCCCGGTCGCGCATATCTGGTTCCTGAAGTCGCTGCCCTCGCGTATCGGCCTGATGCTGGACATGACGCTGCGCGATCTCGAGCGTATTCTCTATTTCGAGAATTACGTCGTGATCGAGCCGGGTCTGACCGACCTGACCTATGGCCAACTGCTGACCGAGGAAGAGTTCCTCGACGCGCAGGACCAGTATGGCGCTGATGCGTTCTCGGCCAATATCGGCGCCGAGGCGATCCGCGAAATGCTGGCCAATATCGACCTGGCCGCCACCGCCGAGCAGCTTCGCGAGGATCTGAAGGAAGCGACCGGCGAGCTGAAGCCGAAGAAGATCATCAAGCGCTTGAAGATCGTCGAGTCCTTCCTCGAGTCGGGCAACCGTCCCGAATGGATGGTCCTGACCGTGATCCCGGTCATTCCGCCGGAACTGCGTCCGCTGGTTCCGCTGGATGGCGGCCGCTTCGCGACGTCCGACCTGAACGACCTGTATCGCCGGGTCATCAACCGGAACAACCGCCTGAAGCGCCTGATCGAACTGCGCGCGCCCGACATCATCGTCCGCAACGAAAAGCGGATGCTGCAAGAGTCGGTCGATGCGCTGTTCGACAACGGCCGTCGCGGCCGCGTCATCACGGGCAACAACAAGCGTCCGCTGAAGTCGCTCTCCGACATGCTGAAGGGCAAGCAGGGCCGCTTCCGCCAGAACCTTCTGGGGAAACGGGTCGACTTCTCGGGCCGTTCGGTCATCGTGACCGGGCCGGAGCTGAAGCTGCACCAGTGCGGGTTGCCGAAGAAGATGGCGCTCGAACTGTTCAAGCCGTTCATCTATTCGCGGCTTGAGGCGAAGGGCCTCAGCTCGACCGTCAAGCAGGCGAAGAAGCTGGTCGAGAAAGAGCGTCCCGAGGTCTGGGACATCCTCGACGAGGTGATCCGCGAGCATCCGGTTCTGCTGAACCGCGCGCCGACGCTGCACCGTCTGGGCATCCAGGCCTTCGAGCCGATCCTGATCGAGGGCAAGGCGATCCAGCTTCACCCGCTGGTCTGCTCGGCCTTCAACGCCGACTTCGACGGCGACCAGATGGCCGTTCACGTCCCGCTGTCGCTTGAAGCCCAGCTTGAAGCGCGCGTCCTGATGATGTCGACGAACAACGTTCTGTCGCCCGCCAACGGCGCGCCGATCATCGTTCCGTCGCAGGACATGGTCCTTGGTCTCTACTACACGACCATGGAGCGCGAGGGCATGAAGGGCGAAGGCATGGCCTTCACCAACCTCGAAGAGGTCGAACACGCGCTGGCTTCCGGCGCGGTGCATCTGCATGCCCGGATCAAGGCCCGCCTGCCGCAGATCGACGAGAACGGCAACGAGGTCATCACCCGCTTCGACACCACCCCCGGCCGGATCCGTCTTGGCGCGCTCCTGCCCAAGAACGCGAAGGCCCCCTTCGAACTGGTCAACCGCCTTCTGCGCAAGAAGGACATCCAGAACGTCATCGACACCGTCTACCGCTACTGCGGCCAGAAAGAGTCGGTGATCTTCTGTGACCAGATCATGGGTCTCGGCTTCCGCGAGGCGTTCAAGGCCGGCATCTCCTTCGGCAAGGACGACATGGTCATCCCGCCGACGAAATGGGATCTGGTCGAAGAGACGCAGGACCAGGTGAAGCAGTTCGAACAGCAATATCTGGACGGCCTGATCACCCAGGGCGAGAAGTACAACAAGGTCGTGGACGCCTGGTCGAAATGTAACGACAAGGTCACCGACGCGATGATGAAGACCATCTCGGCCACCAAGAAGGACGAGAAGGGTGCGGAGCTTGAGCCGAACTCGGTCTACATGATGGCGCACTCGGGCGCCCGGGGTTCGGTCAGCCAGATGAAGCAGCTTGGCGGGATGCGCGGCCTGATGGCCAAGCCGAACGGCGAGATCATCGAGACGCCGATCATCTCGAACTTCAAGGAAGGTCTGACCGTTCTTGAATACTTCAACTCGACCCACGGCGCCCGGAAGGGTCTGTCGGATACCGCGTTGAAGACGGCGAACTCGGGCTATCTGACCCGTCGTCTGGTCGACGTGGCGCAGGACTGCATCATTCGCGAGCATGACTGCGGCACCGATCGCGCGATCACCGCTTCGGCGGCGGTCAATGACGGTGAAGTCGTCAGCCCGCTCTCCGAGCGCATCCTGGGCCGGACCGCGGCCGATGACGTGCTGGTTCCGGGCGAGGATGTCGTGATCGTTCGCAAGAACGAACTGATCGACGAGCGCAAGGCAGACGAGATCGAGCAGGCCGGCGTCCAGTCGGTCCGCATCCGCTCGGCCCTGACCTGCGAATCCGAGGACGGCATCTGTGCGCTCTGCTATGGTCGCGACCTGGCGCGCGGCACGCTGGTCAACATCGGCGAGGCTGTCGGCATCATCGCCGCGCAGTCGATCGGCGAACCCGGCACGCAGCTGACGATGCGGACCTTCCACATCGGCGGCATCGCGCAGGGTGGGCAGCAGTCCTTCATCGCGGCGGCACAGGAAGGCACGGTCTCGTATCAGAACGAGAGCACGCTGGAGAATGCCAATGGCGAGCTGATCGTGATGAGCCGCAACATGCAGCTGAACATCGTGAATGCTCAGGGCGAGGTGCTGGCGAACCACAAGCTGTTCTACGGCTCGAAACTGTTCGTGCGCGAAGGCGACCACGTCAATCGCGGCCAGAAGATGTTCGAATGGGATCCCTATACCCTGCCGATCATCGCCGAGAAGGCCGGTATCGCGAAATATGTCGACCTGCTCTCGGGCCTCTCGGTCCGCGACGAGACCGACGACGCGACGGGCATGACGCAGAAGATCGTGACCGACTGGCGCTCGGCCCCGAAAGGGAACGAACTGAAGCCGGAGATCATCATCGTCGATCAGGACGGCGAGCCGGTCCGCAACGAGCAGGGCAACCCTGTCACCTATCCGATGTCGGTCGACGCCGTTCTGTCGGTCGAGGAAGGACAGGAGATCAAGGCTGGTGACGTCGTGGCGCGTATCCCGCGCGAAGGCGCCAAGACCAAGGACATCACCGGGGGTCTTCCCCGCGTGGCGGAACTGTTCGAGGCCCGTCGTCCCAAGGATCACGCGATCATCGCCGAACTCGATGGCTATGTGCGCTTTGGCAAGGACTACAAGAACAAGCGCCGCATCTCGATCGAGCCTGCAGACGACACGCTGGAAGCCGTCGAATACATGGTGCCGAAAGGCAAGCACATCCCGGTTCACGAAGGCGACTTCGTGCAGAAGGGTGACTACATCATGGACGGCAACCCGGCGCCGCATGACATCCTGCGCATCATGGGGATCGAGGCCCTGGCCGACTATCTCATCGACGAGGTGCAGGACGTCTATCGACTGCAGGGCGTGAAGATCAACGACAAGCACATCGAGGTGATCGTTCGCCAGATGCTGCAGAAGATCGAGATCCTCGACAGCGGCGACACCACGCTGCTGAAGGGCGAAAACGTCGACCGCGACGAGTTCGTGGAAGAGAACGCCAAGATCGAAGCCAAGGGTGGCCGTCCGGCCACGGGCGAGCCGGTGCTTCTGGGCATCACCAAGGCATCGCTGCAGACCCGCAGCTTCATCTCGGCCGCCTCGTTCCAGGAGACGACTCGTGTGCTGACCGAGGCCGCCGTTCAGGGCAAGCGCGACAAGCTGGTCGGGCTGAAGGAGAACGTCATCGTCGGCCGCCTGATCCCGGCGGGCACCGGTGGCGCGACCTCGCGCGTGAAGCGCATCGCGACCGAGCGCGACAATGCCGTGATCGAGGCGCGCCGCGCCGAGGCCGAGGCTGCCGCCGCGCTGATCGCGCCCGAGGAAGTCCCGGCATCGACGGGCAGCGAAGGCTGATCCATCGCCACATGAAGCTTGCGAAGGCCCGGAGCACATGCTCCGGGCCTTTTGCGTTTTGCCGCGTATCGCCGCGCTGGCTTTTCTTCCTGGGCCTCAATACCGTCCGGGGGCGGACGCAGCGGAGCCCTCATGCGAACCCCCTTCATTTCGCCCAATCGCCGCGTCAGACCGGCTTCGCTTCCGTCGCAGATCCCAGTCGGGGCCAGTGAGAACCTGCAAGGCACCATGCTGATGATGGCGAGCATGGCGGCATTCACTTGCAACGATTCGATCATGAAGGGGGTGACGCAGCACCTGCCGCTTTATGAATCGGTGGCGATTCGGGGGGCTCTGGTCCTCGGCCTGATGCTGCTTGCGGCGCGGCTTCACGGCGAAAGGATCAGCCTTGCCGTCCCGCGTGGCGACCGCCTTGCCCTGCTGCTGCGCAGCGTGGCGGACATCCTCTCGTCGCTGCTTTATCTTCTGGCGCTGCGGCAAATGGCGCTGGCGGACCTGTCGGCGGTCATGCAGTCGCTGCCGCTGGCGGTCACGCTGGCGGCGGCGCTGGTCTTTCGCGAGCGGCTGGGCTGGCGCAGGCTTTCGGCGATCGGCGTCGGCTTCATCGGCGTCATCCTGATCCTGCGGCCGGGGACGGGCGCGTTCGATCTGTGGTCGCTGGTCGCGCTGGCCTCGATGCTGCTGATCGTGATGCGCGACATCACGACCCGGTTTTTCTCGGCCGCGGTCGGCTCGGCGACGATCGCCTTCTATGCCGCGCTGACGGTGACACTGGCCGGCGTCGCGATGGGCCTGACCGAGACATGGCGGCTGCCCCGCCCCGGCGAGATGGGCTTGCTTCTGCTGTCCTCGGCCTTCCTGACGGTCGGCTATCTCACCGCGGTCGCGACCATGCGCGTGGGCGAGATTTCCTTCGTCGCACCCTTTCGCTATACGTCGCTGATCTGGGCGATCCTGCTGGGATTGGTCTTTTTTGGCGAATGGCCGGACCCGTGGACATGGGCCGGGTCGGCGCTGGTGGTGGGCGCGGGGCTGTATTCCATCCTGCGCGAAAGGCAATTGGGAAGGCGGGTCTGATGCGGGTTCAAATGCTGGGGCTTTGCCGCTTCTCCTATCTGGGCGGCCGGGGCTTTCAGGTGACGCATGAAAGCACCGAGGAACGGCGGGCCTATCTTTACGACCCCGAGCGGTTGGAGCGGCGCTGGTTCTGGTTCGAGAATATCGCGCTGCCCGGATTGCTGGCGCAGACCGATCCCGATTTCACGCTGGTCCTGATGACCGGGCCAGACCTGCCTGAACCCTATATGAGCCGCTTGCGCGAACTGACCGAGATCGCGCCGCAGTTCAAGCTGGCGCTGATCCCGCCGATGGAGCTGCATTTGCAGGCCTGCCTGGCCGCGATCGCCCCTCATATCGAGGAGGGGGCGGATGTCGTCGGGCATTTCCGTCAGGATGATGACGATGCGGTGGCGCTGGACTATATCCGGGACGCACGCCGCGATTTCGCCGCGATGCGGCCGCTTTGGAAGCAGCGCCGCCGGCTTTCCTGCGACTATGCGCGAGGGCTGGTGCTGAAGGCCACGGAGCGGGGTGTCACCGTCGAACCCCGGGTGATCTACAACGCCGTAGCCGGGCTGACCGTCTATCTGCCCCCGGACGCGCAGCGCAGCGTCATGCATTTCCCGCATTGGAAGATCGGCCTGTCGATGCCGGGCGTGACCCTTCCCGCCAAGGTGATGTTCGTGCGCCTTCTGAACCACGACAACGATTCCGGCGCGATCGGCGCGGGCTATCCCTGGGAGGCCGGGGACGAGGATCTGCGCGACCTTCTGGCCGAGCGCTTCCGCATCGACCTCCCGACCATCGAGGAAGCCGCCCGGAGCTTTGCCCTGCCCGGCGCCGATCGCCCGCGCTGGGGGCAGTAGGGCAAGGGCAGGGACGGGGAGGCGCTGTTGACTCCCCCGGCGATTCCCCCTATATGCCCGCACACCCGGCAGTATTCTGCCTGGTGCCCAGAACCTATTTTTGGTCACGATCCGGGCGCAGGCCCCGATCCTCTGGAACTAAACCCGTCCTCCCGCAAGGGACAGGATGGGTTCTGGCGTTTCGCGATGGGCGCGTTACGCCGTCGAGAAGTGGCGCAGCAATCGCTGCGAGTATTGACGAAAGCAAGACGGGGAACCGAATGCCGACGATCCAACAGCTGATCCGCAAGCCGCGGCAGCCGAAAGTGCAGCGCTCGAAGTCGCAGCACCTGCAAGGGTGCCCGCAGAAGCGTGGCGTATGTACGCGCGTCTATACCACGACGCCGAAGAAACCGAACTCCGCTATGCGTAAGGTCGCCAAGGTGCGCCTGACGAATGGCTTCGAGGTCATCTCCTATATCCCGGGCGAAAAGCACAACCTCCAGGAGCACAGCGTCGTGCTGATCCGGGGCGGCCGTGTAAAAGACCTTCCGGGTGTCCGTTACCACATCCTCCGCGGTGTGCTGGACACCCAGGGCGTCAAAGATCGTCGTCAACGCCGTTCGAAATACGGCGCGAAGCGTCCGAAGTAAGGAGATCACGATATGTCTCGTCGTCACGCCGCTGAGAAGCGCGAAGTCCTGCCCGACGCCAAGTATGGCGATCGCGTGCTGACCAAATTCATGAACAACCTGATGATCGACGGCAAGAAGTCGGTCGCGGAACGTATCGTCTACAGCGCCCTTGACCGCGTTCAGGGCAAGCTGAAGCGCGAGCCGATCGAGGTGTTCCACGAAGCCCTCGACAACGTGAAGCCTTCGGTCGAAGTGCGCTCGCGCCGCGTCGGTGGTGCCACCTACCAGGTTCCGGTCGAGGTTCGCCCGACCCGCCGCGAGGCGCTGGCCATCCGCTGGCTGATCGATGCCTCGAAGAAGCGCAACGAACACACCATGGAAGAACGCCTCGCCGGCGAGCTGGCTGATGCGGTCAACGGCCGCGGCACCGCCGTGAAGAAGCGCGAAGACACGCACAAGATGGCCGACGCCAACAAGGCGTTCAGCCACTACCGCTGGTAACCGGAAGGAAGGCCCTCTATGGCACGCGAATATCCGCTGGAGCGCTACCGGAACTTCGGGATCATGGCCCACATCGATGCGGGCAAGACCACGATGACCGAGCGCATCCTGTTCTACACCGGCAAGAATCACAAGATCGGCGAGACCCATGACGGGGCCTCGACGATGGACTGGATGGAACAGGAAGCCGAGCGCGGCATCACCATCACCTCGGCGGCGACCACCACCTTCTGGCAGCGCCACGAAGACACGGATTTCACCGAGGATCAGTCGGAGCGTAACCGCTTCAACATCATCGACACCCCCGGCCACGTCGACTTCACCATTGAAGTCGAGCGTTCGCTGGCAGTTCTGGATGGTGCGATCTGCCTGCTCGACGGCAATGCCGGTGTCGAGCCGCAGACCGAAACCGTGTGGCGTCAGGCTGACCGCTACAAGGTTCCGCGGATCGTCTTTGTCAACAAGATGGACAAGATCGGCGCGGACTTCTTCAACTGCGTCAGCATGGTCAAGGACCGCACCGGCGGCACCCCGTGCCCGATCGCTCTGCCGATCGGCGCCGAGGATACGCTGGAAGGCATCATCGACCTGATCAAGATGGAAGAATGGGTCTGGAAGGGCGAAGATCTTGGCGCAAGCTGGGTCCGTCAACCGATCCGTGCCGAGCTTCAGGAGCTTGCCGACGAATGGCGCGGCAAGATGATCGAGCTTGCCGTCGACATGGACGACGCTGCCATGGAAGCCTATCTGGACGGCAACGAGCCGGACGAGGCGACCCTGCGCGCCCTGATCCGCAAAGGCACGCTGTCGCTGTCCTTCTTCCCGATGATGGCCGGTTCCGCGTTCAAGAACAAAGGTGTGCAGCCGCTGCTGAACGCCGTTGTCGACTTCCTGCCCGCGCCGACCGACGTTCCCGCCTATCTGGGCTTCGCCCCGGGTGACGAGACCGAGACCCGCAACATCGAGCGTTCCGCCTCGGACGAGCAGCCCTTCTCGGCGCTGGCGTTCAAGATCATGAACGACCCCTTCGTCGGCTCGCTGACCTTCACGCGCATCTATTCGGGCGCGCTGAAGAAAGGCGACCAGATGATGAACTCGACCAAGGGCAAGCGCGAGCGTGTCGGCCGGATGATGGTGATGCACGCCATCAACCGCGAAGAGATCGAGGAAGCGTTCGCTGGCGACATCATCGCGCTGGCCGGCCTGAAGGACACCACCACGGGTGACACGCTGTGCGACCCGAACAAACCGGTGGTTCTGGAAACCATGACCTTCCCCGAGCCGGTGATCGAGATCGCCGTCGAGCCGAAGTCGAAAGCCGACCAGGAGAAGATGGGCCTCGCCCTTCAGCGCCTGTCTGCCGAAGACCCGTCCTTCCGCGTCGAGACCGACATCGAGTCGGGCCAGACCATCATGAAGGGCATGGGCGAACTTCACCTCGACATCCTCGTGGATCGCATGAAGCGCGAGTTCAAGGTCGAGGCGAATATCGGTGCGCCGCAGGTGGCTTACCGCGAGACCATCTCGTCGCAGGCTGAAATCGACTATACGCACAAGAAACAGACCGGTGGTACCGGCCAGTTCGCGCGTATCAAGCTGGTCATCACCCCGACCGAGCCGGGCGAAGGTTATTCGTTCGAATCGAAGATCGTGGGTGGTGCGGTGCCGAAGGAATACATCCCCGGCGTCGAAAAAGGCATCAAGTCCGTCATGGACTCGGGCCCGCTGGCTGGCTTCCCGGTGATCGACTTCAAGGTGGCGCTGATCGACGGTGCCTTCCACGACGTCGACTCCTCGGTCCTGGCCTTCGAGATCGCCGCGCGTGCCGCCATGCGTGAAGGTCTGAAGAAAGCCGGCGCCAAGCTGCTGGAACCGATCATGAAGGTCGAAGTCGTGACGCCGGAAGAATATACCGGTTCGATCATCGGCGACCTGACCAGCCGTCGCGGCATGGTGCGTGGCCAGGATACCCGTGGCAACGCCAACGTCATCGACGCGATGGTGCCGCTGGCCAACATGTTCGGCTACATCAACAACCTGCGCTCGATGTCCTCGGGCCGCGCGGTGTTCACGATGCAGTTCGACCATTACGAGGCCGTGCCGCAGAACATCTCGGACGAGATCCAGAAGAAATACGCCTGATCGGGATGGCGGGGCCGATGCCCCGCCTCTCCTCTTAGACACCTGAATCCTAAGGAGCCCTGCTTATGGCAAAGGCAAAGTTTGAACGTACGAAACCGCACGTCAACATCGGGACCATTGGTCACGTTGACCACGGCAAGACGACTCTGACGGCTGCGATCACCAAGTATTTTGGTGAATTCAAGGCC
>Ga0160472_100558_pt1 | contig 22546 bp, 19 predicted proteins | sample HID1973M_E11MG_FD_108267 | JGI IMG/M metagenome (GOLD analysis project Ga0160472, IMG submission 108267) | Enriched mosquito-associated microbial communities from UW Madison campus, WI, USA - HID1973M_E11 MG | ecosystem: Host-associated > Arthropoda: Insects > Digestive system > Unclassified ... | reverse complement strand
GGTGGCCTTGTCCTTGGCGCCCACGTGCAGGATGCCGTTGGCGTCGATGTCGAACGAGACCTCGATCTGCGGCGTGCCGCGTGCGGCCGGCGGGATCCCTTCAAGGTTGAACTCGCCCAGCAGCTTGTTGCCGGTGGCCATCTCGCGCTCGCCCTGGAACACCTTGATGGTCACGGCCGGCTGGTTGTCGTCAGCGGTCGAGAACACCTGGGCGTGCTTGGTCGGGATGGTCGTGTTCTTGTTGATCATCTTGGTCATCACGCCGCCGAGCGTCTCGATACCGAGCGACAGCGGGGTCACGTCCAGCAGCAGCACGTCCTTGCGGTCGCCCGACAGCACCGAACCCTGGATCGCGGCACCCACGGCCACGGCTTCGTCCGGGTTCACGTCCTTGCGCGCTTCCTTGCCGAAGAACTCGCGGACCTGTTCCTGCACCTTGGGCATGCGGGTCATGCCGCCGACCAGGATCACGTCGTCGATGTCGCTCACCTTGACGCCCGCATCCTTGATGGCGGTGCGGCACGGTTCCATGGTGCGGACGATCAGTTCCTCGACCAGCGCTTCCAGCTTGGCGCGCGTGATCTTCAGGTTCAAGTGCTTCGGACCCGAGGCGTCGGCCGTGATGTACGGCAGGTTGATCTCGGTCTGCTGGGCGCTCGACAGTTCGATCTTGGCCTTTTCGGCGGCTTCCTTCAGGCGCTGCAGCGCGAGCACGTCCTTCGACAGGTCGACGCCCTGGTCCTTCTTGAACTCGCCGATGATGTAGTCGATGATGCGCTGGTCGAAGTCCTCGCCACCGAGGAAGGTGTCGCCGTTGGTCGACAGCACTTCGAACTGCTTCTCGCCGTCGACGTCCGCGATCTCGATGATCGAGATGTCGAACGTGCCGCCGCCGAGGTCATACACCGCGATCTTGCGGTCGCCCTTGTCGGTCTTGTCCAGGCCGAAGGCCAGCGCGGCCGCGGTCGGCTCGTTGATGATGCGCTTGACGTCCAGGCCGGCGATGCGGCCGGCGTCCTTGGTGGCCTGGCGCTGCGAGTCGTTGAAGTAGGCCGGCACCGTGATGACCGCTTCGGTCACCGGCTCGCCGAGGTAGTCCTCGGCGGTCTTCTTCATCTTGCGCAGCACTTCGGCCGACACCTGCGGCGGCGCCAGCTTGCTGTCGCGCGCGCCCACCCATGCGTCGCCGTTGTCGGCCTTGACGATGGCGTACGGCATCAGGCCGATGTCCTTCTGGACTTCCTTCTCTTCGAACTTGCGGCCGATCAGGCGCTTCACCGCGTACAGCGTGTTGCGCGGGTTCGTGACCGCCTGGCGCTTGGCCGGGGCGCCGACCAGGATCTCGCCGTCTTCCATGTAGGCGATGATCGACGGGGTGGTGCGTGCGCCTTCCGCGTTCTCGATCACCTTCGGCGTGTTGCCTTCCATGATCGCGACGCAGCTGTTGGTGGTACCAAGGTCGATACCGATAATCTTGCCCATGATTCTTCTCTCCTCGTTGGCCCTCGCTATCCGCGCGGCCGGAAACTTAACCTGAAGCGTGAAATGTGGCCGTCCGGGGCCATTTCAAGGGCGGAAACGGCAAATCCGAGTAATTTTCTCGGTTAATCGGACGGGCGACGCCCGCCGCCGCATGCGGCCTCAGGTCCGCGCGCGCTGCCAGAGCACGTCGGTGCCGCCGGCGGCCCGGTTCAGCACGCGGGCCAGCACGAAAAGCAGGTCGGAGAGGCGGTTCAGGTACTGGCGGGGTGCCTCATTGAGCGCTTCCTGCGCGCCCAGCGCCACGAGTGCCCGCTCGGCGCGGCGCGCCACGGTCCGGCAGACGTGGGCGACGGCGGCGGCGCGGCTGCCGCCCGGCAGGATGAACTCGGCCAGCCGGGGCAAGGTGGCGTTGTAGTGGTCCAGCCATGCGTCAAGCTGGGCGACCTGTTCCGGCTTGAGGAGGGTGTAGCCCGGGATGGACAGTTCGCCACCCAGGTCGAACAGGTCGTGCTGGATGTGGAGCAGCGCGGCGCACACGTCGTCGGGCAGGGTCTCGGTCAGCAGGACGCCGATGTGGGAATTCAGCTCGTCCACGTCGCCGATGGCGGCAATGCGCAGGCTGTCCTTGCCGGTGCGGCTGCCGTCGCCCAGCCCCGTGGTGCCGGCGTCGCCGGTGCGGGTGGCAATCTTGGTCAGGCGGTTGCCCATCTTGGTCTCCGAGGCTTTTTTGATGGCGCATTATGGCCTCATCGCCGGCGGACCGGGCATGGTATGCACGTGAACGCGGCTGCGCACGGCGTAGAATGTCAGCATTCGCTGTCATCCGCAGACCACGCGCAGATCGTCCTGCGCTCCGCCCAGATGAACCACCCCACAAGCCCCTCCGCCCTCGCGCGTCGCGCGCTGCCGTCCGCCTTCCTCGACGCCCTGCAGGCCCGCTTCGGTGACCGCTTCACCACATCGGCCGGCGTGCGCGAGCACCATGGCCGCGACGAGTCGCCCTTCCCGCCCGAACTGCCGGATGGCGTGGTGTTCGCCCACACCACCGAGGAAGTGGCCGAGGTCGCGCGGCTGTGCAACCAGCACGGCGTGCCGCTGATCCCCTACGGCGCCGGCTCGTCGCTGGAGGGCCACCTGCTGGCGGTGGCGGGCGGCATCAGCCTCGACCTGTCGCAGATGAACCGGGTGCTGGCGGTGCAGCCGGAGGACCTCGTAGCCACGGTGCAGGCCGGCGTGCTGCGCAAGCAGCTCAACCAGGAAATCAAGGACACTGGCCTCTTCTTCCCGATCGACCCCGGCGCCGACGCCTCGCTGGGCGGCATGTGCGCCACCCGGGCCTCGGGCACCAACGCGGTCCGCTACGGGACGATGCGCGAGAACGTGCTGGCGCTGACCGTGGTCACCGCCGACGGCCGCATCGTCCACACCGGCACCCGCGCCCGCAAGTCGTCGGCCGGCTACGACCTGACCCGGCTCTTTGTCGGCAGCGAGGGCACGCTCGGCATCATCACCGAGGTGACGGTGCGCCTCTACCCGCAGCCCGAGGCCATCTCGGCGGCGGTATGCGCCTTCCCCGGCATGGGCGAAGCGGTCCAGGCGGTGATCGAGACCATCCAGCTCGGCGTGCCCATCGCCCGCGTGGAGTTCGTCGACGCGCTCGCCATCCGCGCCATCAACCGGCACGACAACCTGACGCTGCCGGAGAAGACCCACCTGTTCTTCGAATTCCACGGCACCGAGGCCGGCGTGCGCGAGCAGGCCGAGACCGTCCAGCAGATCGCCGACAGCCACGGCGGCGACGGCTTCGAGTGGGCCACCCGGCCCGAGGACCGCAGCCGCCTGTGGAATGCCCGCCATACCGCCTACTTCGCCATGCTGCAGCTCAAGCCGGGCTGCAAGTCGGTGACGACCGACGTCTGCGTGCCGATCTCGCGGCTGGCCGACTGCGTGACCGAGACCGAGCGCGACCTGATCGCCTCTTCGCTGCCCTGCCCCATCGTCGGCCACGTGGGCGACGGCAATTTCCACGTCGCCATCCTGGTCGACCCCGACAAGCCGGAGGAAATGGCCGAAGCCGAGGCGATCAACCGGCGCATCGTCGAACGGGCGCTGGCAATGGGCGGCACCTGCACCGGCGAGCACGGCGTGGGACTGCACAAGATGGGCTTCCTCGCCCAGGAGCACGGCGAGGATGCGCTCGACCTGATGCGCGCCATCAAGGCGGCGCTCGACCCGAACCAGATCCTCAACCCCGGCAAGATCTTCTCGGCGACGCGCTGAGGTTGCGCCGCCGACCGCTGCCATGGCTTCCGTCTTCAACCGCGTCCCGCCCCTGCACCTGCTGATCGCCTTCGAGGCGGCGGCGCGGCTGGGCAGCTTTGCCCGCGCGGCGGAGGAACTGTCGGTCACGCCGAGCGCGGTGTCGCACCGCATCCGCAACCTCGAAGAGCTCTGGGGCGAGGAACTGTTCATCCGCGCCAACGCGGCGCTGCGCCTGTCCACCTCGGGCACGCGCTACCTGCGCAACGTGCAGGATGCGCTCAAGTCACTCAACGAGCTGGCGCGGCCCGAGTACAACAAGCAGCGCGCCCGCCTGCGCATCGCCCTGCCGCCCACCTTCGGCCGCCAGCACCTGGTGCCGCGCCTGCCCGAGTTCACGGCGCTCTACCCGCACATCGACCTGGAGCTGCAGCTCGCCATCCCCTTCCTCGACATCAAGGCCGAGGACGCCGACGTCGAGATCCGCTACGGCACCGGGCGCTATCCCGATCTCAAGACCACCAGGCTGCTGGTGGAGCCGGTGTTCCCGGCCTGCGGGCGCGACTACTACGAACGCGTGGACGGCCGGGCCATCACCAAACCCGAGCACCTGCACGGGCTGGTGCTGCTGCGCAGCCCGCTGGAACCGTGGAAGCCGTGGTTCGAGACCGCCGGGCTGGACTGGCCGGAGCCGACCACCGGCCCGCAGTTCAACGACATCGGCCTGATGCTGGAAGCCATCGTCACCAACCAGGGCGTGGCGCTGGTGCGGGAACGCATGGCGCACCAGTGGCTGTCGCTGGGGCAGATCGTCAAGCTGCTCGACATCGAGTCGGTCTCGCCGCACGGCTACTACATCGTCGAGCGCGAGCACGCGCCGTTCAATCCCGAGGCCCGCTACTTCGTCGACTGGCTGCTGAGCCTCGACTGGTAAGCCCGCCGCGTGCGGCATAGGCTGGACGTGAACCGCGTTCGCCCGAAGGTGGGCCAGAGTCGGGCCAGCGCAAGGCATGAGCAATTTTGATCGCCGCGCCGCGTGGAATTCACCCCCGCAGGCTTTCCCGGCACGGCAATATTCGACCATCCGCAAACGGCCCCCACGGGCCGCGCGGCAAGGAGACACCGAGGAGCCGTCATGAACGCCCCGCAAGACACACAAGCGCTGACCAGCGCCGACGCCGACAAGCGCCGCACCGACCTGCTGGCCGGGCTGGCGAAGATCGTCCCCGAGGCGGCCATCCTCTGGAAGCCCGAAGACACCATCCCCTACGAGTGCGACGGCCTCGCCGCCTACCGGCAGGTGCCGATGGCGGTGGTCCTGCCCGACACCGAGGAACAGGTCTGCGCCATCCTGCGCCTGTGCCACCAGCTCGGCGTGCCGGTGGTGCCGCGCGGCGGCGGCACCAGCCTGTCGGGCGGCGCCATGCCGATCGCCAACGGGCTGGTGATGTCGCTGGCCAAGTTCAAGAAGATCGTCAGCGTCGATCCGTATTCCCGCACGGCGGTGGTCCAGCCGGGCGTGCGCAACCTCGCCATTTCCGAGGCGGCGGCGCCCCACAACCTGTATTACGCGCCGGACCCGTCGTCGCAGATCGCCTGCACCATCGGCGGCAACGTCAACGAGAACTCGGGCGGCGTGCACTGCCTGAAGTACGGCCTGACCGTCCACAACGTGCTGCGCGTGCGCGCCGTGACGATGGAGGGCGACGTGGTGGTCTTCGGCTCCGAGGCGCCCGACGCGCCCGGCCTCGACCTGCTGGCCGTGATGATCGGCTCCGAGGGCATGCTGGCCGTGGTCACCGAAGTCACCGTCCGGCTGATTCCCAAGCCCCAGCTCGCCCAGGTCATCATGGCCTGCTTCGACGACGTGGAGAAGGGCGGCAACGCCGTGGCCGACGTGATCGCCGCGGGCATCATCCCGGCCGGGCTGGAGATGATGGACCGGCCGGCCACCATCGCCGTCGAGGAATTCGTCCATGCCGGCTACGACCTCGACGCCGCCGCCATCCTGCTGTGCGAGTCGGACGGCACGCCCGAGGAAGTGGCCGAGGAAATCGAGCGCATGAGTGCGGTGCTGACCGCCTCGGGCTGCACGCGCATCGTGGTCTCGCAGAACGAGGCCGAGCGCATGCGCTTCTGGAGCGGCCGCAAGAACGCCTTCCCCGCCGCGGGCCGCATCTCGCCCGACTACTACTGCATGGACGGCACCATCCCGCGCAAGCACATCGGCACCCTTCTCAAGCGCATCGAGGAAATGGAGAAGAAGTACGCCTTGCGGTGCATCAACGTCTTCCATGCGGGCGACGGCAACATGCATCCGCTGATCCTGTTCGACGGTGCGGACCAGGACGAATGGCACCGTGCCGAGCTGTTCGGGTCCGACATCCTGGAGGCCTGCGTCGAACTGGGTGGCACCGTGACCGGCGAGCACGGCGTGGGCGTGGAGAAGCTGAATTCGATGTGCGTGCAGTTCTCGCGCGCCGAATGCGACCGCTTCTTCGGCGTGAAGGCAGCGTTCGATCCCGCCCGCCTGCTCAATCCCGACAAGGCCATTCCCACGCTCGCGCGCTGCGCCGAATACGGCAAGCTGCACGTGAAGAAGGGCCTGCTGCCCCATCCGGACCTGCCGCGCTTCTGAACCATCCGGGCGGGGCCGACCATGAGACATCCGATGCAGGACCGCTATCTCGAGCAACGCCTCGGCCGGCCGGAATCCGGCTGGCGCGAGCACTGGTACACGATCATTTTCGAGGCCGACACGCGCGCGGGACGCCTGTTCGACGTGATCGTGCTGATCGCCATCCTCGCCAGCGTGGCGGTGGTGGTGATCGACAGCATCCCGGCCTTCCATAGCCGCATCAGCCAGCAGCTGACGGCGCTCGAATGGATGTTCACGCTGTTCTTCACGGCCGAGTACGCGATGCGCGTGCTGGTGGTGCGGCGGCCGTGGCGCTACATCTTCAGCTTCTTCGGCGTGATCGACTTCATCTCCATCATGCCGACCTGGCTGGCGTTCTTCGTGCCGGAACTGGCCTTCCTGATCGACGTGCGGCTGCTGCGCCTGCTGCGCGTGTTCCGGATCCTGAAGCTGACGGTGTACTTCGAGGAAGCGCAGCTTTTGTACCAGGCGCTGGCCAACAGCCGGCGCAAGATCTTCGTGTTCCTCGGCACGGTGTCGATCATCACGGTGATCCTCGGCACGCTGATGTACGTGGTGGAAGGGCCGGCGCACGGCTTCACGAGCATCCCGGTCAGCATGTACTGGGCGGTGGTCACGCTGACCACCACCGGCTTCGGCGACATGGTGCCGCGCACGCCGCTGGGGCAGTTCATCACCTCGCTGACCATCCTGCTCGGCTACGGGATCATCGCCTTCCCTACCGGCATCGTCGGCGCGGAACTGGCGGCCAACATCATCCGCGGCCGGGTCACCACGCGGACGTGCCCGCACTGCCTGACCGAAGGACACGAGCCCGACGCCAGTTTCTGCAAGCACTGCGGCACGGAACTGCCGCCCTACCAGGCCGAACCGCCTGCCGGGCGCTAGCGAGAGCGACAGCCAGAACGACAACGACAGCAACCACCCCACGAGACAACCATTTCCATGCAAGCCATCCTCGACTCCCTGCGCGACGCGGTGCGCCAGGCCACCGAAACGCGCACCCCGCTGCGCCTGCGCGGCGGCGGCAGCAAGGACTTCTACGGCCAGTCCTGCGACGGGCAGGTGCTCGACACGCGGCCCTACGCCGGCATCGTCGACTACGACCCCGCCGAACTGGTCATCACCGCGCGCTGCGGCACGCCGCTGTCCGAGATCGAGGCGGCGCTGGCGGAGAAGCGCCAGATCCTGGCCTTCGAGCCGCCGCACTTCGGCGCGCCGGGCGTCGCCACGCTGGGCGGCGCGGTGGCGGCCGGACTCTCCGGCCCGCGCCGGCAGTCGGTGGGCGCGTTGCGCGACTTCGTGCTCGGCACGCGCATGATGGACGGCCAGGGCGAGGTGCTGGACTTCGGCGGGCAGGTGATGAAGAACGTGGCCGGCTATGACGTCTCGCGCCTGCTGGCCGGCTCGCTCGGCACGCTCGGCCTGATCCTCGAAGTCTCGCTGAAGGTGCTGCCGGCGCCGTTCGACGACGCCACGCTGCGCTTCGAACTGCCGCAGGCCGCGGCCCTCGACAAGCTGAACACCTGGGGCGGCCAGCCGCTGCCGATCGCCGCCAGCGCCTGGTACAACGGCGTGCTGCTGGTGCGACTGTCGGGCGCCAGCGCGGCCGTGCGCGCGGCGCGCGAGAAGCTGGGCGGCGAATGGCTGGCGCAGGAAACCGCGCCGGACCTGTGGACGGCACTGCGCGAGCAGACCCATCCCTTCTTCGCTCCCGTGCAGGACGGCCGCGCCCTGTGGCGCATCGCCGTGCCGACCATCGTGCCACCGCTCGACCTGCCGGGCGCGCAGCTCGTGGAATGGGGCGGCGGCCAGCGCTGGTGGCTGTCGAATGAAGACACCAGCGTCGACACGGTACGCGCCGCGGTGCAGGCCGCCGGCGGCCATGCCACGCTGTTCCGCAACGGCGACAAGTCGGTGGGCGTGTTCACCCCGCTGGCCTCGCCGCTGATGGCCATCCACCAGCGCCTGAAGGCCTCGTTCGACCCGGCCGGCATCTTCAATCCGCAACGCATGTACCCCGGTCTCTGACCGCCCACCGACGACCGACGACCGCCCCCACACCATGCAAACGACCCTGGCAGACTTCCTCCGTAACACCCCCGAAGGCGAGGAGGCGCAATCCATCGTCGGCAAGTGCGTGCACTGCGGCTTCTGTACCGCCACCTGCCCGACCTACCAGATACTCGGCGACGAGCTCGACGGCCCGCGCGGGCGCATCTACCTGATGAAGCAGGTGCTCGAAGGCAATCCGGTGACGGAAAGCACGCGCCTGCACCTCGACCGCTGCCTGACCTGCCGCAACTGCGAGTCGACCTGCCCGTCGGGCGTGCGATACGGCCGCCTGGTCGACCTCGGCCGCCAGATCGTGGACGACCGCCTGGCCGCGGCCGGCGTGAAGCGCCCGGCGAAGCAGCGCGTGGCCCGCTGGCTGCTGCGCGAGGGACTGACCCGGCCGGCGCTGTTCGGCACCGCGCTGCGCGTGGGCCAGATAGTGCGGCCGATGCTGCCGGAGGCGCTGCGCAACAAGCTGCCGCCGGTCGACAAGACCCTGGCCGCCGGCGCGCGGCCGCGCACCTCGCATGCGCGCAAGATGCTGCTGCTCGACGGCTGCGTGCAGCCGTCCATGTCGCCCAATATCAACGTGGCCACGGCGCGCGTGTTCGACCGCGTCGGCGTGGAACTGGTGGTGGCGCGCCAGGCCGGCTGCTGCGGCGCGATCCGCTTCCATACGGGCGACCACGACGGCGGGCTCGACAACATGCGCCGCAACATCGACGCCTGGTGGCCGCATATCGAGGCCGGCGCCGAGGCCATCGTGATGACCGCCTCGGGCTGCGGCGCGATGGTGAAGGACTATGGCCACCTGCTGCGCAACGACCCCGAATATGCCGAGCGCGCGGCGCGGGTGTCGGCGCTCACGCGCGACCTGTCGGAGATCCTGCCCGACTTCGCCGGCGAACTGCACAAGTGCGCGGGCGCCGTGCCGCGCGACGGCCGGCGCGTGGCCTGGCACCCGCCCTGCACGCTGCAGCACGGCCAGCAGATCCGCGGCAAGGTGGAGGCGCTCTTGACCGGCCTCGGCGTGGAAGTCAAACTCTGCGCAGACAGCCACCTGTGCTGCGGCTCGGCCGGGACGTATTCGGTGTTGCAGCCGGACCTGGCCTATCGCCTGCGCGACGACAAGCTTTCGAACCTGCAGGCCACCCAGCCCGAAGCCATCGTGTCGGCCAATATCGGTTGCATCACGCATTTGCAGAGCGGCACGGATACGCCGGTGATGCACTGGATCGAACTGGTCGACCGCATGCTTGGCTAAGCTGGGTTAAGCTTCCTCTCCTCTCCCGGCGGGAGTGGAGAGAACACCCAGACGCCCCCATGCTACAAACCTTTGCCATCCTCCTCGTCTTCCAGTCCGTCGGCGAGGTATTCAGCTTTGCGCTGAAGCTGCCCGTGCCCGGCCCGGTCATCGGCATGATCCTGCTGTTCTGCTGGCTCGTGCTCGACAACCGGCTGCTGTCGGTCATCCAGGGCACCGCCAGCGACCTGCTGCGGCACCTGTCGCTCCTGTTCGTGCCGGCCGGGGTCGGCATCATGGTCCACGCCAGCCGCATCGAGGGCGAGTGGATGCCCATCCTGATCGCGCTGGTGCTGTCGACCTGGCTCGCCATCGCCGCCACGGCCATCGTCACGCAGTTCCTGATCGGGAAGTCCGCGCAGGAGGGCGAGCCCGGCGAGTCCGCCCAAGACAGCCAGGCGAGCGCCACGCAGGAGGAACAGTCATGACGCCCCGCCTCAACGAAATCTGGGTCTATCTCGCCGCCACCCCGCTGCTGGGGCTGACCGCGACGCTGGTAGCCTACGTCTTCGCCTACCGCATCTACGAACGCGCGCGCTTCTCGCCGCTGGCCAATCCGGTGATGATCGCCGTGGCCCTGCTGGTCACGGCGCTGACCGTCACCGGCACGCCCTACAAGACCTACTTCGACGGCGCGCAGTTCGTCCACTTCCTGCTCGGCCCCGCCACCGTGGCGCTGGCCGTGCCGCTCTACCTGCAGTTGCCCAAGCTGCGCAAGCACGCGCTGCCGCTGCTGGGCGGACTGCTGGTGGGGTCGCTGGTGGCGGCGGTGTCGGCGGTGGCCATCGGCTGGGCGCTGGGCGCGACGCGCGAGACGGTGCTGTCGCTGGCGCCCAAGTCGGTCACGATCCCGATTGCCATGGGCGTGGCCGAGAAGATCGGCGGCCTGCCGTCGCTGACCGCCGTACTGGTGATGGCGACCGGCATCATCGGGGCGGTCAGTGCCACCAGCCTGCTGAACCTGCTGCGTATCCGCGACTACTCCGTGCGCGGCTTTGCCACCGGCGTGGCGGCGCACGGCATCGGCACCGCCCGCGCCTTCCAGGTCAGCGAGGAAGCCGGCGCCTTCGCCGCCCTCGGCATGGGCATGAACGGAGTGGTGACGGCGATACTTGTGCCGATGCTGGCAACGTGGGTGCCGCACTAGTCCACTGCGTCAGAGAAAGCGCCCCCGGGGATGCTGGACGGGCATTTCCTTGAAACGCCCGACCGCTCGCTGAACGGCTTCCTGAAAGCGGTGGGCGCCAGCGAAGTCTAGGCCGCCGGGTTGCCCAGCAGCTTCTCGATCTCGCCCTTCAGTTCCTCGGGCTTGGTCGTCGGCGCAAACCGGTCGTAGACCGTACCGTCGCGCCGCACCAGGAACTTGGTGAAGTTCCACTTGATCGCCTGCGTGCCGAGCACGCCCTTCTTCTCCGACGTCAGCCACTGGTAGAGCGGGTGCGCGGCCGGACCGTTGACGTCGATCTTGGCAAACATCGGGAAGGTCACGTGGAAGCGCGACTCGCAAAACGACCCGATCTGCGCCGCATCGCCCGGCTCCTGCTTGCCGAACTGGTTGCACGGGAAGCCGAGCACCTCGAGGCCGCGGTCCTGGTAGGCCTCCTGCAGCGCCTGGAGGCCCGCGTATTGCGGCGTGAAGCCGCACTCGCTGGCGGTGTTGACGATCAGCAGCACCTTGCCCTGGAACTGCGACAGGGACACCGGCTCGCCGGCGAGGGTGGTGGCTTCGAACTGGTAGACGTTGGACATGGCGGGGGCTCCTGATCGATCTGCGCAGTCAATCGCGCTCAATCGCGGTCATTGCGTTGATGCCCGGATTAGATCACGTTCAGGTGTTCCGTGCCGGCGCCGATGTCCTTGTCCTGGTCGCGCGTGCCGTGCAGCTTGATCATCAGGCGCAGGTCGTTGAGCGAGTCGGCGTTGCGCAGCGCGTCTTCGTAGGTGATCTTGCCGGACTCGTACAGGTCGAACAGCGCCTGGTCGAACGAGATCATGCCCTGCTCGCGCGACTTCTTGATGACTTCCTTGAGCTCGTGGATCTCGCCCTTGAAGATCAGGTCGGCCACCAGCGGCGTGCCGATCATGATCTCCACCGCCGGCACCCGGCCCTTGCGGCCGGCGCGCGGCAGCAGGCGCTGCGAGACCATCGCCTTCAGGTTCAGCGAGAGGTCGATCAGCAGTTGCTGGCGTTTCTCCTCGGGGAAGAAGTTGACGATGCGGTCGATGGCCTGGTTGGCGTTGTTGGCGTGCAGCGTGGCCAGGCACAGGTGGCCCGTTTCCGCGTACTGCATGGCGTATTCCATGGTGTCGCGGTCGCGGATTTCGCCGATCAGGATCACATCGGGCGCCTGCCGCAGCGTGTTCTTCAGGGCGATGTGCCACGAGTCGGTGTCGATGCCCACCTCGCGCTGCGTGACCACGCAGTTCTGGTGCGCATGCACGTATTCGATCGGGTCCTCGATGGTGATGATGTGCCCATACGAGTGCGCGTTGCGATGGTCGAGCATGGCCGCCAGCGTGGTGGACTTGCCCGAGCCGGTGGCGCCGGTCACGATCACCAGCCCGCGCTTGGCCATGACCACCTCGTGCAGCACCGGCGGCAGGTCGAGGTCGCCCACCGAGGGGATGCGCGTGTTGATGGTCCGCACCACCATGCCGGCCTTGCCCTGCTGGATGAAGGCCGACACGCGGAAGCGTCCCGACTTGGGCGCGCTGATGGCGAAGTTGCACTCGCGCGATTCGTCGAATTCCTTCACCTGCCGCTCGCTCATGATCGAGCGCACCAGGCCCAGCGCCTGCGTGGGGTTGAGCGGCTGCTGCGAGACCGGTGTGATCTTGCCGTCCACCTTGATGGCGGGCGGGAATTCGGCGGTGATGAACAGGTCGGAGCCGCGGTTGGTAACCATCAGCTCCAGCAGGTCGTTGACGTACTTCCCTGCGGATTCCTTGTCGAGCATGATCGGCAGCCTCCTCAGCCCATGAACGCGTCGGGGTTCTTGGCAATGGCCCGCGCGTCGCTGTAGTTGATGAGCCCGCGCTTGATCAGGTCCGACAGGCACTGGTCGAGCGTCTGCATGCCCATGCCGCTGCTGGTCTGCATCATCGAGTACATCTGCGCGATCTTGTTCTCGCGGATCAGGTGGCGGATGGCGGGCGTGCAGATCATGATCTCGTGCGCCGCCGTGCGGCCGTTGCCGTCGCGCGTCTTCAGCAGCGTCTGCGAGATCACGGCCTCCAGCGACTCCGAGAGCATGGTCCGCACCATGTCCTTCTCCTCGGGCGGGAACACGTCGACCACACGGTCGATGGTCTTGGCCGCCGAGCTGGTGTGGAGCGTGGCGAAGACCAGGTGGCCCGTTTCGGCGGCGGTCAGCGCGAGCCGAATGGTTTCGAGGTCGCGCAATTCGCCGACCAGCACCACGTCCGGATCCTCGCGCAGCGCCGACTTCAGCGCGTTGGCGAAGGACTGCGTGTGCGGCCCCAGCTCGCGCTGGTTGATCAGGCTCTTCTTCGAGTTGTGGACGAATTCGATCGGGTCTTCCACCGTCAGGATGTGGCCCATGTCGCTTTCGTTGCGATGGTCCACCATCGCTGCCAGCGTGGTCGACTTGCCCGAGCCGGTCGGCCCGGTCACGAGCACGAGGCCGCGCGGCTTCATGCAGAGGTCGGCGAAGACGGCCGGCGCCTTCAGGTCCTCGAGCGTCAGCACCTTGGAGGGAATGGTACGGAACACCGCCGCCGCGCCGCGCTGGGTGTTGAAGGCGTTCACGCGGAAACGGGAGAGGCCGGGGATCTCGAACGAGAAGTCGACCTCGAGGCGTTCCTCGTAGGTCTTGCGCTGGGCGTCGGCCATGATGTCGTACACCATGGCGTGGACATCCTTGTGGGCCATGGGCGCGACGTTGATGCGCCGCATGTCGCCGTGGATACGCACCATCGGCGGCATGTCTGCCGAGAGGTGGAGGTCCGAAGCCTTGTTCTTTACCGCAAAAGCAAGGAGCTGCGCGATGTCCATCTTATAATGACCCCACCCTGTTTATTGTTAGTACTGAGTACTACTTTCTTATATGTCCCGCGGATTATGTCGGTAATCGCCGCCAACTTGCAAGCCGTGCGCCAGCGCATTGCTGCGGCAGCACAACAGGCCGGCAGGCCGCCCGGGGACGTGACGCTGCTGGCCGTTTCCAAGACCGTTGCGCCCGAAGTCGTGCGCGCCGCCTTCGATGCGGGACAGCGTGCCTTTGGCGAGAACTACGTGCAGGAAGGCATCGCCAAGATCACGGCATTGGCCGACGTGCGCAACGATATCGCGTGGCATTTCATCGGCCCGCTGCAAAGTAACAAGACGCGGCTGGTGGCGGAGCACTTCGACTGGGTCCACACCATCGAACGGCTGAAGATTGCCGAGCGCCTGTCGGCCCAGCGCCCCGCGGGCGCGCTGCCGCTGCAGGCCTGTATCCAGGTGAACATCAGTGGCGAGGCCAGCAAGAGCGGCGTGGCGCCCGCGGACGTATTGCCGCTCGCGCAGGCCGTCGCCGCCCTACCCGGCCTGCGCCTGCGCGGGCTGATGGCGATCCCCGAGCCGGATGACGACCCCGACGGACAACGCCGCCCCTTCGCCGCCATGCGCGCGTTGCTCGGCACGCTGCGCGCGGCGGGACTCAACGTCGACACGCTGTCGATGGGCATGTCCGGCGACGTGGAAGCAGCCATCGCGGAAGGCGCGACCATCGTGCGCGTCGGCACGGCGATCTTCGGGGCGCGGCCCTATCCCGCGCAGATCCAGTAAATATTCCAGACACAAGAAACGAGTAGAGACACCATGCTCCAGAACCTGACTTTCGGCTTTCTCGGCGGCGGCAACATGGCCAGCGCGCTGATCGGCGGCCTGATCGCACGCGGCGTGCCAGCTTCCTCCATTCGCGTGGTCGACCCCTTTCCCGAGGCGCTGGCCCGCTTGCAGCGCGACCTCGGCGTGCACACCGCCGCCGCGCCGGACACCGCCTTCGGCGCCAGCGACGTGCTCGTGCTGGCGGTCAAGCCGCAGCAGTTCCGCGACGCCGTGGTGCAATTGCTGCCGCACCTGCCTGCCGCCGGCAAGGGCAACCTGATCCTCAGCGTGGCCGCCGGCATCCGCCTGCAGGATATGCAGCGCTGGCTCGGCGGACGTTCCCGCCTGGTGCGCGCGATGCCGAATACACCGGCACTGGCCGGCATGGGCATGACCGGCCTGGCCGCCCCGGCGGAGCTGGACGCCAGCGACCGCGCCATCGCCACGGCGGTAGCCGAGGCCGTCGGCCAGTGCGTGTGGGTGGACGGCGACGACCAGATCGACGCCGTCACCGCCATTTCCGGCAGCGGCCCGGCCTACGTGTTCTATTTCATCGAGGCGATGGAGCAGGCCGCCACCGGACTCGGGCTGACGGCCGAGCAGGGGCGCAAGCTGGCCGTCGAAACCTTCCGTGGGGCCGCCACGCTGGCGGGACAGTCGACCGAAGCCGTGTCGACGCTGCGCGAGCGCGTGACGTCGAAGGGCGGCACGACCTATGCGGCGCTGACGGCGATGGCCGATGCCGGCATCGGCCCGGCCTTCGTCAAGGCGATGCACGCCGCGGCGGCACGCGGCAAGGAGATGGGCGAGGAATTCGGCAAGGAGTGAGTGACAACGACTGCATGCTTGCTCCCCTCTCCCACTGGGAGAGGGGTTGGGGGTGAGGGCCAGCGGATCAACGCGCGTTACCGCCACAAGAACCGCCTGCCCTCACCCCCGCCCCTCTCCCAAAGGGAGAGGGGAGAAAAATCTCAGCGAATCACGTAAGCCACGGCCGTCCCGGCAAATACACAGGCCCCCAGCCAGTTGTTGTGCCGGAACGCCGCGAAGCAGCGCATGCGGTCCCGGTCGCGGATCAGCGTGTAGTGGTAGCCGGCGCAGACCGCCGCCGCCGCCAGTCCCAGCCAGTACGGCCATCCCAGCCCCAGCAGCACGCCGGCCCACGCCATCAGCGCGAGGAAGGCCGCGTAGCACAGCATGATTGCCGCCACGTCGAAGCGGCCGAAGGTAATGGCCGACGTCTTGATGCCGATGAGCAGGTCGTCATCGCGGTCCACCATGGCGTAGGCAGTGTCGTAGGCAATCGCCCAGAAGACGTTGGCAATCAGCATCAGCCAGGCCACGCCGGGCACGGTGTCCTGCACGGCGGCGAAGGCCATCGGGATGCCGAAGCCGAAGGCGATGCCGAGGTAGGCCTGCGGTATCGCGAAGAACCGCTTGAAGAACGGATAGGTGCCGGCCACCACGGCGGCCACCACGGCCAGCCACTTGGTCAGCGCGTTGAGCGGCAGGATCAGCACGAAGGCCACCAGGGCCAGCACCGCCGCCACGGCCAGCGCCTCCCAATGGGCGATCTTGCCTGCCGTCAGCGGACGTTCCTTCGTGCGCTTCACATGCTTGTCGAAGTCGCGGTCGGCCCAGTCGTTCATGGCGCAGCCCGACGAGCGCATCAGGAAGGTGCCGGCCACGAAGATCCAGAAGATCATCCAGTCCGGCCTGCCGTCCGCGGCCATCCACAGCGCCCACAGCGTGGGCCACAGCAGCAGCAGCGTGCCGATCGGTTTGTCGATGCGCACCAGGCGCGCGTACAGGGCAAGGCGTTCGAGCATGGGAAGACGGGGGTCGAAAACAAAGACGCGCCGCGACCAGGAGGGTCGCGGCGCGTCATGTTACTACTTTGCGGAGGATGCTCAGGCGAGCAGCGAGCGCAGCATCCAGGCGGTCTTCTCGTGCGTCTGCATGCGCTGCGTCAGCAGATCGGCCGACGGCTCGTCGCCTGCGGCGTCAATCGCCGGGAACACCGAGCGCGCAGTGCGCACCACGGCTTCCTGGCCTTCCACCAGCTTGCGGATCATCTCGTTGGCGGCGGGCACGCCCTCTTCCTCGGGGATCGACGACAGGCGGGCGTATTCCTTGTAGGTGCCCGGCGCCGGATAGCCGAGGGCGCGGATGCGCTCGGCGATGGCATCGACGGCCAGCGCCAGTTCGGTGTACTGCGTCTCGAACATCAGGTGCAGCGAATTGAACTGCGGGCCGGTGACGTTCCAGTGGAAATTGTGGGTCTTCAGGTAGAGCGTGTAGGTGTCGGCCAGCAGCTTGCACAGGCCGTCGGCGATCTTCTTGCGGTCCTTGTCGGAGATACCGATGTTGATGCTCGCGCCGCTCTTTGTGCCTGCGTCGTTTTTCTTTGCCATGATGATCTTGCTCCGTGATGAACAGTCCGAGGAAAGACTGGAATCCTGACAGGAACGCCGGATCGGCCATCGCACTTCGTGCCGCCGGCGTGGGCCTCGCCATTATTGCATTGCGCGACAGTGTCGGCGCCCTTGGTGCAAGTCTATGGAAATTCGCCCGCCCGGAATATTTGATATTGCCTTGGCCCGATATAGATCAAAGCTATTGGAATCAGAAATTTCCCAACGCGTGCGCATGAAAAAAGGCCCCGGAACAGGGGCCTTCGACGATGTGTAGCGTGATGACGGAAGCGGCGTCAGGCCGCCTCGGCCAACTGGCTCGCATCGAGATGCCGCACGCCCGGCAGCTCGCACCCGGCAACGGCATGGGCCAGGGCTTCCATCGCAGGCAGGCGCGTGAAGCTCTTGCGCCAGGCCAGCACCACGCGGCGGTCCGGCACCGGATCGGCAAAAGGCACGTAGGCCAGCATATCGCCCTTGGGCTTCATGTCGGGCACCGAGGTGCGCGGCAGCACGGTAATGCCGACACCGCTCGCCACCATATGGCGGATGGTTTCGAGCGACGAGCCCTCGAAGGTCTTCTGGATGCCGTCGGCCGCCTGCGAGAAACGCGACAGCTCCGGGCACACGTTAAGAACGTGGTCGCGGAAGCAGTGGCCGCTGCCGAGCAGCAGCATGGTCTGTCGCTTCAGTTCGTCCGGATCGACATGCTGTGCCTGCGCGAGCTGGTGGCCGCGCGGCACGGCCACGACGAACGGTTCGTCGTAGAGCGGGCGCACGGTCAGGCCGGAATCGGCGAACGGCTCGGCCATGATCGCGCAGTCGATCTCGCCCTGCTTGAGCAGCTCGATCAGCTTGTTGGTGTAGTTCTCCTGCAGCATCAGCGGCATCTGCGGCACGGTCCCGATCATCTGCTTCACGAGCGATGGCAGCAGGTACGGCCCGATGGTGTAGATCACGCCCACGCGCAGCGGACCGGCCAGCGGGTCCTTGCCCTGCTTGGCGATCTCGCGGATGGCCATGGTCTGCTCGAGTACCCGCTGGGCCTGCGCGACGATCTGCTCGCCGATGGAGGTCACCGACACCTCGGCGGTGCCGCGCTCGAAGATCTGCACGTTCAGTTCGTCCTCGAGCTTCTTGATGGCCACCGACAGGGTCGGCTGCGACACGAAGCACGCCTCGGCGGCGCGGCCGAAATGGCGCTCGCGCGCCACGGCGACGATGTACTTGAGTTCGGTGAGCGTCATGTTTATCAAATCCCGTTAGGCGATAGATTTTACCTTCGATTTGCGCGAGTTGTCAGAATGCGCCCACCGTCCGGAGGGTCACGCCTTCAGGTAGTGCTCGCGTCCGCCCAGCCAGCGCGAGAGATGCGCCTCCACGGCCTCCGGAAAGTGCGCGAGCATCGTCTCGGCGGCCTCGCGGGCGTACTCGACCAGCCAGGCGTCGGTCTGCAGGTCGGCAAAGCGCAGCATGGCCTCGCCCGACTGGCGGGCGCCGAGGAATTCGCCCGGGCCGCGGATCTCCAGGTCGCGCCGGGCGATCTCGAAGCCGTCGGTAGTCTCGCGCATGGTCGCCAGCCGCTCGCGGGCGGTGGGCGACAGGGGCGCCTGGTACATCAGCAGGCAGACCGACTCGGCGCTGCCCCGTCCCACGCGGCCGCGCAGTTGGTGGAGCTGGGCCAGGCCGAAGCGCTCGGCGTGCTCGATCACCATCAGCGAGGCGTTGGGCACGTCCACGCCGACTTCGATCACCGTGGTGGCGACCAGCACGTGCAGGCGGTTGGCGGAGAATTCTTCCATCACGGCGGCCTTCTCGGCGGGCGGCAGGCGGCCGTGGACGAGGCCGACGCGCAGGTCGGGCAGCGCGGCGACCAGCGTTTCGTATGTCTCCACCGCCGTCTGCAACTGCAGCGCCTCGCTTTCCTCGATCAGCGGACAAACCCAGTACACCTGGCGCCCCTCGGCGGCGGCGTGGTGTATCCGCCCGATCACTTCGTCGCGCCGCTCGTCGTTGACCAGCCGGGTGACGATGGGGGTGCGCCCGGGCGGGAGTTCGTCGATGACGGAGACGTCGAGATCGGCGTAGTACGTCATCGCCAGCGTGCGCGGGATGGGGGTGGCCGACATCATGAGCTGGTGCGGCACGGCCTCGCCTGCCGTGTCCGCCTTGCCGCGCAGGGCCAGCCGCTGCGCCACGCCGAAGCGGTGCTGCTCGTCGACGACCGACAGCCCGAGGCGCGCGAAGGTGACCGAATCCTGGATCAGCGCGTGTGTGCCAATGACCAGTTGCGCCTCGCCCGACTCCACCCGCGCCGCCGCCGCGCGCTTCTCCTTCGCCTTCTGGCTGCCGGCCAGCCACGCCACCGGCACCCCGAGCGGCTCCAGCCAGCCCGACAGCTTGCGGAAGTGCTGCTCGGCGAGGATTTCGGTGGGCGCCATCAGCGCGGCCTGGTAGCCGGCGTCGATCGCCTGGCAGGCGGCAATGGCGGCGACGATGGTCTTGCCGGCGCCCACGTCGCCCTGCAGCAGGCGATGCATCGGGTGCGGCGCGGTCATGTCGAGGGCGATCTCCTCCACCACGCGCTGCTGGGCGCCGGTCAGGCGGAACGGCAGGGCGGCGAGGAAGCGTGCCAGCAGTCCGCCCGCGCGGCGCGGCATGGGCGGGGCGTTCTTGTCGCGCCGGGCCTGCTGGGCGCGCCGCAGGGAGATCTGCTGGGCGAGCAGTTCGTCGAACTTGATGCGCAGCCATGCCGGGTGCGACTTGTCGGCCAGCGCCGCCTCGTTCTCGCCGGGCGGGGGCGTGTGCAGCAGATGGAGCGATTCGGACAGCGGACGCAGTTTCAGTTGCGCCAGCGGGCCGCGCAGGACCGGCTGCGGCAGCGTCTCCGGCAGCGCGATGCGCGCCAGCGTGCCGCCGATGGCCTTGCGCAGGTAGGCCTGCGAGATCCCGGCGGTGGCCGGGTAGACGGGGGTGAGCCGGTCAGGCAGCGGCTCGCCGGGCGCGACCGGGCGCACGGTCGGGTGGACCATCTCGGCGCCGAAGAAGCCGCCGCGCACCTCGCCGCGCACGCGCAGCCGCGTCCCTTCGGCCATCTGCCTGGCCTGGTTGCCGTAGAAATTCAGGAAGCGCAGCGTCAGCTCGCCCGAGTCGTCGGCAATGGTCACCACCATCTGCTTGCGCGGGCGATGCGTGACCTCGTTGGAAATCACGTCGCCCTCGACCTGTGCCGGCAGGCCGAGGCCGGCGCGGCGCACGGCCTCGGCGATCGGCATGACCTGCGTCTCGTCCTCGTAGCGCATCGGCAGGTGCAGGACCAGGTCGACCGGGCGGCGCAGGCCCAGCTTGGCCAGCCGGGCGGCCGCCGTCGACGGCTTGGCCGCCGCGGGCCTGGGCGATTGGGTGGTGTCGGGCGCTTCCGGGGTCAGTTCGGCGGCTGTTCCTGGCATCGGCGAATGGCTGGCGGCGAAATAAGGGCGGAATAAAGGCTATCAGGCAAGGCGGGGCGGTGCCTGGCGCCCAAGCCTTACAATATCGGATTCGCCCGATTGTACCCATGCCGCCGCCGGCCTCCCTCCGACAAGGAAGATGAGCCGGCGGCGCTTGCTGTTTGCCCCGATGTCACCAACGCTCACGCTGTCCGATTTCGACTTCCCCCTGCCACCCGAACTGGTGGCGCAGACCGCCCTGCCCGACCGCAGCGCCAGCCGCCTGCTGGTGGTCGAGCGCGTGGCCCCGGAAGACACCGCCGAGGCCGTCCGCCTGCTTGACCGCGCCTTCAGCGATATCACGGACTACCTGCGCCCCGACGACCTGCTGGTCTTCAACGACACCCGTGTCATCAAGGCCCGCTTCTTTGGCCAGAAGGCCAGCGGCGGCAAGATCGAGGCGCTGGTCGAGCGCGTGCTCGACACGCACACCGTGCTGGCCCAGGTGCGCGCCTCCAAGACGCCCCCCGAGGGCAGCAGGCTGATCCTGGCCGACGGCGCCTTCGAAGTGACGGTCGGGCCACGCGTCGACCAGTTCTTCACGCTGGTCTTCCCGGGCCCGGCCCTCGACCTGATCGAGCAGTACGGCCGCCTGCCGCTGCCGCCCTACATCACGCACGACCCCGACGCCTACGACGAGACGCGCTACCAGACCGTCTACGCGCGCAACCCCGGCGCGGTGGCGGCGCCCACGGCCGGCCTGCATTTCGACGATGCGCTGTTCGCCCGCCTCGACGCCGCCGGCATCCGCCGCGCGTTCCTGACGCTGCACGTCGGCGCCGGCACCTTCCAGCCGGTGCGGACCGAGAACCTGGCCGAGCACAAGATGCATTCGGAGTGGTATGCGATCAGCCCGGAACTGGCCGGGGCCGTCGCCGAGACGCGCCGCCGCGGCGGCCGCGTGATCGCGGTCGGCACCACCTCGCTGCGCGCGCTGGAATCGGCCGCCGACGCGGACGGCGCGCTGGCCCCGGGCAGCGGCGACACCGACATCTTCATCACGCCCGGCTACCGTTTCCGGCTGATCGACGCCCTCATCACCAACTTCCACCTGCCCAAGTCGACCCTGCTGATGCTGGTGTCGGCGCTGGCCGGCGTGGAAGCCATCCGCGCGGCCTACCGGCACGCCGTGGACCAACGCTACCGCTTCTTCAGCTATGGCGACGCCATGCTGCTGACCCGCCAGAACCCGCGCCAGGACTGACCCCATGCTCGATTTCGAACTCCTCACCACCGACGGCAACGCCCGCCGCGGCCGCGTCACCCTGAACCATGGCGTGGTGGAAACGCCGGTCTTCATGCCGGTCGGCACCTATGGCTCGGTCAAAGCGATGTCGCCGCTCGAACTCAACGAGATCGGCGCGCAGATCATCCTCGGCAACACCTTCCACCTGTGGCTGCGCCCGGGGCTGGAAGTGATCGACACCCACGACGGCCTGCACCGCTTCGTCGGCTGGGACAAGCCCATGCTGACCGACTCCGGCGGCTTCCAGGTGTTTTCGCTGGGCGACCTGCGCAAGATCACCGAGGATGGCGTGACGTTCGCGTCGCCCGTGAATGGCGACAAGCTTTTCCTGTCGCCCGAGATCTCGATGCAGATCCAGCGCACGCTGAATTCCGACATCGTCATGCAGTTCGACGAATGCACGCCGTACGAGATCGACGGCCGGCCCGCCACCCACGAGGAAGCCGCCAGGTCGATGCGCATGAGCCTGCGCTGGGCCAGGCGCTCGCGCGACGAATTCGACCGGCTGGCCAACCCGAACGCCCTCTTCGGCATCGTCCAGGGCGGGATGTTCGAGGACCTGCGCGACGAATCGCTGGCGGGGCTGAACGACCTGGACTTCCACGGCTACGCCATCGGCGGCCTCTCGGTGGGCGAGCCCAAGGCCGACATGATGCGCGTGCTGGAGCACGTGGCCCCGCGCCTGCCGGCCAACAAGCCGCACTACCTGATGGGCGTCGGCACGCCCGAGGACCTGGTGGCCGGCGTGGCGTCCGGCGTCGACATGTTCGACTGCGTGATGCCCACCCGCAACGCGCGCAACGGCTGGC
>Ga0160472_100557_pt1 | contig 22602 bp, 16 predicted proteins | sample HID1973M_E11MG_FD_108267 | JGI IMG/M metagenome (GOLD analysis project Ga0160472, IMG submission 108267) | Enriched mosquito-associated microbial communities from UW Madison campus, WI, USA - HID1973M_E11 MG | ecosystem: Host-associated > Arthropoda: Insects > Digestive system > Unclassified ... | reverse complement strand
CGCGAAGGACGTCGTGCCCTGGGGGTCTGGCGCAAGCAGGCCAAGGATGGCCTGCGCTCGCTCGTCGGAGCCATGGACGGCGGATCCGAGCGATGCGCCATACCCCCAGGGCACGGCGGCCCCGTCCGGAGCCAGCGCCTCCGCTTTCCGGCTTTCCGACCTCCGACCTGCTTCCCGCAATAGCGAGAACGGGCAGGAAAATGCGGCCACCCGCGACCAGACCCGACGCCCCGGCTCTTTCGCAGGCACTCGCCTTGCGCGCGACCGGGATGACGGCAAGCCCACCAAAAGGCGGGCGTCTACAGGCGATCGTCCACCGCGTCGCGCGGCCACGCCGACTTGACGTCGTACACCGCCGCGCCCGGGCGTCCGAGCGCACGCACCCGGCCGGCGTCGTAGCCACGGTATTCGTCGTGCGCCACCGCCAGCACCACCGCGTCGTAGGCGCCCTGCTCCGGTGCCGGCACCAGCGCCACACCCTGGCGCGCGACCTCGTCCGGATCGGCCCACGGATCGCAGGCCTCGACGTTCGCACCGGCCTGCGCCAGTTGCCGGCACAGGTCCACGGCACGGCTGTTGCGCAGGTCCGGGCAGTTCTCCTTGAAGGTCACGCCCAGCACCAGCACCCGCGCGCCGCCGGCCTCGACGCCGCGCCCGCCCAGCAGCGCCAGCACCCGCTCCACCACGTGCGCGCCGACCCGCTCGTTGACCTCGCGTGCGGTGTGGATCAGCTCCGGGTGGTAACCCACGCTCTCGGACTTGTGCAGCAGGTAGTACGGGTCCACGCCGATGCAGTGGCCGCCGACCAGGCCCGGCCGGAACGGCAGGAAGTTCCACTTGGTGCCGGCGGCCTCGAGCACCTCGCCGGTATCGATGCCGAGGCGGTCGAACACCAGCGCCAGTTCGTTGACCAGGGCGATGTTGACGTCGCGCTGGATGTTCTCGACCACCTTGGCCGCCTCGGCCACGCGGATCGACGGCGCGGGGAAGGTGCCGGCGGCGATCACCTGCCGGTACAGCGCATCGACCGCCGCGGCGACCCCGGGCGTGGAACCGGAGGTGATCTTGCGGATGTCGGCCAGGCGCCGCTGGCGGTCGCCGGGGCTGACCCGTTCGGGGCTGTAGCCGCAGCCGAAATCGACATTGAAGCGCAGTCCCGATTCGTGCTCCAGGATCGGTACGCAGATCTCCTCGGTGGTGCCGGGGTAGACCGTCGACTCGTAGACGACCAGCGCACCGCGCCGCAGCGCGCGGCCGACCAGCACGCTGGCGCTGCGCAGCGGTTCGAGGTCCGGTTTGTGCGAAGCGTCGATGGGCGTGGGCACGGCGACGATGAAAATCTCGCAACCGGCCAGGTCCGCCGGATCGCTGCTGAAGGACAGCCGGGCGGCGGCGCGGATCTCTTCCGGCTCCAGTTCCAGGGTGCGGTCCACGGCGTCGGCCAGTTCGCGGATGCGGTGCCTGTCCAGGTCGAAGCCCAGCACATCGCGCCTGGCGCCGAAGGCCACCGCCAGGGGCAAGCCCACGTATCCCAGGCCGACGACGGCGATGCGCGCGTCGACGGCCGGCGACGGCGGATCGGATGACACGACGGATGCGGGTTGCATGGCGCTCCTGGGAATCCGGGAATGCCCGGGGCGGGAGTCGAACCCGCATACCCTTTCGGATGGGGGATTTTAAGTCCCCTGTGTCTACCAGTTTCACCACCCGGGCATGGCGTGCGCATTGTGCCACCTCCGCCTGCCGCATCGGCGCCTTGCGCATTGCTATGATGCGGCCGACCCGCGACGGCACCGACGGGGACTTGGGGGGAACGTACGCATGCGCGCCAGGATCGAGGACGTCGCGGCCGCGGCGGGCGTTTCGATGAAGACCGTCTCGCGCGTGTTCAACCGCGAGCCGAACGTGCGCGAGGATACCCGCCTCAAGGTCGAGGAAGCCGCGCGCCAGTTGCACTACCGGCCCAATTCCTCGGCGCGCAGCCTGGCCGGCAGGCGCTCGTACCTGATTTCGCTGCTGTACGACAATCCGTCCTCGAACTACGTCATGGAGATCATCGAGGGCGTGCTGGCCGCCTGCGAACAGGCGCACTACGGGCTGACCCTGCGGCCGGTCGACTTCGGCCGCCGCGGCCACGTCGAATCGGTCGAGGCGCTGGTCAACCAGTACCGGCCCGACGGACTGGTGCTGACCCCGCCGCTGACCGACGACCTGCCGCTGCTGCGCCGCCTGCGCGAGCTGGAGGTGCGCTACGCCGGCATCTCGGCCAAGCGCAACAACGCGCGCATCGGCGCGACCCTGGACGAACGCGCGGCGGCGGCCGACATGATGGCGCACGTGGTCGCGCTCGGGCACCGGCGCATCGCCCACATCACCGGCCACCGCAGCCATGGCGCGCGCGCCTGGCGCCTGGCCGGTTACCTGGACGGGCTGCACAACGCCGGCATCGAACCGGATCCGGCGCTGGTGATCGAGGGCGAGTTCTCGTTCGAATCCGGCATCGCTGGCGCGCGCCGGCTGCTGGACCTGGACGACCCGCCGACGGCGGTGTTCGGCGCCAACGACGACACCGCCTGCGGCGTGCTCTACGAGGCGGCCGCGCGCGGATTGCCGGTCCCCGAGCGGCTGTCGGTGTTCGGATTCGACGACACGCCGATGTCGCGCCAGGTCTGGCCGAGCCTGAGCACCATCCGCCAGCCCAGCCGCGACATGGGCCGCATCGCCGCCCGGCAGCTGCTCGACGAGATCAGCGGCCACGGTGCCGGCGGCATCATCCGCGTGCCCTACCAGTTGCAGATCCGCCACTCCACCGGACCGGCGCCGGCACTGCGCTGAGCGCCGGCCGCGCCAGGGCGGCGACGTTGCGTTGCCTGGAATCCGGGGAACCGACTCCGCTGGAACTTGGTTCCCCGGGCCGGCCGCCGCGTCGGACGCACTTCCGCCGCAGTCCGGCATGCTTCACGGTGGATCCGGGACCGCCTTAGGTACAAACACCGATGCCGACCCGGCACACGGCTGATAAATCTGCCGCTGCACAGCGAAGGGAACATGGCCATATGCGCAACACGATGAAGGCGATGGGCAAGCTGCGGCAGCGGCAGCATTCCAGGCAGCGGCCGCGCTGGATGCTGGCCGTCGTGCTGTCCCTGTCCGGCCTGCTGCTTCCCGGCCTGCTGCCGGCCGCCCCCGTGGAAGGCCAGTCCTGCCGCCAACGCGATGGCGACACCAGCCGTCCGAGGGTGGGCCTGGCGCTGGGCGGCGGCGGCGCGCGCGGCATCGCCCACATCAGCGTGCTGCGCAAGCTCGAGGAACTGGGCATTCCGGTGGACTGCATCGCCGGCACCAGCATGGGCTCGCTGGTCGGCGGCATGTACGCGGCCGGGCTGCCGGTGGACGCCCTCGAACAAGTGGTCCTGGAGACCGACTGGAAGCGCCTGTTCGACGATTCCATCGAGCGCCGCGACCGCAGCTTCCGCCGCAAGCAGGACGACCTGGACGGGGTGGCGACCATAGGGATCGGCATCCGCGACGGCAAGCTGCGGATCTCGCCGGGCGTGCTGCAGGGCGAGCGGATCCTGTCGATGTTCGAGCAGAAGACCATGGCGGTGAGCGGAGTCGACGATTTCGACAAGCTGCCGATCCCGTTCCGTGCGATCGCCACCGACCTCAACACCGGCCAGGCCGTCGAGCTGGGCTCCGGCAGCCTGGGCGCGGCGATGCGTGCGTCCATGTCGCTGCCGGGCATCTTCCAGCCGGCGGAGATCGATGGGCACATCCTGATCGACGGCGGCATCGCCGAGCAGGTGCCCATCGATACGGTGCGGCGCATGGGCGCGGACATCGTCATCGCCGTCGACGTGGGCACGCCGCTGACGCCGCTCGGCGCCGACGCCAGCGTGCTGCAGGTGATATCGCAGCTGACCGGCATGCTGACGGTGGGCAATACCCGGCACTCGACCGCGCGGCTGGGCGAGGGCGACGTCCTGATCGTCCCGGAGCTCGGCGAGGACGTCACCACCGGCGATTTCTCCAAGGCCGCCGAAGCGCTGCGCATCGGCCAGGCCGCCGCCGAGGCGGCCGTGCCGCGGCTGGCGTCGATGCCGCGCTATCGCGACGGACCGCCGCCCATCCCGGTCGGCGACGCCCGGCCGGTCGTCGAATTCGTGCGCCTGGAGAACCACAGCCGCTACGCCGACGAGGTGCTGACCGGCATCATCGACGTGCCGCTCGGGCAACCGGTCGATGCGGCCCGGCTGGAGCAGGCGACCCTGCGCGCCTACAGCCTGGGAACGTTCGCCAGCGTGACCTACCAGGTGGTGCAGGAGGACGGGCGCACCGGCGTGGTCGTGCGCGCGCAGGAGAAGGCGCAGGGACCCAACTACCTGCAGGCCGGCTTCCGCATGCAGACCGACTTCAGCGGCACCTACGAAACCAGCCTGCGGCTGGCCCTGCTGCGCGCTCCGGTCACCGCCAATGGCGCCGAGGCCCGCGTCCTGCTGGGGCTGGGCAGCGAGCCAGGCATCCAGGGCGAGTACTACCACCCGTTCGACCCGATGGCCCGGTACTACTTCCAGGGGCGCCTGGGTATCCAGGACACCACGATGCCGGTATTCGACGCCGACGGGAACCGCACCGCCACCTACGATGCGGCGGTATCCGCCGTTCGGCTGGGACTGGGCCGGACGTTCGGCCTGGTGGGCGCCGTGGAGGCCGGCATGGAACGCAGCAGCGGCGAGGCCAGGATCCAGGTGGGCGATCCCGCGCTGCCCGACGTGGATGTCAGCGCGGGCAACTGGTACGCCAAGGCCACGGTGGATCGCGTGGACAGCCTGTATTTCCCGCGCGACGGCTACATGGGCCGCGCCACCTACCGCGCCACGGCCGGCTGGCTGGGCGGGGAGGCCGATTTCGAGGAGATCGGACTGGACCTGCTGGGCGCGCGTCCGTTCGGGCGCCACGCGCTGCAGCTCGGCGGCAGCTACTACAGCACGGTTTCAGGCACCCTGCCGCTGTACCAGCGCTACCGGATGGGTGGGCGCGGCCGGCTGGTGGGCTTCCGCTACAACGAACTGACCGGGCAGAACTATGCGGTGGTGATGGTGGGCTACACCTACCAGCTGGCCTCGTTCATGAGCCGCTCGACGGTGCTCGGTTCGACGCTGGAGTACGGCAACGCCTGGGAGGACCGCAGCGACATGCGGTGGTCCGACGGAATCTGGAACGGCAGCGTGTACCTGGGCTTCGATTCGTGGATCGGACCGATGCTGTTCGGCTACGGCATGCACGAAGGCGGAAGCGGCGTGGTCTTCCTGGAAATAGGCAAGCCCTTCTAGCGCAGGACCCCGGCCCGGACCATCACCAGACCGACCGGGTGATCCCCGCCATGGCTTGCAGGATGCGCGTGGTGGTCCCTCCCTGGAAACGGTCGATACGGGACCGTGGAATGCATCCGGCGGCGGATCGGCGGGAGCGGATCCCCCGGACCCCACAAGACGATGGACAGTTGTGCTAAATGAAGGCTCCGGCTGCGCCACGGGGAAGCAGCCTCAGTCCGGTTCCCAGGTTCCCCGGTTCCGAGCCAAGGATGAGCGCCTCCATGTCCGTGCATGCTCCGATACCACGACTGCCCAGGATGATGCGGGCGCTGGCCCTGGCTGGACTGCTGGCCGCGCCGGCCGCTTTCGCCCAGCCTGCACCCGTGCCGGCAGCGCAGGCGCAGCCTGCCGCGGAAACCGGCGCAGCGCCGGCGCAGGAGCGCGACGGCGTCGTCCGCTTCTACAACCGCGAGATCCTGACGCTGCGCAGCGAGTTCCTCGGCCGCTCGCCCGAACTGCGCGCGGCCACCGCCGAAGCCGGCATCCAGCGCGTCGTCGACCGGCCCGGGATGCCCGAAGTGACGTTCAGGAAGAGCGACCAGGGAACGCTGGTGCTGCTGGGCGGCGAGCTGGTCACCCTCATCACCCCGGGGGATCTGGACGTCCTGCACGAGCAGACCATGGAGCAGGCCCAGGCCGAGACCGCCAGGCGGCTGGGAGAAGCGGTCCGGGCGTCCCGCAACGACCGCCTCCCGGGCAACCTGACGCGCGGGATCCTGTGGTCGCTGGCCTCCACCGGCATGGCGATCCTGGCGATCATGGCCCTGGTCTGGATGGGCCGGCGTTCGCGCGAACGGCTGAGGCGCTGGGTGGACCGCCAGGCCCAGCCGAACGAACCGCTCCAGCACGTCGTGCTGGGGCTGCGGATATTCGTGGGCTGGATGTTCCGGCTGGTGATGGCCATCCTGATCCTGCTGGTGCTGGAGGAATGGCTGCGCTTCGTCCTGGGCCGCTTCGGCCTCACCCGGCCCTGGTCGGAAGCGATGACGGCATGGATCGTCGGCCGGCTGGTGGCGTGGTCCACGGCCATCGCCTCGGCCATTCCCAGCCTGGTCACGGCGGTCGTCATCTTCCTGCTGGCACGGGTGGCCACGCGCACCATCACCCTGACCTTCAAGGGCGTCCAGAGCGGCCGCTTCCAGTTGTTCGGCATCGACCGCGAGCTGGCCGAACCGACCCGCAAGCTGATCGTCGCCCTGGTCTGGCTGTTCGCGCTGGCCATGGCCTATCCCTACCTGCCCGGCTCGGATACGGCCGCGTTCAAGGGACTGAGCGTGCTGGTCGGCCTGATGGTGTCGCTGGGCGCTTCCGGCATCGTCGGCCAGGCGGCCGGCAGCTTCACCATCGTCTATTCCAGGACGATGAAGGCCGGCGAGTACGTACGCAGCGGCGAAATCGAAGGCGTGGTCCAGCACATCGGCCTGTTCACCACCCGGCTGAGGACGCTCACCGGCGTGGAAGTGAGCATCCCCAACAACGTCGTGCTGGGTGGGCAACTGCACAACTATTCGCGGAATCCGGAAGGACCCGGCATGTGGCTGGAAACCGGCGTCACGATCGGCTACGACGCGCCCTGGCGCCAGGTGCGGCGGATGCTGCTCGAGGCGGCGGCGAAGACGGACGGCATCCTCGCGCAACCCGAACCCTTCGTGCTGCAGACCGCGTTGTCCGACTTCTACGTCGAGTACCTGCTGCGCGCCAGGATCCCCGACCCGCTGCAGCGTCCGCTGGTGCTCACCCGGCTGCATGCCAACATCCAAGACGCATTCAACAGCGAAGGCGTGCAGATCATGTCGCCGCACTACAGGGACGATCCGGACCAGCCCAAGCTCGTCCCCCCCCGGCACTGGGAGCGCCTCCCCGGCCCGGACGAGCCGCCTGCCGGCGGCAACGCAGGGGATGCTGGCTGAGCATGAAAGGAGGCAGCCTGCGGGACGCGGGCACCCTGCACATGAAGTCCGATGCCTACTGCTTCGTCGCGGCGGCGGTTGCGTCCGCAGGAGTGAGGCGAGGCGGCGAATTGCAGAGCGGACAGGAGAATCGCGGAGCGCCGAAGCGCCCGCAAGTTCCTGATCTGAATGGAGGCCTGGGTCGGAATTGAACCGGCGTACGCGGATTTGCAGTCCGCTGCATGACCACTCTGCCACCAGGCCGGTGACGCTTGCCGCCGCAGTGTACCGCCGGCGGTCGACCGACAAAACAAAACCCCGTTGCCGGGGTCCGTTTTCGATCCTTTCCGGCGCCGGGGCGTCATCTGGATCCGTCGTATCTGGAGCGGGAAACGAGACTCGAACTCGCGACCTCAACCTTGGCAAGGTTGCGCTCTACCAACTGAGCTATTCCCGCTTGGGAGACGCGCATTTTAGGGATTCGGGCGGCGCTGTCAACCGTGTTTGCGCCGTCCCTCGCCGGAGCGGGCGGCCGCGGCCTGTTCGTCCGCGCGCAACGCCGGCCAGGCCGCATGCAGGTACTGGAAACCGGACCACAGGGTCAGGACCGCGGCCGCGGCCAGCAGCCAGTCGCCGATGTGGAACACGAACTCGCCCATCCAGATGTCGGTCCCGGGCCGCAGCGGATAGCGCGGGTTGATCGAATACAGCAGGCACGACAGCGCCACCATCTGCGCGACGGTCTTGACCTTGCCGATCGTGGCGACCTTGACCGTCGCCCGCTGGCCCAGTTCGGCCATCCATTCGCGCAGCGCCGACACGGCGATCTCGCGCCCGACGATGACCGAGGCCCAGAATGCCATCCACGGCGTCGGATGGCCCTGCACGATCAGGAACAGGGCCACGGCCACCATCAACTTGTCGGCGACCGGGTCCAGGAAGGCGCCGAAGGCCGAGTACTGGTGGTAGCGGCGCGCGATCCAGCCGTCCAGCCAGTCGGTGACCGCGGCCAGGATGAACACCGCGGCGGCGGCGAAATTGGTCCATCGGTACGGCAGGTAGAACACCCCCACCAGCACCGGGATCAGCACGATCCGCAGCAGGGTCAGCCAGGTCGGGACGGTCAACTTCATCGGGTCGGTTCTAGCCCTGTTCCGCCGGAGGCGCCAGTCCGTGCAGGGTAGCGTAGATGCGCGCGGCCAGGGCGGCGTTGATGCCTTCCACCCGCGCGATCTCCTCCTCGCCGGCGGCCTTGAGCCCGGCCAGCCCGCCGAAATGGCGCAGCAGCGCCGCGCGCCGGCGCGGACCGATGCCGGGGATGTCCTCCAGCCGGCTGCTGGTACGCGCCTTCTGCCGCCGGCCGCGGTGGCCGGTGATGGCGAAGCGGTGCGCCTCGTCGCGGACCTGCTGGATGAACTGCAGCGCCGGCGAGGCTGCGCCCGGGCGCAGTTCGCGGCCGTCGGCCAGGACCAGGGTCTCGTCGCCGGCGCGGCGCTGTTCGCCCTTGGAAACTCCGACCAGCAGCACGCCCTCCACGCCCAGGTCGGCCAGTGCCTCGCGCGCCTGCGCCAGCTGGCCGGCGCCGCCGTCGATCAGCAGCACGTCCGGCAGCACTGCATTGGCCGCGCCGGCCGCGTCGGCCTCCAGCGCGCGGCGGAAGCGGCGCTCGATCGCCTGGCGCATCGCCGCGTAGTCGTCGCCCGGCTCGATCTCGGCGATGTTGTAGCGCCGGTACTGGTTGCGCACCGGTCCGGCCGGGTCGAACACCACGCACGAGGCCACCGTCGCCTCGCCCAGGGTGTGGCTGATGTCGAAGCACTCGATCCGCGCCGGCACCTCGGCCAGGCCGAGCAGGTCGCGCAGGCCCTCGCTGCGCGCCTGCTGCGCACCGCGGCTGGCCAGCTCGGTGGCCAGGGCCAGTTGCGCGTTGCGCCGGGCCAGGTCCAGGTAACCGGCGCGCTCGCCGCGCACGCTCGATTTCAGCGCGACCTTGCGCCCGGCGGCCTCGGCCAAGGCCAGTTCGATCAGGTCCGCGTCGGGGATCGCGCGGTCGAGCACGATCTCCGCCGGCGGCGGCTGTTCGGCGTAGTACTGCGACACGAACGCGGCCAGCACTTCCTCCGCGCTGTCTTCGCCGTTGGTGCGCGGGAAAAACGCGCGGGTGCCCAGGTTGCGGCCGTCGCGGAAGGCCAGCAGCAGCACGCAGGCGGCGCTGCCCTGCATCGCACAGGCCAGCACGTCGAGGTTGGCGGCATGGCCGTCCACGTACTGGCGCGCCTGCAGCCCGCGCAGGGTGGCCAGCAGGTCGCGCAGGCGCGCGGCCTCCTCGAACTCGAGTTTGGCGCTGGCCGCTTCCATTGCCGCGGCCAGTTCCTCGCCCAGTTCGTCGCTGCGGCCCTCCAGGAACAGCGAGGCGCGGCGCACCGATTCGGCGTAGTCGTCCGCCTCCACCAGCGCCACGCACGGCGCGCTGCAGCGGCCGATCTGGTACTGCAGGCACGGCCGGCTGCGGTTGCGGAACACGCTGTCCTCGCAGCTGCGCAGGCGGAACAGCTTGTGCATCAGGTCCATGGTCTCGCGCACCGCGCCGGCGCTGGCGTAGGGACCGAAGTAGCGACCGGGCACCGCACGCGGACCGCGGTGGAAGGCCAGCCGCGGCCAGCGCTCCTGGGTCAGCAGCACGTACGGATAGCTCTTGTCGTCGCGCAACGACACGTTGTAGCGCGGCGCCAGCGACTTGATCAGCTGGTTCTCCAGCAGCAGCGCCTCGGCCTCGGTGCGGGTCACCGTGACTTCCATGCGCGCCACCTGCGCCACCATCGCGTGGATGCGCGGGGTCTTGGGGGTATTGGCGAAATAGCTGGCCACGCGCCGCTTCAGTGCGCCGGCCTTGCCCACGTACAGCAGGCCGCCGTCGGCGGCGTACATCCGGTACACCCCCGGCGCGGTGCTCAGTTGCGCGACGAAGGCCTTGCCGTCGAACGCCATCGCCGCCGGATCACCCGCCGGATCGCTCATTCGCTGATCGAAACGTCTTCCAGGCTGCCGCTGGCGATGTCGTAGCGCAGCACGCCGTGGGCGTCGGTTTCGGCGATCCACACCGAGCCGGCGGCGATGGCCAGGCCGGTGGGACCGTGCAGGCGTCGCGGCAGGCCCACCGTGGCCAGTTCGCCGCCGCCCAGGCGCAGGGTGCGCAACATGCCGTTGCCGCTGTCGGCGATCCACAGCAGCGGCGCATCGGCGCTCAACGCGATCCCGAGCGGATGCTGCAGCCGCGCGCTGGAACGCGGGCCATCGGCATCGCCGAACTCCCACAGCCCCTGCCCGACCAGGGTCTGCACCAGGTCGTTGCGCAACTGCAGCGCGCGCACCGACGAACCCAGCGCATCGCACACGTACAAGGCCTGCTGCACCGCGGCCAGGCCGGCCGGCTGCGCGAACGCGGCCATCATCGCGTTGCCGTCGCGCAGGTCCAGGCGCCCGGAGCCGGCGCGCAGGCGCAGCTCGCCGCGGCCCAGGTCGCAGCTCCAGATGCGGTTGTCGCCGGCGCTGGCGATGTGCACCTCGTTGCCGGCCACGGCCAGCGCCAGCGGATGGTTGAGCGGGCTGCGCGCGTTCGGATTGAGCGGGCCTTCGACCGGATCGCCGGCGCGGCCGTTGCCGCACAGCGTGTCGACCTGGCCGCCGCGCAGGTGGATACGGCGCAGGGCATGGTTGCCGGTGTCGGCCACGTACAGGTATTCGCGCTCCAGGGCCAGGCCCTGCGGGCGGTTGAACGCGGCCTGGTCGGCCGGCCCGTCCATGAAGTCGGCGGTGCCCAGGCCGAACTGGCGCAGGATGCGGCCGCCATGGCTGCATTCGAGGATGCGGTGATGGCCGCTGTCGGCGATGAACAGCCGGTCGGCGCTGGCGGCGATGCCGGCCGGGAAGCGCAGCGGCAGGCGCGGCTCGGGCGCGGTCTCGGTCGACAGCAGGTCCTCGTCCATCGGCGGCGGCAGGCCCTGGCACAGCGCGGTCAGCGCGCGCTCCAGGTCGCCGTCGCCACCCAGGCCGACGAAGCGTTCGCGTTCCTGGCCCTGGGCATCGACCAGCAACAGGGTCGGCCAGGCGTCGATGCCGTAGCGTTGCCAGGCGGTCCAGTCCGCATCGAGCAGCACCGGCGAGGCCACGCCCAGCCGGCGCAGCAGCTTGAGCGAGCGCTGCGGCACCCGTTCGCTGTCGAAGCGCGGCACCTGCACCACCAGGACCTGCAGCCGGCCGGGATTGCGCGCCTGCCATTGCGCCAGCTCGGCCAGGCGCTGCGCGCACCAGGCCGATGCCGCGTTGACGAAGGCCAGCACCACCGGCCGGCCGCGCAGTTCGTGCAGCGAGGTCGCCTGGGCGTTGAGCCAGGGAAGTCCGCCGGGCAGTTCCTGGAGAGTGGCCGCGTTCATGGGACGATTATGCCGGACCCCGGCCCGCCGGACAGGCGCGCGACGACCGCCTGTGCCGCCGTATCGACCAGTCGCCAGACGTGGTCGAAGTCGACGGCGGCGCCGTAGTACGGATCGGGCACCTCGCCCGCGGCCTGGACTCCGGCCCAGTCCAGCAGCAGCACCGCGCGCCCGCGGGCGGCATCCGGCGCCAACCGTCGCACGTCGCGCAGGTTGTCGGCATCGGCGCACAGCAGCCAGTCGAAGTCCTCGAAATCGCGTGGCCGCAGCTGCCGCGCGCGCAGCCCGGCGATGTCCACGCCGTGGCCGCGGGCGCAGGCGATCGCCCGCCGGTCCGGCGCCTGGCCGGCATGCCAGCCGCCGGTGCCGGCCGAATCCACCTGCACCCGGCCGGCCAGCGGCGAGGCCTCGATGCGCGCGCGCAACGCGCCTTCGGCCAGCGGCGAACGGCAGATGTTGCCCAGGCATACGACCAGCAGCCGCGTCATCCGGGTTTTCCGGCAAACGGCGCGACGACAGTCACGCCGACCGACCCGGCCCCGGTGGCGCCCCGCGCGGCGAAATTCCGCGCCGTGGCTCCGGAGGCGATTCGCGGCACCGGCCTCATCTGGCCGCCGCCTGCAGGCGCGCTTCGGCGCGGGCCAGGTCCTCGGGCGTGTCCACGCCGGGCGGGAACGGCTCCGGCGCCAGCGCCACCGCGATGCGGTGGCCGGCCTCCAGCGCCCGCAACTGCTCCAGCGACTCGATCCGCTCCAGCCGCCCCGGCGGCATCCGCGCGAAGGTCTGCAGGAAGCCGGCGCGGTAGGCGTAGATGCCGATGTGGCGCAGCCAGTGTCCGCCCGGCGGCAACACGTCGCGGTCGCGGGCGAAGGCGTCGCGCGGCCACGGCAGCGGCGCGCGGCTGAAATACAGGGCGTCGCCGGAGGCCGCGCAGACCAGCTTGACCGTATTCGGGTCGAACAGGGTTTCGGCATCGGCGACCGGTTCGGCCAGGGTCGCCATCGGTGCGCCGCTGTCGACCAGCGCGCGGGCCACCTCGCGGATGCCACTGGGCGGGGCGAACGGCTCGTCGCCCTGCAGGTTCACCACCACGGTCTCGTCGTCCCAGCCGGCGACCGCGGCGCATTCGGCCAGGCGGTCGGTGCCGGAGGCGTGATCGGGCGAGGTCATCGCCACCCGCACCCCGGCCACGCCGGACACGGCCTCGGCCACGCGCGCGTCGTCGGTGGCCAGCCACACCTCGCGCGCGCCGGCAGCCAGCGCGCGCCGCGCCACGTGCAGGACCAGCGGCTCCCCGCCCAGCAGGCGCAGCGGCTTGCCCGGCAGGCGGCTGGCGGCGTAGCGCGCCGGCACGGCGACGACGAATTCGGTCTGCGGCTGCATCGGTTCCTCCCAGGCGAACGTCCCATTGTAGGAGCCCGTCTTGCGGGCGACACGGGAATGCCGGAACCACGGGATCTTCGCCTGTCCGATGGCCTCGGGTCGCCCGCAAGACGGGCTCCTACAAGGGAAGCGGTGGCGGCGAGCTCAGCGCAGGTGGGCCAGGCGATCCAGCAGGGCGACCCAGAACGCGGCCGGCAGTTCGGCGTCGACCGGAACCGAGTGGCAGCGCGCGTCGGCGAAAGCGGCGCACTTGACCGCGTCCTTCTCGGTCATCAGCACCGGCAGGTCGTTGCCGAACTGCAGGTCCTCGGCGCGGTAGGCGTGGTGGTCGGGGAAGGCGTGCGGGACCACGCCCACGCCCAGCCCGCGCAGCATGTCGAAGAAGCGCTGCGGGTTGCCGATGCCGGCCACCGCGTGCACGCGTACACCGGTGTAGGAGGCCAGCGCGCGTGGCCGCCCGCCGGCCATCGGCAACGCCACGCGCGCCTGCAGCTGCATCGGCCACTCGCCGAAGCCGGTACCACCCTGCCCGCCCCCCTGCCCCAGGTTGACCACGCGGAAGTCGCAGCAGCGGCCGCGCTCGACCGGCTCGCGCAGCGGCCCGGCCGGCAGCGGGCGGCCGTTGCCGTAGCGGCGCACGCCGTCGACCACTTCGATCTCGATGTCGCGCGCCAGGCGGTAGTGCTGCAGGCCGTCGTCGCACACGACGATGTCGCAACCGGCCTGGACCAGCGCGCGCGCCGCGGCGGCGCGGTCGCGGTCCACCCGCACCGGCACCGCCAGCCGCCGTGCGATCAGGAGCGGTTCGTCGCCGCCATCCTCCGCCGGCGTGTCGGCGGTGACCCAGCGCGGCGTGTTCCCGTCGCGCCGCCCGTAGCCGCGGCTGGCCACGCCCGGGCGCCAGCCGGCCTCGACCAGCTTCTGCACCAGGGCCAGGGTCAGCGGCGTCTTGCCGGCGCCGCCAGCGGCCAGGTTGCCGATCACCACCACCGGCGCGTCCACACGGCGCTGGCGCAGCACGCCGCCGCGGTACAGGCGCCGGCGCAATGCGATGGCGCCGGCGTACAGCGGCGCCAGCAGCCGTGTCCACCACGGCACCGGGGCATCGCCGAACCACCAGGCCGGCGTCCGTGGCGCGCTCCTGCTCATCGCGTCGGTCCTGTTCGCTGCGCCACGCGTTGCTTCACCCACCCCGGCGCTCGCGGAACTGCATGCTGTGCAGGTGCTCGTACAGGCCACCGGCGGCCATCAACTCGGCATGGGTGCCGCGTTCGACCAGCCGGCCCTGGTCCAGCACCAGTACCTGGTCGGCGTGCTCGATGGTCGACAGGCGGTGGGCGATCACCAGGGTGGTGCGGTCCGGCATCAGCCGCTGCAGCGCGTCCTGCACGAGGCGTTCGGATTCGTTGTCCAGCGCGGCGGTGGCCTCGTCCAGGATCAGGATCGGCGAGTCGCGCAGGATCGCGCGGGCAATGGCCAGGCGCTGGCGCTGGCCGCCGGACAGCAGCGCGCCGTTCTCGCCGATCGGCGTGTCCAGCCCGTGCGGCAGCCGTTCGATGAACTCCCAGGCGTTGGCCGCCTCGGCCGCGGCGCGGACCGCCGCCGGATCGGCCTGCGCGCCATAGGTGATGTTGGCCGCGACCGTGTCGTCGAACAGCATCACCTTCTGCCCGACCAGGGCGATCTGCCGGCGCAGGTCGGCCAGGCGGTAGTCGTCCAGCGGCACGCCATCGAGGGTGATGCGGCCGCTGCTGGGTTCGTAGAAGCGCGGCACCAGCCGCACCAGGCTGGTCTTGCCGCTGCCCGAGCGCCCGACGATCGCGGTCACCGTGCCCGGCCGCGCGGTGAAACCGATGTCGTCCAGAGCGAAGCCGGGCTGGTCGCGGTAGCGCAGGCTGACCCGGTCGAAGACCAGTTCGCCGCGCGCGCGGCCGAGGGTGCGGGTGCCGGTGTCGGCCTCCTCCTCCGCGTCCAGGATCGCGAACAGGCGTTCGGCGGCGGCCACGCCGCGCGAGACCGCAGTCTGCACGCTGGTGATCCGGCGCAGCGACGGGATGATCGCCATCATCGCCGTCATCAGCATCACGAACTGGCCCGCGTCCAGCTGCCCGACCAGCGCCTCGCGGGTGGCGACCCAGACGATCGCCGCCAGCGCCAGCGCCGCCAGCAACTGGGTCATCGCCGAGGCGCCGGCGCGGGTGCTCTCGACCTTCATGTTCAGGCCGAGGATACGGTTGGCCAGCGCCGAATAGCGCGAGATCTCCAGCGCCTGCGAGCCGTGGATCTTGACGTCCTGCTGCGCGGCCAGCGACTGCTCGGCGCTGGCCGCCATGCGGCCCATGCCGTCCTGGATGCCGCCGCTGATGCGCCGGTAGCGCTTGCCCACGTACCAGACGATCACGCCGATCAGCGGGGTGATCAGCAGCATGGCGAAGGTCACCTTGACGCTGGCGAACAGCATCAGCCCGAGCAGGTAGGCGATGGTCAGGCTGTCGGTGACCAGGGTCTTGAGTGCGTCGGCGCTGGCCTGGGTGACCTGCTCGGTGTCGAAATTCAGGCGGCTGACCATCACCGGGGTGGACTCGGCGTCGAACCGGGTCGAAGGCAGGCGCAGGTACTTGGCCAGCACCTGCTCGCGCAGGTCGCGGACCACGCTGCGGCCGGTGCGGGCCATGCCGTAGTCGGTGACGAAGGTGGCCAGGCTGCGCAGCACGAACAGGCCGACGATGGCCAGCGGCAGCACCACCGCGTCCCTGGGCTCGGGCTTGACGAAGCTGTTGGTCAGCGGCTCCATCAGGCGCACGAAGCTGCCGCCGGCCACCGCCTCGATGATCATGCCGACCAGCGCGGCGGCCAGGAACGGCCAGTAGCGGCCGGTGTAGCCCAGCAGGCGCTTGTAGATCGGCCACACCGGCGGGTGGCGGTCGCTCAAGGTTGCCGCTCCTGCGACGGGGCGTCGGGCGACGGGGTTTCCGGCGCGGTGGCGATGGCGATGCGGCGGAAGCCCAGTTGCGCCAGCGCGTCCTGCGCGGTCACCACCGCCTGGTACGGCGTGCGCGCATCGGCGCGCAGCAGCACCGGCTGCTCGCGGTCGTCGCCGGCGGCCTCGGCGATCGCCTGCTTGACCGCCTCGATGCCGGTGCGCAGCACCTCGTCCTGGCCGACGAAGTAGCGGCCGTCGGCGTTGACCAGGATGTTCAGCGTCTTCGCCGGCGCCGGCGCCTGCGGGCTGGCCACCGGCAGCTGCAGCTGCAGGGTCGAGCGCACGTCGAAGGTGGTGGTGATCACGAAGAACACGATCAGCACCAGCACCACGTCGATCAGCGGCACCAGGTCGATGGCCGGCTCGTCGTAGGCGCGCTGGTCACGGATGCGCATGGCGGCCTCAGCGGCGCGCGGGCGCGGCGGGTGCCGGGCGCGCGCCGGCGCCGCGCGCGGCGGCCGCCTGCACCGCGGCGACCGGGACCGCCGGCGCGGCGCGGGTGGTGTCCAGCGCATCCAGCAACGCGGTCGCCTCCTGTTCCATCTCGATCACGTAGCCGGCGATGCGGCTGCGGAAGTAGCGGTGGAAGATCAGCGCCGGCACCGCCACGATCATGCCGGTGGCGGTGCACACCAGCGCCTTGCCGATGCCGCCGGCGAGCTGGTTCACGTCGCCCAGGCCATGGTCGAGGATGCCCAGGAACATCTGGATCATGCCCACCACCGTGCCCAGCAGGCCCAGCAGCGGGCCGGCCGAGGCGATGGTGCCCAGCGCGCTGAGGAAGCGTTCCATCTTGAACACCAGGTGGCGGCCGCTGTCCTCCAGCCGCTCGCGGATCACGTCGCGCGGCTTGTTGCGCACGTCCAGGGCGGCGGCCAGCAGCGCACCCAGCGGCGAATTGCGGCGCAGCGATTCGATGTGGGCCGGATCCAGCTGGCCGCGCGTGGCCCAGTTGCGGACCTCCTCGCCCAGCCGTGGCGGCATGACCTCGGCGCGGCGCAGGCTCCACAGCCGCTCCAGGATGATCGCCAGGGCCGCCACGCCCAGCAGCAGCAACGGCAGCATCGGCCATCCACCGGCCTTGACCAGCTCCCACACCTTGACCACCTCCGGCACCGGGCCGCATTGCACGAACTCCTAGGATGACGGCAAACGCCGGCCGCGCGCCAGCCCGCCGGGCGGGGAACGCGGCGCGGTGCACGTTCCGGCGGGCGCGGTGGCGGTTGCGGTGAAGCATTGGCCATGCACCCAAGGCCGCTGGGCATCGACCTTTGTAGGAGCCCGTCTTGCGGGCGACACGACGGATCGGCACGAGCGACTCCTTGTCTGGTTCCGACACCCGATCGACCGCCCGCGGCCGGGCCGCCGTGCTCGAGACACGGGCGTCCGGCCGGGCGCTGGCGAACGTCAGGCGGGTGGATGGGGTCGGGGTCGCCCGCAAGACGGGCTCCTACAAGGGCCGGTCGCGGGGGTCCCAGAGGTGCGGGCGCCAGGGGCGGCGTTCGCGTACGGCCAGGCCGCCGGCATCGAGCCAGACCCGGATCGCGCCCGATCCCGGCGTGGCCAGGACCTCGGCGCCCTGGTACCGCCAGCGCCGCACCACCTCCTCGCGCGGATGGCCGAAGCGGTTGCCGTGGCCGGCGGCGACCAGCGCCAGGCGCGCGCCGGTGGCGGCGACGAAGCCGCCCGACGAGGCGCCACCGCTGCCGTGGTGCGGCACCACCACCACGTCGGCGCGCAGCACCTCCGGCGTGCGCAGCAGGCGCTGCTCGACCACTTCGCCGATGTCGCCGGTCAGCAGCACCGCCCCGTAGCGCGAAGCCACCCGCAGCACGCAGCTGGCCTCGTTGCGCAGGTAGGGGAAATGCGGCGGCGGATGCAGGAAGCGGAACTCCACCCCGTCCCAGGTCCAGCCCTCCCCGGCCCGGCAGCGCCGCCGCACCGCCACCGGCGCCCCGGCCGGCGCCAGCGAATCGGCCACCGGCAGCGCCCGCTCCACCGCCGGCCAGCCGCCGGCATGGTCCTGGTCGGCATGGCTGACCACCACCCGGTCCAGCCGCGCGATGCCCAGCGCGCGCAGCGCGGGCACCACCACCCGTTCGCCGGCGTCGTAACCGTCGCGCACCGCCGGCCCGGCGTCGTACAGCAGTACGTGGTGCGCGGTGCGTACTACCACCGCCAGCCCCTGCCCCACGTCGAGCACGTGCAGCTCGACGCCGCCCGGACCCGGCAGTTCGCGCGGCGGATGCAGCAGCGGCAACCACAGCAGCAGCGCCAGCCCGCGGCCCGGCAGGCCGCGCGGCAACAGCAGCCAGAACGCGCCCAGTACCGCCAGCGGCAACGCGGACGTGCGCGTCTCCGGCAACCACCACAGCGCGAAGCGGCTGGAGGCCATGAGGCGGAAGAGCCACCAGCTCGGTTCGAAACAGGCCGCCGCCGCGCGCCACGCCCAGGCGCCCGCGCCTGTGTGCACCGCCTCCAGCGCCGTGCCCAGCAGCGACAGCGGCACCACCACCAGGCTCCACCACGGGATCGCCAGCAGGTTGGCCAGCGGCCCGGCCAGGGACGCCTGCCGGAACAGCACCACGCCCAGCGGCAGCAACCCCAGCGTAGCCACGCCCTGCGCGGACAGGAAATCGCGCAGCCAATGCCGCGCGCCCGTGGCCGGCAGGCACCACACCAGCCAGGCCACGCCGGCGAAGCTGAGCCAGAATCCGGCCTGCAGCACCGCCAGCGGATCGACCAGCAGGATCGCCAGCAACGCCAGCGACAGCGCCTGCCACATTCCCAGCGGCCGACGCGCCAGCCGCGCCAGCGCCACCACTGCGATCATCAGCAGCGTGCGCACGGTCGGCAGCGCGAACCCCGCCACCGCCGCGTACCCGGCCGCGCCCAGCACCGCCGCGACCGCCGCGGCCTGCGGCCGTGGCCAGCGCCGTCCCAGCGAAGGCAGCAGCCACCACAGCGCCATCGCCAGCCACGCGCAGAACCCGGCGACCATGCCGACATGGAACCCGGAGATCGCGATCAGATGAGTCAGCCCGACCGCGCGCAGCGTCTCCCAGTCGGCATCGTCCAGGCCGCGGGTATCGCCCAGCGCCAGCGCGCGCACGAAGCGCGCCGACGGCGACGCCACCGCCGCATCGATGCGCAATGCCATCGCCCCACGCCAGGCATCGATCCCCGCGGCCGGCGCCAGCGGCCGCGCCAGCTGCGGTGCGCGCACGTGGCCGGTGGCGGCGACCCGCTGCGCCAGCGCATGGCGGCCGGCATCGAACCCGCCGGGATTGGACAGCCCGCGCGGCGCACGCAGCTTCAGCTGCAGCTCCCAGCGCGCGCCCGGCCGCAGGGCCAGGCGTGGCCCCGGCTCCAGCGCACCGAAGTCGTCGTACCAGGCCAGCTGCAGGCGGCGTCCGCGCAACGGCTCCGGCGCGGTGCCGTCGACGCGGAACTGGAAGCGCGTACGCCGCGCCTCATGCGCAGGCAGGTCCAGCACCTGCCCGGTCACGCGCACCTCACGCCCTTCCCACGCCGGCGGCAATTGCGCGTCCAGCGCCCAGCCGGCGTGCAGCGCCGCCCAGCCGAACCCGACCAGCAGCGCCCCCGCCACGCGCCAGCGCCACGGCCGCGCCCAGGCCAACGCACCGACGACAGGCAGCAGCCAGCGCACTGCCAGCGGCGGCAACGCCGGCAGGAACAGGCAGGCCACCGTCCCGCCCAGCAGCGCCGCCGCGCAGGCCAGGCCGAACGGATGCGGCGCAGGCGATGCCACCGCCGGTGGCGGCAGCGGCACCACGCCCGCGGACGGAAGCGCGGCCACCGCTACAGGTCCAGCGGACTACGCACCGCCGAGGCACCGCGGCCCAGCACGTGCGTATAGATCTGCGTGGTCGACAGGTCCTTGTGGCCGAGCAGCTCCTGCACGGTGCGGATGTCGTAGCCGGCTTCCAGCAGGTGGGTGGCGAAGGAATGGCGCAGGGTGTGCGCGCTGACCGGCTTGGCGATCCCGGCCGCCACGCGGGCACGCTTCAACGCCCGCGACAGCACCGCATCGTCGAGGTGGTGCCGCGCATGCGCGCCGGTGCGCGGATCGCGCGAACGACGCTCGGCGGGGAACAGGTACTGCCAGCCTGGATCCAGCGGCGCCTGCGGATACTTGCGCGCCAGCGCATGCGGCAGCCAGACCCGGCCACCCCCGGCCGCGACATCCTGTTCGTGCAACAGGCGCACCCGCTCGACCTCGCGCTGCAGCAATTCCACCAGCGAGCGCGGAAGCACCGTACGCCGGTCCTTGCCACCCTTGCCATCGCGCACCAGGATCTCCTGCCGGGCGAAGTCCACGTCCTTGACCCGCAAGCGCAGGCCCTCCATCAGGCGCATGCCGGTCCCGTAGAGCAGGCTGGCCAGCAGCCAGGTGCGGCCCTGCATCTGCACCAGCAGGCGCTCCACCTCCGGCGCCGACAACACGACCGGCAAGCGTTGCGGCCGCTTGGCGCGGACCACGTCCTCCATCCATGGCAAGTCCACGCCGAGGACATCCCGGTACAGGAACAGCAACGCCGACAACGCCTGGTTCTGAGTACTGGAGGCCACCTGCCCCTCCAGCGCCAGCGACGAAAGAAAAGCCTCGACCTCCGCGACGCCAAGCTCCCGCGGATGGCGGCGCCCGTTGGCCGCCACGAACCGCCGGATCCAGCCCAGGTAGACCTTCTCCGTGCGCAGGCTGTAGTGCTTCAGCCGGAGCCGGCGCCGAACCTCCCCGAACAATCCCGGCCTGGGACCGCCCGCACTGGATATCTCCCCGTTTTCGGGCGCATAAGACATAGCGCTTCGTCCATGAAGCAATTCCCGGCGATCCTCGCATGGCCTGATCGACCCCGACCATCAGGCAAATGATTGGTGGCAGGTAGGATTTCCCCTTGACTGCCTGCACGCCGCCAGATGAACATCCGGCGCATATCCCCGGAAACGGGGTCTACTTAGAGTTAGACCGCATGAGAGTTCTTGCAGCCATCCTCCCAGCTCTTCTCCTTGCCTCATGCAAACCTGCGGCACCGCAGCCATTCGACTTTACAAAGGCAGGCATCGGGGTTCTTCCCGGATGCCCGGCGCTACTCGGCGTCGAGAATGTAGTCATCTCCGGCGAGAGTGGCGTTGACTTCCGCGTCTGCAAAGCAACCCACGCTCCAACCGGAAAAGTGCTCTTTGATGTCTATGTTGGCGAGCATCCCGGCACTCCTGAGAGTGGCTTAAAGTACGGGGGAGCCACAACGGTCAATGGTAAAACCCTGATCTGGTTCAACACCCGCACCAGGGGTGGCTGGGGATCGCCTCGCATCTGGCATACCTATCTGCCAACGGGCAGTCCGCGTGGCACAGTAATGGTCGTAACGTTGGTCACCCACTCGCCCGGAGAGCTAGATCGCATTGCTCCGTTGATCGCACATCTGACACCAAGTCGGTAGTCTGCGGTCTAACAATTCATTCAAGCCGACGCCGCTTCGCGGCGCGGCTTAATTCAGGCGTTAGGCCGTGATGACAGGTATCGACGTAGTTGTTGCCGAGAAGAGCGAATTGCCAACGACGCAGCGGTTCTACGAGTCGCGTGGATATGGTGGCACGGCCGTCGTTCCGTCGGATTTTGTCGTGCTCGCAAAGGAGCAAAATAGGATTGTTGGTGTCGGCCGCTTGTGCCAGGAGCATGAGTTGCTTTGGCTTCGCGGCATGCAGGTTGAACCGCGGTTTCAGCGTCAAGGCATCGGCGCCAGAATCTTGGGGCGGTTAGATCAAGAGATCGGCAACCGCTGGTGCTGTTGTCTACCCTATGATCACTTGGTCAACTTCTATCGCCAAGCAGGATTCGAGCGGGCCACAGAAAATTTGCCAATGGCGCTTGGTGAGCGCTTAGACAGCTATCTGTCTCGGGGGCTAAAGGTAGTGGCAATGGTTCGGGGCGTGGAGTCACGGCCTAACAATTCATTCAAGCCGAACCCGCTTCGCGGGTCGGCTTAATTCAGGCGTTAGACGTGCAAGAGAGCATCTCGCCACTGACAAAACTTGATCAGGCGCTGTCAGACCCGTCGGGCGTTTACGTCAATGCTGGTGTCGATCCTTCTGACTACTATGCAAGCATTGCTGATGACATCCGGAAGCACCTATGTGAGCCATTTACGGTCAGTGCTGTGGTCATGCCCCCCGGCTTTGCGGGCAGTAGTCCAGGGAGCCGTATTTCCGGCCAATGCGTGGCGCATCGCGCTGGCTACTGGCTCATATATCAGCCTGACCAGGATCGGTTCTATTGCTTTTGGGGCACAGACCCCGGCAACCTTGGCGCTCACGGCGTCTCCGGCAGCCCTCTTTACTGTTGGTCTGCGTGAGCACGTCTAACCATTCATTCAAGCCGAACCTGCTTCGCAGGTCGGCTTAATTCAAGCGTTATACGGCAAGAGCAGTGCACTCTCGGTTTCCGAAAATTCCGACACGACAAAGCGGAGTCGCCTGATTGACCAGCCAACGTCGCCACTCGAATATCAACAAGG
>Ga0160472_100556_pt1 | contig 22736 bp, 18 predicted proteins | sample HID1973M_E11MG_FD_108267 | JGI IMG/M metagenome (GOLD analysis project Ga0160472, IMG submission 108267) | Enriched mosquito-associated microbial communities from UW Madison campus, WI, USA - HID1973M_E11 MG | ecosystem: Host-associated > Arthropoda: Insects > Digestive system > Unclassified ... | reverse complement strand
TGACCGCGTACAGGCCGCGCTTGACGCTGGCGATAATCTCCTGCGGGTCGCGGTCGCCGTTGAGCATGTAGGTGTTGGTCATGCGGGGCATCGGCAGTGCGGCGTAGCTTTCGCGGCGGGCGTTGCCGGTGACGGGCATCTTCATCAGCCGCGCGTTCATGGTGTCTTGCAGGTAGCCGCGCAGGACGCCGTCCTCGATCAGCGTGGTGCAGTTGGTGGCGTTGCCCTCGTCGTCCATGTTGAGCGAGCCGCGGCGGTTGGAGAGGGTGCCGTCGTCCACCACCGTCACGCCCCTGGCGGCCACGCGCTGGCCGATCATGCCGGCGAAGGCCGACGAGCCCTTGCGGTTGAAGTCGCCTTCCAGGCCGTGGCCGACGGCCTCGTGCAGCAGCACGCCGGGCCAGCCCGGGCCGAGCACCACGGTCATGGCGCCGGCCGGGGCAGGGCGCGCCTCGAGGTTGACCAGCGCGGACGAGACCGCCTCGTCGACATATTGCTGCAGCAGTTCGTCGGTGAAGTAGCCGTAGGCATAGCGCCCGCCGCCACCCGACGAGCCGATCTCGCGGCGGCCGTTGTGCTCGGCGATCACCGTGACCGACACGCGCACCAGCGGCCGCACGTCGGCGGCGATCACGCCGTCGCTGCGGGCCACGAGCACCACGTCGTATTCACCGGCGAGACCGGCCATCACCTGCACCACGCGCGGGTCCTTGGCGCGCGCCATGCGCTCGACGCGGCCCAGCAGGGCGACCTTGTCGGTGGCGCTCATCGAATCCAGCGGATCGTTCGGCGTGTACAGGTTGCGGCCCGACTGGGAGGCCAGCGCGCCGGCCACCTTGACGCGGCCATTGCCGCTGCGGCCGATGGTGCGGGTAGCCGCCGCGGCCTGCGACAGCGCCGGCAGGGAGATGTCGTCGGAGTACGCGAAGGCGGTCTTCTCGCCCGACACGGCGCGCACGCCCACGCCCTGGTCGATGCTGAAGCTGCCCGACTTGACGATGCCTTCCTCGAGGCTCCAGGCCTCGTTGCGGGTGTACTGGAAGTACAGGTCGGCGTAGTCGACCTTGTGCGTGAAGATGTCGGCCAGCACGCGCTGCAGCTTGGCTTCGTCCAGCCCGTAGGGCGTGAGCAGCAGCTGCTGGGCGGTGGCAAGGTTGCGGATTCCGAGGTCGCCGGCGTTCATGTAAGTCCTTTGTTCTTGGGGTTCGGGGCCGTAAAGTCCGGTCCCGTCATCTGTCTGACATGCTACAGCACCCGGTGCCGCAGCGCCGGCAGGTTTTGCCTCACTTCGGCAAGCCGGGCCGGGTCGATCGTGCCGCGCACCACGCCTTCGCCCTCGGGCAGCACGTCGATCACTTCGCCCCAGGGATCGACCAGCATCGAGTGGCCCCACGTGCGCCGGCCGTTCTCGTGCTTGCCGCCCTGCGCCGCCGCCAGCACATAGCACTGGTTTTCCACGGCGCGGGCACGCAGCAGGATCTCCCAGTGGGCCTTGCCGGTGGTGTAGGTGAAGGCCGCAGGCATCAGGATCAGGCTGGCCCCGCCGTCGCCGGCCAGTTGCCGGTACAGCTCGGGAAAGCGCAGGTCGTAGCACACCGACATGGCCACGGGGCCGCACGGCGCCTCGAAGCGCACCGGGGTGGTGCCGGCGAGGATGGTGCGCGACTCGTCGTAGCTTTCGGTGCCCTTGGTGAAGCCGAACAGGTGGATTTTGTCGTAGCGGGCCACGCGCTCGCCGCGCGGGTCGTAGGCGAGCGAGGTGTTGTAGACGCGGCCGGGGTCGTCGCACCACAGGGGCAGCGTGCCGCCGACCAGCCACACGCGGTGGCGGCGCGCGGCGTCGGCCAGGAAGTCCTGGACCGGGCCGTCGCCATCCTGCTCGCGGATGGCGACCTTGTCGCTCTCGTGCTGGCCCATCATGCAGAAGTATTCCGGCAGCAACACCAGCCCGGCGCCACCCTGCGCGGCGTCGGCGATAAGGGCGTCGGCACGCTTGAGGTTGGCATCGAGCGAGGTGCCGGAGACGGTCTGCACGGCGGCGACCTGGAACGGGGCGGGGACGGTCATGGCGTTGGCAATCCTTTTGCTGGGCGATGCGGCCGCCCGGCCCGGCCTGCGCCGCTCAGCGCAGGAAGACCGGGTCGAACGGCTGCAGCGGGCTGAACCGCTGCTGGTAGCTGGGGAGCTTCGTCGTATTGTCCTCGACTTTGGCGATCTGCGGTGACGCCCAGCCGCCATGCACGTGGTAGTGCTGGGTGAACACCCTGGAGAACTCGTCGGCAAAGATCAGCTGCGCGGCGAGCGTGCCGAGCCCCAGCACCGGGTTGATGAAGGCCGCCGCCACCGACGTGGAGGTGGCGTTGATACGCGGCACCACATCCACCTTGAGGTCCTGCGTCTCGCGCAACAGGTTGGCGGAGCCGGTCATCGTGGCGATGATCTGCGGGCTCTTGAGGCGGAAGTCCTGGATGGTGGCCACGCCGTTCTCGATGCTGCCGGAGCCGGTCACCGTGTCGAACACCAGCCCCTTGCTCGATAGGGTGCGGAAGTCCAGCGTGGCGAAGCGCAGCAGCCCCTGTAGGCTCAGCACGCCGAGCAGGCGCGCGGCGCCCGGTTCGACCGACAGGATCTGGCCGTTGCCGAGTTCCAGGTTCAGCTTGCCCGACAGGCTCGGATAGTCGATCGACAGCGGCGAGCCGTGCCACGCGATGCGCCCTTCCAGCGTGCCGCTGCCGTCGCGCAGCGTGTGCGGCAGGCCCATGCGTTCCAGCACGTCGCCGGCATTGCGGATGTCGATCTTGAAGTCGAGCCGGGTGCGGCGCTGCTCGGCGGTGCCCTCGCCGTGCAGGCGGCGGGGCACGCGCCAGCTTCCGGAGCCGGTCAGGGTCGCGCCGGGCTGCTCGATGGAGAGCTTGTCGAGCATCCAGCCCGATTCGCCGTTCTTGTCGCCACGTTCGGTATGGGCTTGCACCACCAGCTTGCCGAAGTCCTTGCCGCGCAGCACGAACTGGTCGGCCACGAGGTCGAGGCCGGGGAGTTCGTCGATATTGCTGGCGAGCGCGTCGACGACGTTGCTTTCCTCGCCGCCGTCCGGGATGTTCAGGCGCGACAGGCGCAACCGCATCGTGCCGGAGGAACTGGCGGGATCGTCGCGCCACTGGACCGCGCCGGCGATCTGGCGCGAGTCGAGCTGGAAGTTCCAGCCGGCCTCCTGCCGCGTGGCTTCGAGGTTGACGTCGTCGAGGTCGCGGCCCATGGCGTGCAGCGTGCGCGCGCGGGCAACGATGCGCTCGGGCATCCACGGGGAGGGCGGGCCGGCGTCGCCGCCGCGTTTGGACGGGCGCGCGGCGCCGAGTGCGTCGTGCCAGGCGTCGAGGTCGAAGCGTTCCATGGCGAGGGCGGCCGTTACGCCCGCGGCGGGCGTCGGCGCCGGCTGCTGCACGCCGATGCCGCCGGCCTGGACCTCGAGGGTCTCGCCGTTGCGGCGGAGCAGGTAGCGCGCGTTGAGCGCATTGCCGTACTGGACCACCACTTCCTGCGCGCCGGGCTTGCCGCCGGGCGCGGGGCGCAGGTCGAAGCGCAGCGGTGTTTCCTGTGCCGCCTCCTTGGCGAGCGGCGCGGGCAGGCCGACCGCCATGCCGGAGAGTTCCGAGCCGACCTGCACCTGCAGCGCCTGGTCGCGGCCGCCGATCACCGCGCGGTAGCCGGTGCTGCCCGACAACTTGTCGGCAAGCGGCGCCAGGCCGGTACCGGCCACGGTGTCGCGCAGGGCATTGGCGGTGACGTTGCCGTTGACCGTCACGCGCACCGTGCCGTCCTGCTGCGAGCCGCCGGCGATATGCGTCTCGCCGCCGAGGAAGCGCGCGCGCATCTTGTCGAGGCTGAAGCCGTGCTCGTTGAAGGCCACCACGCCGCTGGCGCCCGCGAGCAGGGGCAACTGCGGGAAGAGTTGCACGTCGTTGCCGGTCAGGCGGAACTGGCCGTCGACCTTCGCCGCCTCGGCATTGGCGAGCGGCATGTCGAGGATGAGCTTCAGTTCCCCGTTGCCCTGCGCGCGGGTGTCGTCGGTGATGTGGCCGATCCAGTCGCGCACCGGGCTGGCCGCCACGTAGCGCAGGAAGGACTGCATGGCCCCGTTGGCGTGCCCGTCGATGACCAGCCTGCCGTGGTCGCCGAGGTCGTCGATCTGGCCCTTGACGTCGTGCAGCGCGACGCCCGGGATGCCGTCGACGGTGGCCGACTTCGCCAGGAAGGTCAGTCCGCCACGCCTGAACTGCACCTGCCCGGAGATGTCGGTGAAGGTCGGCCACAGCATGCCGCCCGCATGGCCGCTCTCGTGCGGGGCGATCTGGTAGCCGACGTGCGAGATCGGCACGTCCACGCTGAAGTCGCCCCTGGCGGCGTCCTTGCCGTGGAAGGGGAAGTGCGTGAGGTCGCCCTTGACCAGGAAGGTGACGTTGGCGGCCGAGCCGGAGGTCAGCGCGCCGGCCAGGTAATGTCGGGTCTCGGCGGGAATGCCCATCGGCAGGTAGCGCGGCACGCGGTCCACCTCGGCGCGGGACAGTTCGCCCGACAGGTCGGCGATGCCCGCCACGCTGTCGCCGCCGGCGCGCCAGGTGCCGCGCACGCTGCCCGCCGTGTCGGCGTTGGCGAAGCGGATGCCGTCGGTGCGCATCACCAAGTGGCCCTGCTCGTGCGTCCAGCGCACTTCGCCGCCGATCACGTCGAAGCGCAGCTGCGGGTCCTCGAACACGCCGGGAAAGACCATGCCGGCGCCGCTGCCCTCGATGCGCGCCATGCCCTGCTGGTCATCGAAGCTGAAGTTTCCCGACAGGTTCGAGAAGCCCGGCTGGCCCGGGTTGGGCTTGCCGTTGGCGTCGAGCAGCGGGGTGGCAGGCAGGCCGTTGACCGACACGTCGCGCAGGGTGCCCTGCACGCGGTAGTGCGGCTTGTGGTCGCCGCGAGAGAGCAGGCGGGCCGGCTGGCGAGACCACTCCACGTCGAGGTTTTCGAGATGACCGGCCGGCTGCAGCGCGCGAATCTGGCGCAGGGTGGCGGTCTCGATCGGGAGCGAGGCGGCCACCGCGCGCAGCGTGTTCAGGTCGAGCGTGGGGGCCTTCAGGTCGAAGAGGCGAAGCTGCCGCTTGTCGTCGAAAGCCCACGCCAGCGTGACCTTGCGCATGCCCTCGCGCCAGGCCGCATCGGGCCGGCCTTCGCCGCTGTAGGGCTGCCACAGCAGGGTGTCGACCGTAAGCTGGTGGCTGCCGTCACGGCGGGCGCTGTGCTCCATCAGCGCCTGTGCATTCGCCAGCCGGAGCGATTCGGCGGCGCCGGTCAGGCGGATGTCGACCTGGCTGGCGCGCAGGCGGGTCTGGCTGCGGGTAATGCGGCCGTCGGCGAACTGCACCGTGCCGTCGGTGCTGAAGGTGCCGCTGGCGGCGGCGTCGAACACGGGCAGGTAGCGCTGCACCACGGGCAGCTGCACCAGCTCCAGGTCCCAGCTCGCCTGGCCGTTCCAGTAGCGCCAGTCGCCGGCACTGTGGAGGTAGTCGTCGCGGAAATCGGCCTTGAACTCCAGCGGCTGCGGCGCCAGCGCGGCGGACGAGGCGGTCAGGTGGACGGTATGCCGGACGCCGCTGCCGGCCACGCTGAGCTGGATGTCACCGACCTCCAGCTGCGGGAGGTCCTTCTTCTGGTCGAGCCAGCGCAGTTTTCCGCTGCGGATGTCGAGCTTGCCCTGCGACAGCAGCCATCTCAGGAAGTGGTCGTCGCCGGGGCGGCTGCCGGCGGGGTCGATCGCCAGGCCGGCCACCGTCACGCGGCCGGCGGGGTTGCGCTGGACCAGCACGTCGGTCTGGGTGGCGGCAAGCTCGACGAACTGGAGGTCGAGGCCGAGCAGCGAGCGCCACGACAGCTTGCCGTCCAGCGTGGCCGTGCTGAAGAGGACATGCTTGTCCTTGTCGACCGCGCGGATGTCGCGGGCGCGGAAGGCCGGGTGCCAGCCGTCCCAGTAGCTGTCGAGCTGGCCGATGGTGAACTGCGCGGACAGGGCGACCGAGCCGCGTTCCTCCAGCCAGGCGCGCGCGGTCGACGCCTGCGGCCACAGGACGAATCGGACCAGCAGCAGCGCGGCGACCACGGCCAGCACCGCGGCCAGGGCCAGGCGTGCGAGGTTGCGCCGCAGCGATCGCGAGAAGGGGTGATGAACCAGCGCACCGACCGCGCGCGTACAGGCGCGCGCATACGCGCCGGCGCGCGAAGCGCCGGCGGTAGACGGAGAAGCCGGAGTAGCGGGGGAGACGAGGCTCGCCGCGCCCTCATGGGCACCCGCTCCGTCGTGCTGGGCGGAGCCTTCCGTGGGTGTCGGGGGGCGGCTGGACATGCGCTGATTATCCGACAATACTAGTCCCCCGCGTCATGCGAAATGCACCCCGTTCGACCGCGCCCGGGCGCGCATGTTCTGACGCAGTGGACCAACCGCTCTCCAATGTGGCGCCGACTCGGCCCGCACCTGCTTTTCTTCCATCCGGAAAACTCGAATGACCATGGATCCGATCAAGCCCGCGGACCTGCCCGCCGGGCAGGATGCCGCACGCCGGCAGGGCGCCGGCGATATCTCCGGTGTGGCGCCGCAGGCATTGCGCGGCATGGCCGGTGGCGCCTGCGCCACCATCGTCTCGGAGGGGCTGATTCCCGCGGAATGCGGGGGAACGGTATTGTACTCGGCGGCGTATTCCCACTATGCAAAACGCGTGCTGCAGGCCCGTCCGGACCTGTCGGCCACCCTTGCCGCGGTAGTCGACACGCCCATCACGCGCGACTGGATACAAGGCCGCCTGGAGACCTTGCGCGAGCCGTCGGCCGACGCCGAGGAGGCCGCCAAGCGCTTGCTGCGCCGGCTGCGCGCCGAGGTCATGTGCCTCGTCATCGAGCGCGACCTGCGCGGGCTGGCGACGCTGGCCGAGGTCACGGGCGCCATGACCGACCTCGCCGAATTGTCGATCCAGTACGGACTGGCGACCCTCGGCGCCGACCTGTCGGCCACCTACGGCAATCCGGTCGGCGCGCAGAGCGGCGAGGCGCAGGAACTGGTGGTGGTCGGCATGGGCAAGCTGGGCGGGCGCGAGCTGAACGTGTCGTCCGACATCGACCTGATCTTTCTCTACGATGAGGACGGCGACACGCAGGGCGGCTCGCGCAGCCTGTCGAACCATGAATACTTCATCCGCCTCGGCCGCCGGCTGATCAACCTGCTGGCCGACGTGACCGCCGACGGCTACGTGTTCCGCGTCGACATGCGCCTGCGCCCGAACGGCGACGCCGGCCCGCTGGCGTGCAGCCTCGGCATGCTGGAGGAATACCTGGTGGTGCAGGGCCGCGAGTGGGAGCGCTACGCATGGATCAAGGGCCGCGTGGTGTCCGCGCTCGACTCCCCGCACGCCCAGCGCACCGCAACGCTGCTGTCCCGCCTGACCACGCCGTTCGTGTTCCGCCGCTACCTGGACTACGGCGTGATCGCCGCCATCCGCTCGCTGCACGCGCAGATCCGCACCGAGGCGGCCAAGCGCAGCGGTGGCTCGCATGGCATGAACCAGCGCTCGCAAAACATCAAGCTCGGGCGCGGCGGCATCCGCGAGATCGAGTTCATGGCCCAGGTCTTCCAGCTGATCCGCGGCGGCCAGGACCCCGCGCTGCGCGTGCGCCCGACGCTGGAGGTGCTCGACGTGGCCGTGGACCGCGGCCTGCTTCCCGCCGGCCAGGCCGCGCAGCTCGCCGATGCCTACCGCTTCCTGCGCCAGCTCGAACACCGCCTGCAATACCGCGACGACGCCCAGACCCACCACCTGCCCACCGCGCCGGAGGAACAGCTCGCCGTGGCCCAGATGATGGGCTGCACCGACTGGGACGCCCTGCTGGCCCGGCTTGCCCCGCACCAGGACGCCGTCGCCCAGCAGTTCGAGGCCACCTTTTCCGAAGCCGACACCGAGCCGTGCGAGGCCCTGTGGCCCGCCCTCGTGCTGGACGAAGCCACCGATGCCTCGCCGTGCGACCGCCTCGAAGCCGCCGGTTTTTCCGATTGCTCGGGGCTGGTCGACCGCCTCAGGGCCATCGCCGGCTCGGTCCGCTACCGGGCGCTGTCGGAAGCCAGCCGGGCCAGGTTTGACCAGTTGGTCAACCGCGCCCTCGACCTGGCGGCGAAGCAGGAAGACGCCGATAGCACCATCGCGCGCTTCATCGGCTTCCTCGACGCCATCAGCCGGCGCGCCTCCTACCTGTCGCTGCTGTCGGAGTACCCGCAGGCGATGGACCGCGTCGCCCACACGCTGCACGCGTCGCGGTGGGCCGCCGACTACCTGACGCGCCATCCGCAGCTGCTCGACGAACTGCTCGACAGCGATGCGCTGACCAGCGCGCCCGACTGGCCCGCCTTCCGCGCGCGCCTGACCGAGCGGCTCGACCATGCCGACGGCCATGTCGAGCAGCAGATGGACATCCTGCGCCGCGAGCACCACGCCGAGACCTTCCGCGTGCTGCTGCAGGACCTGCAGGGGCTGCTGACGGTCGAGCAGATTGCCGACCGCCTCTCCGACCTGGCCGACGCCATGCTCGAGGTCACGCTCGACACGGTCTGGCGCCAACTGCCCAATCGCCACCTCGACAAGCCGCGCTTCGCGGTGATCGCGTACGGGCGGCTCGGCGGCAAGGAGCTGGGCTATGCGTCGGACCTCGACATCATCTTCCTGTACGACGACGAGCACGAGCGCGCCCCCGACGTCTACGCCGCCTACGCCCGCCGCCTGATCACCTGGATGACCACGCACACGGGCGCCGGCATGCTGTACGACGTCGACACGCGCCTGCGTCCCAACGGCGCTGCCGGCCTGCTGGTGACGAGCTTCGAGGCGTTTCGCCGCTACCAGCTGCGCGAGGGCGACAACACCGCGTGGGTGTGGGAGCACCAGGCCCTCACGCGCGCGCGCTTCTGCGCGGGCGACGGCGCCATCGGGCGGCAGTTCGAGGCCCTGCGCGACGAGATCCTGCGGCAGCAACGCGACCCCGCGACGCTGCGCACGGAGATTGCCGGCATGCGCCGCAAGGTCGGGGAAGGCCATCCCAACCGCAGCGGCCTGTTCGACCTCAAGCACGACCGCGGCGGCATGGTCGATATCGAATTCACCGTGCAGTACCTCGTGCTGCTGCATAGCCGCGACCATGCGGAACTGACGCGCAACGCCGGCAACATCGCGCTGCTGCGCCGGGCAGGCGAACTAGGGCTGATCGACGCTACGCTCGCCGTGGCGGTGGGCGATGCCTATCGCCTGTTCCGCGCGCGCCAGCACCAGTTGCGGCTGGAGGGGCAGGAGCAGGCCCGCGTCGCGCCGGCGTTGCTGGCGCAGCAGGTGGCCCAGGTGAAGGCCCTGTGGCAGGCGGTCTTCGGTGACGCCTGACGCGGGCGGCGCGACGCCACGGGCCGCGCTGGCCGCCGTGGCGGCCGTGCTGGCGCTGTCGGCGTCGTTCACCTTCATTCCGTGGCTGTACGCGCATGGGCTCTATGTGCGCGACGCCGTCCGCATCGATGGGCAATGGTGGCGGGTCGCCACGGCCATGTGGGTGCACCTCGGCTGGCGGCACTGGCTGGCCGACGCCTGCGCGGCAACCGGCCTGCTGTTGCTGGCGGGACGCGAGTCGCGCATGCGCGCCTTGCTTGTGGTCCTGCTGGTCTGCGGCGTCGCCGTGCAGGTGGCGCTGCTGCGCGAGCCGGCGGTGCGCTGGTATGGCGGACTGTCCGGCGCCTTGCACGGGCTGGCGCTGTGGGGCGGCCTGCGGCTGCTGCGCGCGCCGGGCTGGTCGCGCGGGATCGGCATGGCGCTGTGTGCCGGCGTGCTGGGCAAGGTCTGGCTCGAGCAGTCGTGGCTGTCGCCCGTCGTGTTCGATCCGTCGTGGGGGTTTGGCGTGGTGCGCATCGCCCACGCCGCCGGGGCGGCGGCGGGGCTCGCGTGCTGGGTGCTGCAGGAGTGGTGGGAGAACCGCCGCCCCGCGAAGTAGCCTGAGCTGACGTACTGACGGATCAGGCTGGCGGACGTCGCCGCGTGATGAAGCCGATTGCCCCGGCGCAGAGCAGCGCCAGCGCAGCCGGCAGCGGCCAGGCACCGCCCCCACCACCTCCGCCTGCGCCACCATCGCTGCTGGTTCCGGCACTCCCGCCGACAGGTGCGGGCGCCTGAGCCGCCCTGGTGGCCGGTGCCGTGGCCGACAGCGCCGCGTCGGCATCCAGCAGGCCCGCACCGCACATGTTCTGGTTGGCCGCGCAATAGGTGCCCGGCGGGTGTGGCCGCGCCGAGGCCTTCAGCGCGTTGATGATGTCGGCGGGCGCCATCGACGGCTGCAGCGCCAGCATCAGCCCGATCACGCCGGACACCATCGGTGCGGCAAAGCTGGTGCCGGCCGACGAGGTCACGGTGAAGGCGCCCGGCGATGCCTGGCCCGAATTGCTCAGCGTCCGGATCACCGACACCGGTCCCGTACAACTGCTGCCGTTCACTTTCGAGATGCCGCAGCCGCCGCCCGGCGCGCTCAGCGTGACCTGCGGGCCGACGTCGGCATAGCTGGCGCTCTCGCCGTCGTTCACATGCGCGGTAACCGAGACCACGCCGCTGCAGTCGGCCGGCGCCTCGACCGGACCACGGTCGTTGCCGCTGGCCGCCACCACCACCACGCCGGCGGCGGCGAGGTCGTCGACGGCCTGCTGTTCGATGCTGCTGCAACTGCCGCCACCGAGGCTGATATTGATGACCCGGGCGGGCGTGCCGTTGACGGGCGCGCCGGGCACCGGCAGGCCGCCGGCCCAGCGCATGCCGTCCACCGCGTCGGAGAGCAGCGCGCCGCAGCGGCCGGACACGCGCACCGGCAGCAGCCGGGCGTTCCAGTCGACCCCCGCGGTATTCAGCCCGTTGTCCGTGACCGCGCCGATCACGCCGGCCACGCGCGTGCCGTGCCAGCTGCTGTTGGCGGGGGAGGGCTGGCTGCCGTCGGGGCAGGCGAAGGGCGGGGTGGTCGCCGGGATGTTGTCGCCGGGATCGCTGGGGTCGGCATCGCGGCCGCCGCCGTCGTTGGCGACGCTCGTGTTGCTGATGAAGTCGTACCCGGCCACCACGCGGCCGGCGAGGTCGGGATGAGCGAGGATGCCGGTGTCGACCACCGCGATCACGATGCTGCCGCTGCCCCGGCTGCGGTCCCAGGCCCTGGGCAGGTTGACGCCCCCTGCCGCCACCGAGGGCGCCTGCAGGTAGGGCTGGTTGACGCCGAATTCGGGATCGTTGGGAAGGGTGTCGTGCAGGCGGAGCAGGCGGTCGGGCACGGCGTCGGCGATGCGTGGGTCCCGTCGCAGCATGGCCGCAACGGTTTCCGGATCAGTGCCAGAGATGCCGGATATGCCGGCATCGGCCGGGCTCAGCAACTGCAACTGCCCGGCCATGTGCCGCTTGACCGACAGGGCGATGCCGGTGGCATCGAGGACGTGGCGCAGGTTGTCGGCATCGGCGCTGCTGTCGTCGGCCGCGGGCGGACTGCGCCATCGCACGATGTAATTGCCGGTGTAGGCAGGCGCCAGGCGGGCCAGGGGCAGGGGCTCGGCGCGGGCTTGCGTGCCGGGCAGGCAGCAGGGCAGCGCCAGCGCCAGCAGGGCGCTCCGGGTCAGATTGCGGATACTCGGCCAGCATGGCATGGGTCGCCTCCTGCCAGGTCGGCGTGGCCGCAAGCGGCCAACGTTGCCGTCAGGCCTGAACGATGCGCTACCCCCGCGCCGCCGCACAACTATTCGGATGGCTTAGTTCCCACCCGGCTTCTCCCGCGATTCTCCCCTCCGCTCTCCCCTTTTCGGTGTACGCCTCCCGCGATCCCTACTGCGCCGGCTGGTCGCGTCCCGCCGGCATCGTGCGATTGGGCTTCAGGACCCGGTCGGGGTCCGCCGAGGCGATGCGCGGGGCGGCGCGCAGCGTGGTCACCGCCTGGTCGAGCGTGGCGTCCGGCGACGGCGAGATGGCGGTGACCAGCCAGACCCCGCCCGACATCGGCCGCTTGACCTCGAAGCGGATCGGCCCCCCGATCTGCGCAAGCTGCTTGCCGGCGTCCACCGAGGCGGTCACCTCGGGCTGGTTGAAGCGGATCATGATGTCGCCCAGCGAGCGGTCGGCGGTGAGGCTGCCCACCGGCGGCGCGGATGCGGCGGGCTGGCTCTGCGACTGGCATCCGGGCAGCGCGAACAGGCTGAGGACTGCGGCGGCGGCCACGGTGAGGCGTAGAAGTTGGCGATTCATGGCAAGCGTGTTTCTCATGGCAATCGGTTCAGACCGCCGCGCGGCGCGGGCGGCGGCCTTCCCTGGTGGCGCCCGGCGAGGTACCGGCCTGCGCCGAACCCAGCGCGAGCATTTCCTCGGCGTGCTGCAATGTGGTGGCTGTCACGGTCGCGCCGCCCAGCATGCGCGCGGTCTCGATCACGCGCCCGGCGGCGTCGAGCGCACGGATCTGCGAGCGGGTGACGTCGCCGCTGGTTTCCTTGCTGACGAGCAGGTGCGCGCCGGCCTGCGCCGCGACCTGCGGCAGGTGGGTCACGCACAGCACCTGGCGCTTGCGGCCAAGCTCCTGCAGGCGCCGGCCCACCACCTCGGCCACGGCGCCGCCGATGCCGGTGTCGACCTCGTCGAAGATCAGGGTCGGCGTGGGCGCGGCTTCGCTGGTGATGACGGAAATGGCCAGGCTGATCCGCGCCAGTTCGCCACCCGAGGCCACCTTGGCCAGCGGCCGGGCGCTCACGCCCGCATGGCCGGCGACCAGGAATTCGACCTGCTCCAGCCCGTAGCTCTGGCCTTCCTCCAGCGCGTTGAGCGCCACCACGAAGCTGCCGCCGGCCATCGACAGGCCCTGCATCGCCTCCGTGACGGCGCCGGACAGTGCATCGGCGGCGGTGCGGCGGGCGCCGGAAAGGTGCTGGGCTAGCGTCAGGTAGGCGGCTCGGGCCGCGGCCTCGCGGGCCTTGACCTTGTTGATGTCCTGCGCCGCCTGCAGGTCGTCGAGCTGCTGGCGGCGCGCCACCAGTTCATCGGCAAGCTGCTCGGGCGGCAGGCGGTACTTGCGCGCGGTGGCGTGCAGCGCCTGCATGCGCTCCTCGACCACCTGCAGCCGTTCCGGGTCGAGGTCGAGCCGGTCGACGTAGCGCGACAGCGAGTGCGCGGCTTCCTCGGCCTGGACCTGCGCCGGTTCGAGCGCGGCCAGCACGTCGCGCAGCGCGGGGTCGAGGTCGGCCAGCTGGCTGACCCGGTGGACCAGCGAGCCGAGCGCCGACAGCACGGAGCCGTCGGACTCGGACAGCGCATCGAGCGCGGCGCGGCTGCCCTCGATCAGGCCGGCGGCGTGCGACAGGCGGTTGTATTCGGTCTGGATCTCGTCCCACTCGCCGGGCTGCGGCGCGAGCTTTTCCAGTTCGCCGACCTGCCATTCGAGCCGCTCGCGCTCGAGCTGCATCTCGCGCGACTGCTGCTCCACGGCCTCGCGCTGGCGCACGCAGGCACGCCATGCGCGCCACGACTCGGCGACGGCACCGGCCTGCTGGGTAAGGCCTGCGTGGGCGTCGAACAGCAGGCGCTGGGCGTCGGGACGTAGCAGCAACTGGTGGGCGTGCTGGCCGTGGATGTCGACCAGTTGCTCGCCGACTTCGCGCAGTTGCGCCAGCGTGGCGGCGGCGCCGTTGATGAAGGCCTTGCTGCGGCCGGAGGCGTCCACCGTCCGGCGCAGCAGCACGTCGCTCTCACCGTCCGCCCCCGACAGGTCGCGCTCGGCGAGCCAGTCGTCGAGCGCCCGGCTGGTGGAGAAGGTGGCGCCGATACTCGCCCGCGCGGCGCCTTCGCGCACGATGCCGGCGTCGGCACGCTCGCCCAGCACGAGGGCCAGCGCGTCGATCAGGATCGACTTGCCGGCGCCGGTCTCGCCGGTGAAGACAGTGAAGCCGGTGGAGAAATCGAGGTCGAGCGAGTCGACGATGACGAAATCGCGGATGGACAGGCTGCGCAGCATCGTGGGCGGCGGGTCGGCAGTGAGGTGGGTCGGGAGATCAGAGACGGTTGTCTTCCGACGGGTATTCGTGCCAGTGCAGCTTCTTGCGCAGCGTGGCGTAGTAGTTGTAGCCCAGCGGGTGCAGCAGGCTGACGGTCTTCGCCGAGCGGCGCACGACGATGCGGTCGCCCGGCAGCAGCGAGGTGAGCGACTGCATGTCGAAATTGACGCTGGCGTCGCGCGCGGTGGCCACCTCGATGGTCACCTCGGCGTCGTGCGGCAGGACGATGGGGCGGTTCGACAGCGCGTGCGGGGCGATCGGCACCAGCACCAGCCCCGACAGCGTCGGATGCAGGATCGGGCCGCCCGCCGCCAGCGCGTAGGCGGTGGAGCCGGTCGGCGTCGACAGGATCAGGCCGTCGGAACGCTGGTTGTACATGAAGTAGCCGTCCACGGACACGGCCAGTTCGACCATGCCGGACACGCCCGAGCGGTTGACCACCACGTCGTTGAAGGCCAGCGCGGAGAAGATCACGCTGTCGTCGCGCACCACCCGCGACTCCAGCAGCAGGCGCTGCTCGGTTTCGTAGCGGCCGGCGAGCATGTCGGGGAGCACGGCCTGCACGTTGTCGAGCGGGATGTCGGTCATGAAGCCGAGCCGGCCGTGGTTCACGCCAATCAGCGGCACGCCCGAGCCGGCCAGCCGGCGGCCGATGCCGAGCAGGGTGCCGTCGCCGCCGAGCACCACGGCCACGTCGGCCTGCCGGGCGATCTCCTCGGCGGAGAGCACAGGATAGTCGGTCAGCCCGGTGGCCTGCGCGGTCTCGCGCTCGAACACCACGTCCTGGCCGTTCTTGAGAATGCACGAGGCGATCTCGTCCAGCGGCCCTTCGATGCCGGGCGTGTAGTGCCGCCCCACCAGGGCGACGGTGCGGAACGGCGCGCGGGGCACGATGGTCTTGGCGGCAGGAGACGGGGCGGCGGACATGCCCCGGATTAGACCATACCGGCGTGACCATTGTCAGCAAGGGCTGGCACGCCACACGGCCCCCCCGGAGCGGCCGCCTGAACGGTGAAAACCTGCGTAAAATCGGGGCATGATGGATGAACGTTCCAAAAAGCTGCTCAAGACCCTGATCGAGCGCTACATTGCCGAGGGCCAGCCGGTCGGCTCGCGCACCCTGTCCAAGTATTCGGGACTGGACCTGTCGCCGGCCACCATCCGCAATGTGATGTCCGACCTGGAGGAAATGGGTTTCATCGCCAGCCCGCATACCTCGGCTGGCCGCATTCCCACGCCGCGCGGCTACCGGCTGTTCGTCGACACCATGCTGACCGCCCAGTCGCTGGACGGCGCGGCCAAGCTCGCCGAACTGACCGGGCAGATCCAGGGGCAGCTCGGCGTCCAGCAACTCGGGCCGCAGCGCATGATCACGGCGGCCGCGCACACGCTGTCGAACCTGTCGCATTTCGCCGGGGTGGTGATGACGCCGCGGCGCACGCAGTCGTTCCGGCAGGTCGAATTCATGCGGTTGTCGGACAAGCGCATCCTCCTGATCATCGTCAGCCCCGAAGGCGACGTGCAGAACCGCATCATCCAGACCGAGTTGTCGTATACCCCCGCACAGCTGATCGAGGCCGCCAACTTCCTCAACTCGCATTACGCGGGGATGAACTTCGACGTCGTGCGGGCGAACCTGCGCGTGGAGCTGCAGGACCTGCGGCGCGACATGTCGCAGCTGATGCAGGCGGCGGTCGAGGCCGGCAGCAGCGCCATGGCGGACGACGACGAGCAGGTGGTCATCACCGGCGAGCGCAAGCTGCTGGAGGTGGAGGACCTGTCGTCCAGCATGGACAAGCTGCGGCGGCTCTTCGACGTGTTCGAGCACAAGACCGGCCTGCTGCAGTTGCTCGACGTCTCCAGCCATGCGCAGGGCGTGCAGATCTTCATCGGCGGCGAGAGCCAGCTGGTGCCGCTGGAAGACATGGCGGTCATCACCGCGCCCTACGAGGTCGACGGCAAGATCGTCGGCACGCTCGGTGTGATCGGCCCGACCCGCATGGCCTACGAACGGGTCATTCCCATCGTCGACATCACGGCTCGGCTGCTGTCGAGCGCGCTCAGCCAGAATTAGGCTGTTTCCACGCGCCCCCGCCAACCCCGGAGCGATATGACGTTTTCCCCTGAACCGGCCTACCAGCATGGGCAGCCGCCGCGCACGGCGGTCCTGCTCGTCAACCTGGGGACGCCGGACGCGCCCACGCCCAAGGCGGTGGGGCGCTACCTGAAGGAATTCCTGTCCGACCCGCGTGTGGTCGAGATCCCGCGCGCTGCGTGGCTGCCCATCCTGCACGGCCTGATCCTGCCGTTCCGGTCGCGGGCGTCGGCCATGAAGTACGAGTCGATCTGGCTGCGCGAGGGCAATATGACCGGCTCGCCGCTGCTGGTCTACAGCGAGCGGCAGGCCCACGCATTGCAGCAGTGGATGGCGCTGCAAGGCCACGAGGTGACGGTGGCCTGCGCGATGCGCTACGGCAATCCGTCGATCGCCTCGGTGATGGAAGCGCTGCGCCGGCAGGGCACCGAGCGCGTGCTGGTGCTGCCGATGTACCCGCAGTTCTCCGGCACCACCACGGCCACTGCCTTCGACGAGGTGTTCCGCGTGCTGGCCGGCTGGCGTAACCAGCCGGAACTGCGCATCGTCAAGCACTACCACGATCACCCGGCCTACATCGCGGCGCTGGGCCAGCAGGTCGAAGACTATTGGGCGGCGCACGGCGTGCCCGACTTCGCGCGCGGCGACCGGCTGATCCTCTCGTTCCACGGCGTGCCGCGCCGGACCCTGGAACTGGGCGACCCCTACCATTGCGAGTGCCTGAAGACCGGCCGCCTGCTGGGCGAGGCGCTCGGCCTGACGCCGGGACAGTATCAGGTGACGTTCCAGTCACGATTTGGGCGGGCGGAATGGCTGCAGCCCTATACCGCGCCGACGCTGCACGAGCTCGGCAAGGTCGGCACCGGGCGGGTCGATGTGTTCTGCCCGGGTTTCCCCGCCGACTGCATCGAGACGCTCGAGGAAATCGCGATGGAAGGACAGACCGAGTTTGCCGTGGCCGGCGGCGGCGCCTTCCACTTCATCCCCTGCATGAACGATGCGCCGGCCTGGATCGCCGCGCTGGGCGACATCGCACTGCAACATCTGCAAGGCTGGCCGCTGAAGCTGCCCCACCCGCACGAACTGGAGGCGCGGCGCACGCTCGCTCATGGCCGGGGAGCGGCAGCATGAACGTGAGCTTCGAGGCCGACGCCCGCCAGCGCATCGACAAATGGCTGTGGTGCGCCCGTTTCTTCAAGACGCGCTCGCTGGCCGCCGAGGCTGTCGAACGTGGCAGGGTGGAGGTCAACGGCCAGCCGGTCAAGAATTCACGCGAGGTGAAGCCGGGCGACAAGGTGATGCTGGAGGCACATCAGCAGCGTTGGGAGATCGAGGTCAAGGGCATCGCCGTCGCGCGCGGCCCGGCGCCGGTGGCGCAGACCCTTTACGCCGAAACCGCGGCCAGCCAGTCGCGCCGGCAGGCCGAGGCCGAGCGCCGCCGCTACCAGCACGAACCGGCGGCGCAGATGCATGGGCGGCCGACCAAGCGCGACCGTCGCCGCATCGACGACTTCAAGGGGTAGCCGGATAATCGGGTAATCGGGGTTGGAATGCTGCGAAAGCAAAACGCGGTGGCGCCGGCCACCGCGTTCAGGCTTGTGCCGCTGGCGTCTCGCGCTACTGCCGCAACGGCCGCGAGCCCGCGACGTACGGTCCGATGTAGTGCTTGAAGACGGCCTTGCCGCTGCCGTACTCGGTTTCGCGCGGCGTGAACGCCCCCGATGCGCAGATGAAGATAGTCATCAGGGAGAGAGCGGTGATGATGGCAAACATCAGGACAGGCAGCTTGTGCATGGCTAACCTCGCAGATTCCACCGAAGTGATCTGTCTCACGCTCCCGTATATTTTTGTCATTTTTATCCTCAGGAACAGCTTAGTGTTTGCATTGCAGCAAATCAACAAGTCCACCATTGCACTGAGCCCAGCTTTGTAACGGTGTGTTTCTCACGGTTGGAAAGGCTCTGGCACGCCACTCTTGAAATCTGCCCGACCGCTACCATCTGTGGGGCTAAACTTGCCGCTTTAATTTTCCGTCCCGGTAATTCGATACGACATGGAAGAACAGAATCAGACGCCATCCACTCCCACGGCCGAACAGCCGGCCGCCGGCCAGGAGACGAGCAATACGCCCGAAGCAGCCGCCGGCGTGAACGACGTGGCGGCACAGATCGCCGCGCTGGAAGCCAAGGCCCGCGAGCACTACGACCTGTACGTGCGCGCCACCGCCGAGGGCGAGAACATCCGCCGCCGCGCGCAGGACGATGTGGCCAAGGCCCACAAGTTCGCCATCGAGAGCTTCGCCGAATACCTGCTGCCCGTGATGGACAGCCTGCAGGCGGCGCTAGCCGACGGGTCGGGCGACATCGCCAAGCTGCGCGAGGGGGTCGAGCTGACGTCCCGCCAGCTCTCGTCGGCCTTCGAGCGTGGCCGCATCGTCGAACTGAACCCGACCGGCGAAAAGTTCGATCCGCATCGCCATCAGGCCATTTCGATGGTACCTTCGGAGCAGGACCCGAACACCGTCGTGGCCGTGCTGCAGCGCGGCTACATGATTGCCGACCGCGTACTGCGCCCGGCGCTGGTGACGGTGGCCGCGCCGAAGTAAAGCGCTTCACGCCCTCGCCATGCAACGCCCGGTGCCGCCATGCGGCCCGGGCGTTGTTGTTTTGAGGAGCCAGGATCATGACCCACCGCAGTCAACCCGGGCTTGACCCGGACCGCCGCGCTTTCCACGTCTTCCAGATGCGCGAGGTCGACGGTGGCAGCATCGACGCCGCCATTGCCGGGGCGGGCGACAAGCTGGTCTGCGTGTTCTTCTGGGGGCCCGACTGCGTGAACTGCGAGATCGCGAAAAACGCCATGCTGGCCGACCCGCAGCCCGTGCGCCTGCTGGACCTGCACTGGCTGCAGGCCAATGTCTACCAGGATGAGGAACTGGGCCGCCGCTTCGGGCTGCACGGCATCCCGGTCTTCATGTTCTTCCATCGGGGGAAGAAGCTGGGCCGCGCCACCGGCTGGCACGGGATCGGGCAGTTCGCGGGCGCCGTCGCCAACGCGCGCCTGAAGGCAAGCGGGAAGCCGCTGGCCGGCTGACGGCAGGGCAGGGGGCAGAGGGGCTGGGGCGCCAAGCCCCGGGTCACCGTTGTGCGCGCCGCCTGACGCTGTCGATATACCGTGCGCCGTCCGGCGGCAGGCCGGAGCGCTGCGCCTCCCATAACATCTCGCCGAGGCATTCCATCACCTGGTGATGGGCCTCGTGCGGGGAGTCGAGCCGCTGCGCCAGGGCCTCGTAGGCCGCGCGGATGCCGGGCGGCTGGTCGATGGAGACCTGCTCGGCGATCGACAGGTGCATGGACAGGTGCAGGAACGGATTGGTTTCGCCGCGCTCGGGCGTGTAGGCCTCGGCCAGCGCACCGTCCGTATCGCCAAGCAGCGGCTGGTATTCAGGGTGCTCGCGGATCCAGTCGACGGCGATCATTTCGAGCGGCGTCAGGATGCTGCCCGCCACCTGCTTTTGCCAGGCGTCGCAGAAAAACCTGCGGACTTCTTCTCGGGAGGGATTAAACATGGTCGCCGTATTGTAAACGACGCGCCGCCAGCCGGCATTTGGCTGCCATCTCCGGGCAATGCACCATTAGAATGCATGGTTCCGCCGCCTGCCGGCCGCCAGCCCGACCCCGCATGACCACCGCCGCCCATCCCGCCCTCGACCGCACCCGCGAAAAGCTCGCCGGTGTGCTGCTGATCGCGCTGTCGGCCAGCGCCTTCGGCGCCTCGCCGATCCTCGCCCGCTTCGCTTTCGAGGCGGGCGCCGACGTGTACGGCCTCCTGACGGTGCGCTTCGTGGTGGCGGCGGTTGCCATGACGGTGGTGATGCGCGCGCGCGGGATTGGCCTGCCGCCGTGGCGGCGCGTGCTGGCGCTGGCAGCGATGGGCGGGATCGGCTATGTCGGCCAGTCGTTCTGCTATTTCAATGCGCTGAACTATGCCCAGGCCAGCCTCGTGGCGTTGCTGCTCTATCTCTACCCGCTGTTCGTGACGATCCTGGCCGCCGTGTTCCTGAAGGAGAAGCTGACAGGGCCGGCCGTCGCCGCGCTGGTGCTGTGTTCGCTGGGGGCGGGGCTGACCGTCGGCGGCGGCGAGGGCCGCCCGCTCGGCATTGCGCTGGGCGTGTCCGCGGCGGTGATCTATTCGGTCTATATCGTGGTCGGGGCGCGCGTGACGGCCGGCATCAATGCGCTGGCCACCACCACGGTGGTTTGCATCGCGGCCGCGCTGGTCTACGTCACGCTCAGCTTCGCGCGGCTGGCGGCCGGCGTGCCGCCGCAGTTCCCCGGCACGGCGGCCGGCTGGGCCGCGCTGCTGGCGATCGCGCTGCTGTCGACCGTACTGGCGATCCTGACCTTCTTCGCCGGCCTGCAGCGGCTGGGCGCGGCGCAGGCCTCCATGCTGTCCACGCTGGAGCCGGTGGTGACGGTGGTGATGGCAGCGATGTTACTTGGCGAGCACATTGGCGGCGCACAGGCCGCCGGCGGGGCACTGATCCTGCTCGGTGTGCTGTGGCTGACACGCCGTGCGAGCGCGCCGGCGCCACTTCAGGAAGATTGATCCCCTCCATCAAAATCCGTTGTGTTGCGGTGCGGCAGGCTTGGGTAGAATTCGGGCTTCTCCCCCTACCCATAGCAAAAAACGTATGAAAACCATCGATCAGGCAGCACTTGCTCAGCTGTTCACCGACGCCCGTACGCACAATGCCTGGCAAGACCGCAGCATCGACGACGCCGTCCTGCACCAGATCTACGAGGCCGTGAAGTTCGGCCCGACCGCGGCCAACAGCAGCCCGATGCGTATCGTGTTCGTCAAGACCGCCGCCGAGAAGGCCCGCCTGGTCGAGTGCGTGTCGCAGGGTAACGTCGAGAAGACCCGCTCGGCCCCGGTGACCGCCATCATCGCCTACGACACGGCTTTCCACGACCAGTTGCCCAAGCTGTTCCCGCACGCCGACGCCCGCTCCTGGTACGCCGGCAACGACGCCGCCATCAAGGCCGCCGCGGAGATGAACAGCTCGCTGCAGGGCGGCTACTTCATCCTCGCCGCCCGCGCCTTCGGCCTGGATTGCGGCCCGATGGGCGGCTTCGACGCCGCCAAGGTCAACGAAGCCTTCTTCCCGGACGGCAAGTGGGCCGTGAACTTCCTGGTGAACCTGGGCTACGGCGACGCCGACAAGCTGTTCCCGCGCAGCCCGCGCCTGTCGTTCGACGAGGCCTGCCGCATCGTCTGACCGGAACACCAGCACGACAACAAGAAACCCGCCTCGGCGGGTTTCTTGTTTTGGGATCAGATGACCGGTGCCGGCGTCTTCTCGCGGTACTCGCAGAGCGGCTCGATGACGCAGTGCCAGCACTCCGGCTTGCGCGCCTTGCAGACGTAGCGCCCATGCAGGATCAGCCAGTGGTGGGCGTCGTGCAGGAATTCCTTCGGCACGACCTTGAGCAGCTTGTCCTCCACGGCCTGCACGTTCTTGCCCGGTGCCAGCCCGATGCGGTTGGAGACGCGGAAGATATGGGTGTCGACGGCAATGGTCGGCTGGCCGAAGGCGGTGTTGAGGACCACGTTGGCAGTCTTGCGGCCCACGCCGGGCAGGGCCTCCAGCGCCTCGCGGTCGGCCGGCACCTTGCCGCCGTGCTGCTCGACCAGGATGCGGCAGGTCTCGATGACGTGCTTCGCCTTGGTCTTGTACAGGCCGATGGTCTTGATGTACTCGATCAGGCCCGGCTCGCCCAGTTCCAGCATCTGCTTCGGGGTGTGGGCGACCGGGTAGAGCTTGCGCGTGGCCTTGTTGACGCCCACGTCCGTCGCCTGCGCCGACAGGAGCACCGCGATCAGCAGTTCGAACGGCGAGGTGTATTCGAGTTCGGTGGTGGGCGCGGGATTGTTCTCGCGCAGGGTTTCGAAGATGGCGCGGACCTTGGCGGCGTTCATTGCTCGTCTTTGTTGTCGTCGGACGGGGTGGCCAGCCCGGCCTTGGCGCGACGGGCCTCGGCGGCGTCGATCTGCGCCTGCACGGCGGCCGATACGTTCTCGGTGTTGCGCGGCGCGCCGCCCTGGGCCTCGCGCTTCTGGCGCGCGCGCTCCATGGCGGCCTGGATGATGGCGAGCTTGCGCGCCTTCTCGGCCTGTTCGGACTCGGAGACCGTGGCCTCGGCCTGCACCGTCTTGAGCTTGGCGGCGGCCTTGGCGGCCAGGCGGGCGTCGTTCTCCTCGTGCTCGCGTACGAGGCGGACGTTGCGCGCGCGGTAGCGGGCGAGGGCGGCGTCGGCCTGTTCCTGCGACCAGGCGTCCCAGCCCGTCCGCTCGCCGGTGACCGGCACCATGGCGATGCAATCGACCGGGCAGGGCGCCACGCACAGGTCGCAGCCGGTGCACCAGTCGGGCAGCACGGTGTGCATCTGCTTGGCGGCGCCGACGATCGCATCGACCGGGCAGGCCTGGATGCAGAGCGTGCAGCCGATGCACAGGCTCTCGTCGATC
>Ga0160472_100555_pt1 | contig 22837 bp, 24 predicted proteins | sample HID1973M_E11MG_FD_108267 | JGI IMG/M metagenome (GOLD analysis project Ga0160472, IMG submission 108267) | Enriched mosquito-associated microbial communities from UW Madison campus, WI, USA - HID1973M_E11 MG | ecosystem: Host-associated > Arthropoda: Insects > Digestive system > Unclassified ... | reverse complement strand
GGCCGAGTGGAGGTTCTGCGCAGTGGGCACCTCGGCATGGATGCCGAGGTAGCCGCGTTAGGCCATGGATGGCCGGTCGCGGCGCGCCCACGGAGCAGGACCGGAGCGAGGGCATGCCGAGCCACAGCGAGGCACCGAACGACAGGGGCAAGAGCCCTTGGTTACTTGGGGCTTTTCCAAGTGACCCGCTGTAAGAGCGGAACCAATGGTGGCCTTTACCCAAACAATGGATATGTACACCCTCAAGCCAGCGCCGACTGATAATCCATCGCGAGCAGGCTCGCTCCTACAGATAAACGTGCCCGCCGTAAGGGCGGAACCAATAGCGGCCGTTACCCAAACAATGGATATGTACACCCTCAAGCCAGCGCCGAATGACAGACCATCGCGAGCAGGCTCGCTCCTACAGAAAAGCACGAAAATTATTGGTCGGCCGTCTGCATCCCGGCCCGGGTCGCCCGGCCCAGCGTGCGGGAGAAGAAACTTCCGGCTTCCGAGATCAGGCTCCGGTGAATATCCTGCCGGTCGACACCATCGGCATCGGTGCACAGCGCAGGCATCATCACCCGTTGCTCGTCATCACACGGTGCCATAAACACAAAGTGCCCTGCCCCCGCCAACAGCTTGAAGTCCGGCGCGACCGGCAGCTTGCGCGCCAGGGCTGCGGCGTTCTTGTCGACCGCCACCAGTTTGTCGCCATCACCGCTGTAGAGCAGCACCGGAACGTGCACATCGGCCAGGGTGTGACGGCCAAACTTCAGACTCAGCGGCGCCATCAGCATCAAGGCGTGAACCCGAGGGTCCGCCACCGGTTGCAGGTCGTCACGGTCGACAATCAACTCACCCCGGGTGTTGCAGGCATCGCGGTCATCCGGACGTTCCTGGCAGTAACGGCGCAGGCGATCCAGGTCCGGAGTGGCGCCTGACAGAATCAACGCAGTCTCGCCACCGGCCGAGTAACCGATTACCCCCACCTGATCGGCGTTGACGAAGGGCGACAGCATCGGGTCGCCCAATGTGGCGGTGATGGCTTCGGATATCTGGATCGGCCGGCCGTAGAGGTTACTCAAAGTACCGAGGCGGCTGTGGTCTTTGGAGTTGTCACCCGGGTGGATCACCGCCACCACCACAAAGCCTTTGCGCGCCAGGGACGTGGCGAGATCGTGCAGGGCCAGGGGGGTTCCGGTATTGCCATGGGACAGCATCAGCATCGGAAAACGACCGATGGCGACCTTGACATCTTCCCCGGCCTCGACGGTGTAACCCTCGAGTTTGCTGGTGTGCTCCCAGTCACTGGAAGGATAGAAGGCGATGGCGCGCATCGGCTGCAGATCCAGCGGGTCGCGAAACGTCATCTCATGGAAGCCGACGCTCCAGTGAGGACGTGGTGCAGGCGCGGCGTGCACTGTATTCAGGCTGCTGAGCAGGCAAATCAGTAATGTTGCACAAAGACGCATCATGGGGATGCCCCACCTTGTTACCGGACCGAGACGTAAGCCTTGACTGCATAAGCCGGGCCACAATCTGAAACGACCAGAAACAAAAAACTCCGTAGCTGGTACTTGCGCAACCAGAATACAGAGTTTTTTTGGGGATTACCTGAACGCTTGCCTACTTTTACGCAAGCCTTACGCCGCGGCGAACAACTGCTCGCTGATCTGCGCCTGAGCGTTGCTCATGGCTTGGTTGCGAACTTCATCACCATAGGCCAGACCCTCGGCGCGTACAATTTCGATGTCGGTGATGCCAATGAAACCGAACAGCAGCTTCAGGTAGTCTTCATGGGCAACACCGGTGGCCTGACCGGCGTGAATGCCACCCGACGTCGAAACGATCACCACTTTTTTGCCACCGCACAGGCCTTCCGGGCCGGCTTCGGTGTAACGGAAAGTCTGACCGGCAACCGCAATACGGTCGATCCAGGCCTTGAGCTGGGTCGGAATGGTGAAGTTGTACATAGGTGCAGCAATCACCACCGCATCGGCGGCGAGGAATTCGGCCAGGGTCTGCGCGCTCAATTCGGCTTCGTGCTGTTGCGCGGCATTGCGCAGTTCAGCGGTGGTACCAGCCGCCACAAGGGTAGTGGCCGAGAAGTGGCTGATGGCATCGGCCGCCAGGTCACGGTAAGTCACGACAGCGGCAGGTTCAGCAGCTTGCCAGGCTTTGACGACTTCGCTGCTCAAATGACGGGAAGCCGAGTTGTCGCCCAGAATGCTCGAATCGATGTGCAGAAGTTTCATGTGGGGTCTCCAAGTGAGGATCGCCCACAAGGGCGACCTGATGGAGACAATCCTACAGAAGAAACCAATGGCTGATTAGACCCTGACAATGCGATAGTTCGTCCCACAGATAGAACAATCAGGTTGAAGCCCGTGCAAGATCTCAATGACCTCTATTACTTCGCCAAGGTCGTGGAAGCCGGTGGCTTCGCGGCGGCCGGGCGACTGCTTGGCATTCCCAAGTCGCGACTGTCCCGGCGCATTGCCGAACTCGAGGAGCGCCTCGGCGCACGGCTTCTGCAACGCACCACCCGCCAATTGAAGCTGACTGCCGTCGGAGAGCGCTACCTCAGGCACTGCCAGGCGATGTTGCTGGAAGCGGAAATGGCCGACGAGGCCGTGGCCAGCATGTCCAGTGAGCCCCGGGGTCGCCTGCGGGTGTCGTGCCCCGTGGGGCTGGCCCACGAATTTCTGCCCGGGGTGATCAGCGACTTCCTAGAACGCTTTCCCCAGGTCCAGCTTGAAGTCATGTTGCTAAACCGCCGTGTCGACCTGGTCAACGAAGGTATAGATGTCGCGCTGCGCGTGCGAGAACTGGGCGATGAGGACCCGCTGCTGGTCACCCGCCGCCTGCGTCAGGCGCAGATGCTGATGCTGGCCAGCCCCGCGTTTCTGCAAGGCCGCACCATCGAGCATCCAGACGACTTGAAAAGTCTACCGGTGCTCGGTGCCCTGGAGCCTGACCGCATGGTGCATATCCGCATGCTCGATCAACAGGGTAAAAGCTTTGAACTGGCACTCGAAGCGCGCCTGGGCATCGACGACTTTATCGTGCGCAAGGCCAGCACCCTCGCCGGTCTCGGTTTTACGATGCTGCCGATGATGTATTGCGAGCAGGAACTGCAGGACGGCACCCTGGTGCAGTTGCTGCCGGACTGGTCATTGCCCGGTGGCTGGCTGCAGGCCGTCTACCCCCATCGACGCGGGGTGATGCCGGCGGTCCGAGCCTGGATCGACCATCTGATCGAATCCTTCAATGCCTGCGGGGAACGACTGTTATGAAAAGCGGACGCATGAGTGAAGAGGATGTCGCGAGGTTCTGCCTGGCCCTGCCCGGTGCACGGGAGGATTACAAATGGGGTGGCGTGCGCGTGTTTTCCATCGCCGGCAACAAGATGTTCGCCCTGCAAGGCCTGCGCGGCGACTCGCTGGCCTTCAAGGTCGACAGAGATTTATTCCTCGGCCATTGCGATCGCCCGGGCATTCACCCTGCCCCCTACCTGGCCCGCGCCCAGTGGGTCATCATGGAGACGCCCTACCCGCTGGGCGCCGAAGAACTGCAAGGCTTGTTGCAACGGTCCCATCAACTGGTGGTGAGCAAGTTGCCCAAACGCACCCAGGTCGGCCTGCTGCTTTAATAGAGCGCAAACAAATGCGCACCGATAAACAACTGGTCGATCCAGAACACCTGGTGCAGCAGCACGGTGATCCAGAACAGGACCTGAAACGACACCTTGCGCGTCTTGTGCCGGAACACCTGTTGCGCCACCAGCGCACCCGGCCAGCCGCCTGCCAGTTCTACCGCATGCAGGACGTTCTCCGGTGTGCGCCAGGCGTCGACGCGTGCCTTGCGCTTGTCAGCCCAGTACAGGAAGAACGCCAGCAAGCTGACGATCCCGTAGGCCGACAGCGGCACCAGCGAGATGCCGCGCAGCGCCATCGACACGGAGCCTGTCAACGGCAACGCGCAGACGATCGCAAACACCAACAGCTTCAGGCGCAGATGGCGAATCCGGACGCTACTTTCGCGTCCGGAAGGATTGCGCGCGCCGGTATTGCTCACGGCTTCGCCGCGGTCCAGTCGACCCAGCCGAACTGCCAGGTGGCCAGGATCAACAGGCCGAAGGCGATCCGGTACCAGGCAAACGCCGCATAGCTATGGCTGGCGATGAACTTGAGCAGGCCGCGCACGGCAATCATGGCGAAAATGAAGGCGGTGACAAAACCGATGGCAAACACCGGGAAATCCGCGGGCACGAACAGATCACGGTACTTGTAGCCCGAATACACCGCTGCACCGACCATGGTCGGCATGGCCAGGAAAAACGAAAACTCGGTGGCGGTCTTGCGCGACAGACCGAACAGCAAGCCACCAATGATCGTCGAACCCGAGCGCGAAGTACCGGGAATCATCGCCAGGCACTGGGCGAAGCCGACTTTCAGGGCGTCCTTCCAGGTAATGTCGTCTACCGTTTCGGCGTGCACTTCGTGCTGGCGGCGCTCGGCCCACAACATGATGACGCCGCCCACCACCAGAGCGGTGGCCACGGTGATCGGGTTGAACAGGTAATGGTGAATCAGATCGGCGAAGATAACCCCCAATACTACCGCCGGCAGGAACGCGATCAACAGGTTCGCCGTGAAGCGCCGGGCGCTCGGCTGGGTCGGCAAGCCGATGACCACGTCGAAAATCTTGCGGCGAAACTCCCACACCACCGCCAGGATCGCACCCAGTTGAATAATGATGTTGAAGGCCATCGCCCGCTCGCCACCGAAGTCGAGTAAATCAGCCACGATGATCTGGTGGCCGGTACTGGAAATCGGCAGAAACTCCGTCAGCCCTTCTACAACCCCAAGAATCAATGCCTGAAAGGCGGTCCAAAGATCCATCAATCCCCCAAAAGGCGATGCGCACAGGCATGCCCCGTCAGTATTTTTTAAGCAAACATTGCGATCAGGGTAGCGGTCGCCCCGGCAACCACAGCCCCACAGAGCGATGGAAACCCGTGAAGAAACGGATTTCCCCTGCGGGCCGAAATCCTAGCAGACAAGTCTGCCTCGCGTGATGAAATCAGCCGCTCAGGCCCATTCGGTAAGGTCCGGATGGATACTCGCGATGGTTTATGACAGCAACAGCGGTACAATCCGCCCCCTCTTCAATTTCTCCCAAGGAAACGCCATGTCCGGGCTTGAACTGTTTGCCGCTGCCCTCGGCGTCATCGCCGTCTGGTTGACGGTCAAACAGAACCCCTGGTGCTGGCCGATCGGCCTGGTCATGGTGCTGCTGTACAGCTGGATCTTTTATGAAGTGAAACTGTATTCGGACATGTTGCTGCAAGTGATCTATGCCGTGTTGCAGCTCTACGGCTGGTGGCAATGGACCCGCGCCGGCGCGGACCATCAAGGGCGCGATGTCAGCCGGTTGGAGACTCAATCGGTGGTGTCAGGTCTGGCCCTGGGCGCGGTCGGCAGCCTCTTGCTGGGCGCCGCCATGGCGCACTGGACTGACGCTGCCCAACCCTGGCTCGACGCGGCCCTCACCGGGTTCAGCCTGGTGGCGCAATGGTGGATGGCGCAGAAACGCTTGCAGTGCTGGCCGCTGTGGATCGTCCTGGACTGCATTTTTGTCGGCCTGTTCCTCTATAAGGGCATGTACCTGACAGCGGTCCTGTATGCCCTGTTTCTGTTGCTGGCTGTCCAGGGCTGGCGCACGTGGCGCAGCGACCCGGTGCTGTGCCCATGAAGGTTTTGGTGCTGACAGGGCCGGAATCCAGCGGCAAAAGCTGGCTTTCGGGCGAGATTCACGCCAACTTCGGCGGCATATTGGTCGGCGAGTACGTTCGGCACTTCATCGATCATGAACACCGTCTACCTTGCTACGACGACATCACGGCCATAGCTAATGGCCAGTTGTCCTGGGAAGATGAAGCTCGTGCCCGGCAACCTTCGCTGCTGATTCTCGATACCCATCTGCTGAGCAATATCCTGTGGAGCCGTACGTTGTTCGGCGACTGCCCGTCCTGGATCGAGGAGGTTTTGCGGGCTCGTCGCTACGATCTGCATTTGCTGTTGAGCCCGGAAAACGTGGCCTGGCATGACGACGGTCAGCGCTGCCAACCGCAGTTGACGCAACGCCAGGAGTTTTTCCAGGCCAGCCGCCGATGGCTTGAGATGCACAACCAACCTTTTCAGGTATTGGACGGTGACTGGCAACAGCGAAAGGATGCAGCGTTCGAGGCCGTGACGCGCTTGTTAATGACCTAAAAGGGTGCCAACCCTGCCAAATTGTCCATTCCTGAAACACCAGAGCCCGCGCGAAGCCCCGAAATAGAGCAGTCAGCGCTCAATATCGGGAAAATGTTACGCCGCTGATACAACCCTCCCCCAATACCGTTGCCGAGCAATCGCGCCTGTCTGGGCCGCGTTTTTGCGCGGGTCTGTATCAGCGGTCTTACATATTTTTTTGACTGCCGCGACAACAAATGCCAACTCCCTGTTTTTTAAAGAAAAACCAAAAACGGCACACCTTCTGCTCTATTCCGTTGCAACGCTGTCAGGGCCAGCGTTCCACTTACAGAAGGAATTGCCGCCGTGGGGAAACTCAATCAGGGCATTTTTAGCCTACTGCTGACCGGATGCGCACTGGGCTCTACGTTCAGCCTGCCCGTCCACGCTGATAATGGCATCATCACCATCAAGCGTGATGTACAAGTGCGCAACGCCGTGACCCCACCGCTGATTCCCGACCCCAGTCCGACGACTGTCAACGCCAATCCGTCCAAACAAATCCTTGCGCAAACCAGTGAGCTGAGCGACGGCGACTTTGCCAATGTCGCCAGCGGCGCAAGCATCTCGCGCATGGTCGTCCAGGGCACCGACAACCTGGGCGGCAATATCACCAACCAGACCCAGCTTTCCAACCTTCCCGCCGGACGTTCGGGCAATGGTGGCAGCGGCATCGCCAACATGGTCAATTCCAACATCCAGCAAGGCCTCGGCGCGCTGAAAATCATAACGGGAGACCGTTAAGATGAATCGTACGCTCCTGCTGGCCGCCATGTTCTGCAGTGCTTCGACCCTCGCTCAACCTCCCGTGATCAATAACGCCGAAATCGACGGTTCGGGCACGCAGTATGAGGGCAACCTTTCGGTCAACCAGGCCGCCGGCGATCTGCAACAACAGGTCAACGCCCGTGCTATCGCCATCGGTCATGGTGCCAGCGCGACCACGCAGATTCGTCAACGACAGCGCAGCCAGGTCGATCCCTCGATCGATGCAACGTCCAGCATCAAGGGCGACTCCTTCAGTCAGGGCAACGGCGTGCTCGGTATCAACCAGAGTGCGGGTGCCAGCAACCAGCAAGCCAACGCACTGCGTATCAGCATCGGTACGCAGCCGCAAAGTATCGACGACAGCGTGCTCATGCAACAGAACGTGGCGCTGCTCAACAACTCCGATCCAACTGATGCTTCTGCCGGTGTTCGCCGGGTCACTACCAGTGACCAGGCTTTTGTCGGTAGCCGTGGGGTCCTTCAGCTGAATCAGAGCGCCGGGGTGGGAAATCGAACTGCCAACACCCTGAGCGTACGGGTCGTGGATTGACCCGAACTGCAAGTAAGCAAACAGGTAAGAACAACACTTAACCTAAAATAAGTACGGAGAATCACCATGAAACCTTCGATGGCAATCAAGCCTCTGGTTTTCGCAATTGCTGCGGTCATGGCTGTAGCTGTACAAGCTGCCGACAGGCGCGACCACGACCACCATAACGGAAATGGCAATAATGGCGGCGGTCAGCAAAATCAACCTCCTCGTCCCACAATGATCCCTGTCAGCGCGACTGCCAATGCGACTGACAGCCAACGCAATACCGGTAACACCGTTCGCAACGAAGGCACCCAGAACGAAGCCGAAATGAGCAGTTCCGCCAGTGGCACCAGCGGCAACGTCGGCGTCAACGTGGCGGCCGGTGCCGGCAACCAGCAGGACAACGCGGCGGCCATTGCCAACGCGGGTGCAGACTCGACCCTGGATAACAGCTTCGTGTTCGGCACCGCCACTGCCAACTCGACCGTGCGGCAGTTCAGCAACAACAACACGGTCAATAACTTCGGCGCCACCAACTCGGCTGTGATGAGCGGATCGGGCAACGCCGGCAGCGGCAACATGGGTGTCAACATTGCTGGTGGCGACCTGAACCAGCAGAAAAACACCATGGCCATCGCCAACTCCAATGCGCCGCTGGGTAATGCAACGGCCAACGCCTCCGCCGATCAGAACGGCCCAGGCCTGACCGTGAACAACAACGCCGACCGCACCTATCGCGTAGATACCATCACTGTGACCAATACGGCCACCGGCAGCTTCTCTCGCGACAAGTCGTTCGAAGCCAGCGGCAGTCAGAGCGCTTCTTCGGGCTGGACCGCAACCGGGTCCAACAGTGCTGATGCCAGCGGCAACAGCAGCTTTGCTCTGAGCGGCTCCAACAGCAGCAGCGCAAGCGGCTCCAACAGCAGCACTGCCAGCGGCTCCAACAGCAGTACCGCGAGCGGTTCCAACAGCAGCACCGCCAGCGGAACCAACAGCAGCAGTGCAAGTGGTTCTTCGAACACTACGTTGAGTGCTTCGTTGAACGCTACCCTGGACGCTGCAGCAGCGGCTTCCAACTCCGTCACCTTCAACAACGGCAATGGCGATCGTACCCGCAGCAGGGACTCGGACGCATCACTCAACGCATCGCTCAACGCCACGCTGGACGCTTCCATCGACAGGTCGTTCGACCGCTCGCGCGACTCCTCGTTCGACCGCTCGCGCGATTCCTCGTATGACAGATCCCGTGACTCCTCCTACGATCGGTCCCGTGACTCTTCGTATGATAAGTCCCGCGAGTCGGCCTACGACAAATCGGGTGAAGCGTCGTACTCGAACTCGACCTCGTCTTCGTACGACAAGTCGGGCAGCGCAACGGCCGAGTCTGAGTACGCCAAAGCGAAAAGCTACAGCGAAAGCAGCTCTTATGATTTGAGTAACACCTACTCCTATCAAGTGCTGACTCCAACCGGCTGGGCCAACCCTGTGACCAACACTGCAACCCTGAGTGGTTCGGTGAATGGCAGCAGCGGCAACCTGGGCGTCAACGTGGCTGCGGGTGTGGGCAACCAACAAAGCAACTCGCTGTCGATTGCCAACCAATCGTTCTGATTGTTGGCCAGGAGGCCCCCCTCGCGGGGGCCTTTTTCAACACAAACCAGAAGGCGCCCCACCATGCGCATTTTCGCCTTGGCATGTTTGCTGTGCGTGACCTGTGTGATCGAGGCCGCACAAATGCCGCTCTCCGTCCTGCCGGGCGGTGCGGTGGTGTACAAGCCGATCCAGAGCATACGCGAGCGCAAGTTTTCTGATCTGGTGCAACAGAAAACCGATTTCAGTTGCGGCGCAGCGGCGCTGGCGACTGTCTTGCGCCAGGCCTATTGGCTGGACGTGAACGAAGAACAAATCATCGAAGGCATGCTGGAACACTCCGACCACGACCTTGTCCGCGTCCAGGGGTTCTCCATGCTCGACATGAAGCGTTACGTGGAAAGCATCGGCATGCGTGCCCGCGGCTATCGGGTAGCAACGGAAACCCTGAGCGAAATCAAGATTCCGGTGGTGGTGCTCATGGATATCCGTGGCTACAAACATTTTGTGGTCATGCAAAGAGTGAACAAAGGCTGGGTCTACATCGGTGATCCGGTACTCGGTCATAAACGCTACAAGGTCGAAGACTTTGTAAAAGGCTGGAACGGCATCATCTTCGCCGTCATTGGCCAGGGCTATGACAAAAACAATGCGCTGCTCGATCCACCGCTGCCCCTGACTGCCAGGAACCGCGTCAACGCATTCAGCCCCGTACAAGATGCAGAGTTGATGGATTTCGGATTCATTCAAAGCGACTTCTTCTAATAACAAGGAGCACGACGCTCCGGGAGCATTCAATGAAGACTCCACTCTGGCTGGTCGTGGTTTGCCTGGCCGCCAGCCTGCCAACCCAGGCCCAGACTTTCAAACCCATCGAACTGAACGATCAGGAACTCTCGGTATTGCGCGGCCGCTATGTCATGCCGGGGCGCATCGTGAGTTTCGGCATTGTCATGACCAGTGCCTGGCAAAATGCCAACGGTGAAATCATCGGGGCAACGTCCTCGATGCAGATTCAACAATCGACCATCAAGCCGCAGTTCTATGTGTCGATGATTGACGAAAAAGGCAGTGGCTCGGCCCGTTCGCCAGATACCGTCACCGGTTCCGGTACGGTGACGGGCGGCGCCGGGCTCAGCACCACCGAAGGCGTCACCCAGGTCGTTCGGGCTGCCGGCGACAACAACACCGCCTACAACAACGTTGATATCAACGTCACCAAGGCCAGCCAGGCCACGCAACAGCAGGCTGCCATTCAACCCCAAGGCCAGGCCCTGGCTGCCGGTTCGTCGCTGGAGCGCAGCAATGGCGCAGGTGCGCTCAACGTTTCCTCGACCAGCACGGGGGTGCAAATGAACATCGTCGCCAACAACAACCAGGGCAGCGCCATGCAGCGCCTGGGCCAGGGCGGGCTGATGCAGAACACCACGTTGCTGGGGGCAAGCAACCAGGTCAGGAACCTCACCTCCCTCAATATCGTGTTGCGTGACAACGTGCCGACCGCCGGTTCTCTAAACGGCAATCTGGACCAGCTCAGAGGTCTTCGCACTTCGGGATTCTGATCTACGCTCAGTCTCAACAGATGTAGTCAGAAGGGACGGCTAATCCATGCACCGATCTTTTACGCTAAGAGCTATCGTTTGTTTGAGTAGCCTGGCCCCGGCAACATTGCTATACGCAGCACCGGACCCCCAGGTCGAAGCACTAAAACAAGAACTCATGGAGCTAAAACAGCGGTACGCAGAACAACAGAACGCGCTGATGGTCCTTGAACAGCGCGTTCGCCAGGTCGAAGAAGCACCGGCAACACCCGCTCCCAAACGTCTGACCAAATCCCCTGCCGAACCGTCCAAGGCCCAGACGGTGGCCACGGGTGCGCCGGGAACCACCGGCAGTTCCTATGGCCAGTCGCTCAAGGACGATTCGGAGCCGGCACAAAGCGTCTCCAACCTGTATGACGAAGCCAGCGGTTTCTTCGGCGGCGGCAAGTTCAGTTTCGAAACCGGGGTGACCTACACCCACTACGATACCCGTGCGCTGACCCTCAACGGCTTCCTGGCCCTGGACTCGATCTTCCTCGGCAACATCAACCTCGACCGGATCAAGGCCGATAACTGGACCCTCGACCTGACCGCCCGTTACAACGTGGCACAGCGCTGGCAGTTCGACATTAACGTTCCCGTGGTCTATCGCGAATCCACCTATTCCTCCGGCGGTGCCGGCGGTGCCGGTCCAGTCACCTCCGACGCATCGGTGACCCGCGATCCGACCATTGGCGATATCAACGTCGGCGTCGCTTACAAATTCATTGATGAATCGGAAAACTGGCCCGACGCGGTGGCTACCCTGCGGGTCAAGGCACCCACCGGCGATGATCCTTACGGGATCAAGCTGATCAGTGACCCGAACAACGACAACCTCGCGGTACCCGAAGACTTGCCGACCGGCAATGGTGTCTGGGCGATTACGCCGGGCATCTCGCTGGTCAAGACCTTCGATCCTGCCGTGTTGTTCGGCAGCCTGGCCTACACCTACAACATGGAAGACTCTTTCAGCGACATCAGCCCACAGGTCAACTCCAAGGTTCCCGGGGATGTAAAACTCGGCGATTCCTGGCAGGTCGGCGCCGGTATCGCATTCGCCCTGAACGAGAAGATGAGTATGTCGTTCTCCTTCACCGATCAGTTCGCCCGCAAGAGCAAGATCAAGCCTGACGGCGGCGAGTGGCAATCGATTTCCAACAGCGACTACAACTCGGCCAACTTCAACATCGGCATGACCCTGGCAGCGTCCCCCAACCTGACGATCGTCCCCAACCTGGCCATCGGCTTGACGGACGACTCGCCGGACTTTTCCTTCAGCCTGAAATTCCCTTACTACTTCTGATCCATCGTGCAAAGCCCCGTTGCGACTTCAATCGCGACGGGGCTTTCGGTTTTGAGTCGCCAAAAAAGATCGCAGCCTGCGGCAGCTCCTACACAGGAATTCGCGTTTCCCTGTAGGAGCTGCCGCAGGCTGCGATCTTTTATCAGGCGGTCAGCGGATCTGGTGCTTGTGCAACAAACGGTAAAAGGTCGGTCTGGAAATCCCCAGCACCTTGGCGGCGATACTCAGGTTATCACTGTGACGATTGAGCACATCGCACAAGGCCTGGCGTTCCGCCCGATGCTTGTACTCTTCCAGCGTGCCCATCGGTACGACAACGGACTGATGATTGATCAACCCCAGATCCCGGGCTTCAATCTGTCGGCCCTCGGCCAGGACCAGGCCGCGACGTACCCGGTTGGCCAGTTCGCGTACATTGCCCGGCCAGTCATGCTTACTCATGGCGGTCAGCGCGTCTTCACTGAAGCTGCGCGGGCGACGGCCAGTTTCATGGCTGTAGAAGTGGGAAAAGTGATTGGCCAGCATTGACAGGTCACCATTGCGCTCACGCAGGGGCGCGGTGGAAACCTGCAGCACGTTCAGGCGGTAATACAAGTCCTCGCGAAAGCGTTTTTTCTCGATCGCCGCTTCAAGATCGACGTGGGTCGCGGCCAGTACCCGCACGTCCACGGGAATCGGCTGGCTGCCGCCCACCCGCTCGATGTGCTTGTCCTGGAGGAATCGCAACAGGTTCGCCTGCAGCTCCAGGGGCAGATCGCCGATTTCATCGAGAAACAGCGTGCCGCCATTGGCCGCTTCGATCCGCCCGACCTTGCGTTGATGAGCGCCGGTAAAGGCACCCTTCTCATGGCCGAACAGTTCGGACTGGATCAGGTGTTCCGGGATCGCGCCGCAGTTGATCGCCACAAACGGTTTGTTATGCCGCTGGGATTGCCGGTGCAAGGTGCGCGCAACCAGTTCTTTACCGGTGCCGCTTTCGCCGCGGATCAAGACGGGAGATTCGGTGGGCGCCAGTTTGCTCAACAGCTTGCGCAATTCGTTGATCGGCTTGCTGTCGCCGAGCAACTCGTGTTCGAGCTTGTCGATATGAACCGTGCCCTGCCCGCGCAGGCGCGCCATGCCAAAGGCCCGGCCCAGTGTGACCTGGACCCTGGAAACATCGAAGGGCAAGGTGTGAAAATCGAAAAACCATTCGCAGACAAAGTCCCCGACATTTTGCAGGCGCAGGACTTCCTGGTTGAGCACTGCGATCCATTCCGCATTGCTGCGGCTGATCAGCTCCTTGACTGCATCGGGACGCTCCAGATGAAAAGGCTGCAAGCGCAACAAACCCACATCACAGGTGCGATCGCTGGTATTGCCCAGCGAGCAGCTGTCAACGTCCCAGCCTTCGGAGCGCAACCCTGGCAACAAACGATGGCAGTCGTCGCAGGGGTCCACCACTAATAGCCGTCGTAAAGCTGGCGCATCACTCATGACTTTTCCTTGGCGCCAAATTTCGGAAAATTTATTAAAAACAATCGTTTGGCGGACCTGGCTGTAACGTTAGCAAGAATTTGACGTGGCCTTGTATCGTTTGACTATAGAGCTGTTACCAAAGTAGTTATAAAGAAGCCATTTGAGTAGTTGCCTAACGAAACTTTCCTTTCATTCAGCTTTCAAACCCGTGCAATCTGTTCAATGGATGAAAAAAATCGGAAATTTCTTTTGTTTGTGTGTGACCCGGGAGCAGGTTGCGCGCATCAGTACAAGTAACCAGCCGAAACGGTAAGCCCAAACCATCGGTCTATATTGTCAGGGCATACAGAGAGAAGACTCATGAACGCTCCGCTGCGTATTAACGAAGCTCTTTTGATCGCCGACCGCGCATTCAAACCGTTCAAATGTGTGGCTTGGGCGCCACAGGATGGTAATGGCGAACTCAGCCTGACCGTTATCGACCGCACCAGTACCAGTATCGGTCGCAAACAGATTCCAAGCAGTGCCTATACCGACCCGGCGCAGCTGGAACACCTGCTGGAGCAGGCCCGCGCCGAATTGAGCGAGGAAGGCTACACACTGCAATCGTGGTCGATGCCAAACTAATATTAATGCGGATTACTTTTCGGGTAATCCGCGCCCTCCCCGCCTTTAGTTAGGCGTTTTAACCTCGCACCTGCACCCGCAGACAGCGGTTCATTTCGAACTTTTCACGCCTGATTAATGCGCAGGCTTTTAAATGGTTCGAAAAGACACTGTTGTGGCGCATAACGACCCTCCGTCTGTTAGTTCTCCCCGTTGTGTATTTGGTCATTCCGGGCTTGAATGTTTTCCTTATAAGTCGCCTTCCCAACTTCTGGAACACGACGACTCGCAAGGAGATGCGTGCATGTCAATCCAGTCGGCCATTGCCTTCCCCTGTACCCGTAATGACGCGGGCAAACTCGACACTTCGTTCGCCGCCCATGGCAGGACCCAGGTGTATTTCGCCGGGAGCCTGTCAAGCCTGGCCAACGGTATCGCGATCGACCCCCAGGGACGCTTGCTGGTGGCGGCTAAAGTCGGCATGCCCAACGGCAGCCGTTTCGGCCTGGCTCGATTGCTCCCGGATGGCTCGGCGGACCTGGGATTCGGCAGGCAAGGCAGTGTCATCGGGCAATTTGAACAGGGCTGCGAAGCCATGGGAGCCAAGGTCCTGTTATTGGCCAATGGCAATATCCTGCTGGCCGGCCTGCACTACGAAGATGCCCATCGCACCCTGCCGGCCTTGGTTCTGCTTGATTCACAGGGGCAACCTGTTGCCGGCTTCGGCAAAAACGGCCACTGCGTGGTGCGCTTGCCCGGCGGACTGTCCCAGGGCATGCGAGATGCCTGGCTGCCTCCCGGTGTGCCGGGCGCGGAGGCCTGCGATGTTGCGGTACAGGAAGACGGCCGAATCCTGCTGCTGGCCAATCACCATTTCGAACTCGCCGACCATGCCGGCCTGTTGATCCGCCTGGATAATCAAGGTGCGCTGGACCCCTCGTTCAATGGTCGCGGTTTCGTCATGGTCAGGCATCTGCTGATGAACAGCTGGCTCAGCAGCCTGTGGCTGCAGCGCGATGGGCGGATCCTCGTGGGTGGCTCGATCAACTTTCCCGAAGAAGGCCTGCTGGCCCGCTATCTGGCTGATGGCCGCCTTGACGAGCAGTTCGCCGTCGACGGCTTCATGACCTTCAGGGCACAGGGCCATAGCGCCCAGGTCAGTCGGGTGCTCCAGCGGGAGGATGGTGACGTGCTCTGTTTTGGCAGCAGCCGTGATCCGATGCATTGCCTCGCGTTTAAAATCCATGGCAATGGCCAGCCGGACAGTCAATGCAATGAGGGCCTTGCCCAGCGCCTGGAAATTGGCCACACCGGCTGTCAATGGACCGCCGCACAATTGCAACCTGACGGCACCGTACTGACGGTTGGCGCTACCATCGGTGGCGTCGAGGCGGACTTCATTCTCGGGCGCTACTTGCCTGACGGGGAGCTCGATGTCGAGTTCGGCGACGGCATGGGGTGGATACGCACGCGCCTGGGTCGCAGCCTGGATACGGCGACATCCGTGGCCGTGCAACCCGATGGCAACATCGTGGTCGGCGGCTATTCCCTGGACGGCAACTACAAGGCGATTGTCGCCCGTTATCTGGGGTAGGACGCTGTGCTTGATCTTCTCCCGCGCTTGCGGCAACTTGCGCGCTTCTTTAAACAAGGAGCAGCCGATGTCGGGTTCAATGGCCAAGGCGTTCGCGCATAACTTTCTCGGGCAATCGCCCCGCTGGTACAAGGCCTGCATCGTCGGCTTTCTGATGCTCAATGCCCTCGTGGCCTGGACGATTGGTCCGGTGGCTGCGGGTTGGCTGTTGGTGCTGGAATTCATCTTCACCCTGGCCATGGCACTCAAATGCTACCCGTTGATGCCCGGCGGCCTGCTGCTGATCGAAGCCCTGTTGCTGAAGATGACCACGCCCCAGGCGCTGTATGACGAGTTGCTGCACAACTTCCCGGTGATCCTGCTGCTGATGTTCATGGTCGCCGGCATCTACTTCATGAAGGACCTGCTGCTCTATCTGTTTTCGCGCCTGCTGCTGGGGATTCGCTCCAAGGCCATGCTGGCCCTGATGTTCTGCTTTCTGTCTGCCTTTCTTTCGGCGTTTCTCGACGCCTTGACCGTGACGGCGGTGATCATCAGTGCTGCCGTCGGTTTTTATTCGGTGTACCACCGCGTCGCCTCGGGCAACGATCCGCGCCAGGACAGCGAGTTCAGCGATGATCAACAGCTGCCGACCCTGCACCATGGCGATCTCGAACAGTTTCGCGCCTTCCTGCGCAGCCTGCTGATGCACGGCGCCGTTGGTACGGCATTGGGTGGCGTCTGCACCCTGGTCGGCGAACCGCAGAACCTGTTGATCGGCCACGAGATGGGCTGGCACTTTTCCGAGTTCTTCCTGAAAGTCGCTCCGGTTTCCCTGCCTGTGTTCGCCGCAGGCCTGGTGACCTGTGTGCTGCTCGAGAAGCTGCGCTGGTTCGGCTACGGCACCCTGCTGCCGGACAACGTGCGAACCGTGCTGGCCAGCTATGCCGCACAGGACAATGCCGAACGCAACGCGCGCCAGCGAGCGGCCTTGATCGTCCAGGGCATCGCCGCCCTGATCCTGATTGCCGGCCTGGCCTTTCACATCGCCGAAGTGGGCCTGATCGGCCTGATGGTGATCGTGCTGATCACGGCGTTCACCGGCATCACCGACGAGCATCGCCTGGGTACGGCCTTCAAGGACGCCATGCCGTTCACGGCGCTGTTGGTGGTGTTCTTCGCCGTGGTGGCGGTGATTCACGACCAGCAACTGTTCTCGCCGTTGATCCACTGGGTGCTGCAGCTGCCGGCCGATCAACAGCCGGGGATGCTGTTCATCGCCAACGGCCTGTTGTCGGCCATCAGCGATAACGTCTTCGTGGCGACCATTTACATCACCGAAGTCAAACAGGCCTTCCTGGCCGGCGCGATGTCCCGCGAGCATTTCGAGACGCTGGCCATCGCCATCAATACCGGGACCAACCTGCCGAGCGTGGCGACACCGAACGGCCAGGCAGCGTTTCTGTTTTTGCTGACGTCGGCGATTGCGCCGCTGGTGCGGTTGTCTTATGGGCGGATGGTGTGGATGGCGTTGCCCTATACCGTGGTGATGGGGTTGCTGGGCTGGTATGCGGTGAGTTACTGGCTGTAACAACGGTGATGACTGGATTTTCGGGCTGGCATTGCGTGAGCTACTGGCCCTGACACCACCCCCGTAGGAGCTGCCGAAGGCTGCGATCTTTTGATCCTGTTTTCTACGGACCAAGATCAAAAGATCGCAGCCTTCGGCAGCTCCTACAGGCTGTACGCTTACCCGAGCTTGTGCCAGACGCGACCATCGCGAGCCAATAGTTCCTCTGCAGCCTTCGGACCGTTCTCACCGGCGGCATAACCCTGCACGCTGGAATCCTGCTGCCAGGCATCCAGGAACGGCTGCACCGCACGCCAACCGTTCTCGATGTTATCGGCCCGCTGGAACAGCGTCTGGTCGCCCGTCATGCAGTCGTAGATCAGGGTTTCGTAGCCGGTGGACGGCTGCATTTCGAAGAAGTCCTTGTAGGCGAACCCCAGCTCGATGTTATCCATCTTCAGGGCCTGGCCCGGACGCTTGGCCAGCAGATCGAACCACATGCCTTCGTTGGGCTGGATCTGGATACGCAGATAGGTCGGTTTCAATTCATCGACTTCGGTGTCGCGAAACTGCGCATAGGGCGCCGGTTTGAAGCAGATGACGATCTCGGTGTCGCGCACGCTCATGCGCTTACCGGTGCGCAGGTAGAACGGCACGCCGGTCCAGCGCCAGTTGTCGATCATGACCTTGAGGGCGACATAGGTTTCGGTAGTGCTATCGGGCGCCACGTTGTTTTCCTGGCGATACCCGGGCAATGCCTTGCCGTCGATTTCGCCAGCGCCGTACTGGCCGCGCACCGAGTTGGCCCGCGCTTCCTCGACTGTCCAGGGGCGGATCGCGCCGACCACCTTGGCTTTCTCGCCGCGCACGGCATCAGCGCCGAAAGCGGCCGGCGGCTCCATGGCCACCATCGCCAACAGCTGGAACAGATGATTGGGTACCATGTCCCGCAGGGCACCGGTGTGTTCGTAGAAACTGCCACGAGTTTCCACACCGACGGTTTCCGAGGCAGTGATCTGCACGTGGTCGATGTAGTGATTGTTCCAGAACGCTTCGAACAGGCTGTTTGAAAACCGGCTGACCAGAATGTTCTGCACGGTTTCCTTGCCCAGGTAATGGTCGATCCGGTAGATCTGCTTTTCCGTCATGACCTTGAGCAGGCAAGCGTTCAAGGCTTCGGCCGTGTGCAGATCGGAGCCGAAGGGCTTTTCGATGACCACCCTTCTAAACGCTTCGGGCGACTCCTCGAGTAAACCCGCTGAGCCAAGGCGCCGTGCTACTTCACTGAAAAAACGCGGCGCGGTGGCCAGGTAGAACACCGCATTGCCTGTGCCGCTGTCGGCGATTTTCGCCGCCAGCGCTTGATAAGTGCTGTCGTCCAGGAAGTCGCCCTGGACGTAGCTGATGCCTTTGGCGAGCCGGGCCCAGATCGCAGGATCGAGGGCCTGATCGCCTTTGCTGGCCATTTCATTGCGGATGAAGTCTTCGAGCTTTTGCGCGAAGCCTTCATCGCTGATGGCGTTGTGGTCAACGCCGACGATCCGCAGTCCATCCCCGACCAGGCCGTTGCGGCTGAGGTTGTACAGCGCCGGCATCAGCAGGCGCTTGACCAGATCGCCATGGGCGCCAAACAGAAACAGCGTGGTGGGCGGCGCGGGCTCGGTCTTGGATTTTCTGCGGATCCCGTGGGTCATTTTTTCGAAGTCTCCACGTGGCCGCCGAAGCCGAAGCGCTGGGCGGAGAGGATCTTGTCACCAAAGGTGCCCTGGCCACGGGAGCGGTAGCGCGAGAACAGCGAGTTGGACAGCACCGGTACCGGCACCGCCTGCTCCATGGCCGCTTCGATGGTCCATTGACCTTCACCGCTGTCGGCCACGGAACCTGAGAATCCGTCGAGTTTCGGGTCGCTGGCCAGGGCGTCGGCGGTCAGGTCGAGCAGCCAGGAGGACACCACGCTGCCACGGCGCCAGACTTCGGCGATGTCGGCGACGTTGAGATTGAAACGCTGGTCTTGCGGCAGTTTCTCGCTGTTCTTGGTCTTGAGGATGTCGAAGCCCTCGGCGAAGGCCTGCATCATTCCGTATTCGATGCCGTTGTGAATCATCTTCACAAAATGCCCGGCGCCCGCGGGACCTGCGTGGATGTAGCCGTGCTCGGCACGCTCGTCGTCGGACTTGCGGTCCTTCGTGCGCGGGATATCGCCCATGCCCGGTGCCAGGGTGGCGAACAGCGGATCAAGTCGGCTGACAGTCTCGGCGTCGCCGCCGATCATCATGCAGTAGCCGCGTTCAAGGCCCCAGACGCCGCCGGACGTGCCGACGTCGATGTAGTGCAAGCCCTTTTCCGCCAGGGTTTTCGCCCGGCGGATATCGTCTTTATAGAAGGTGTTGCCACCGTCGATGATGGTGTCGCCAGCTTCCAACAAGGTGCTCAGGGTGTCGATGGTCTCTTCGGTCGGCGCGCCGGCCGGCAGCATGACCCACACTGCGCGTGGCTTGGCCAGACCGGCCACCAGGGCAGGCAGGTCGGCGACACCGGTGGCGCCCTCGGCGACCAGGGTGTCGATGAAGGCGGTATTGCGGTCGTATACAACGGTGGTGTGACCGTTGAGCATCAGGCGCCGCGCAATATTGCCGCCCATGCGGCCCAGTCCAATAATCCCGAGTTGCATGTGCTGATGCTCCCTACTACAAATAAAATGTGTGTCAAAGGTATAGCGCAACGTGACCAATGAAGCTTAGTCCAGAGCGTTGGCATGAAGTTTCCGGGCATTGTGCCCGATCCAGACAGATAACGTCAGGAATCAAGCCGAAGACACACGGACAATGAAAAATAAAAAAGTTCCCTTCAGGGATAAAAGAAATCAAAATTGGCGCCGATAACAGGTCAGCCTCCGATTTCGAGGCGCATCTGCAGTTGGAACACGCCATTCGCGAGGTGAGCAATGGGCACACTACACGCCGCACAACCAGCACAAACCCTTTATGTCACTATCCGCCGCGATGAATTGCGCCTACTGAAGGACGAGCGCGATCAGTTGAAGCAGGAACTGGCGCAACTGCGTCTGCTGCTGCAAGGCAATCAGGCCCAGCCCTTGCCGGTCACTCTGCGCGCACCTCACGCCTGATCCCGCCGTTGCCGCGCAGGCAGCCCTGACTGCTTGCGCCCGCCGTACATCCTGCCGAGCACGGCAACTCACGAAATTTTCACATTTACTTACAGATACTTAGGGGTTGAAGGCCGCCCGGTTCGTGTGGCCCCCATTCGTCGTCGGTGATGTCACGACGAAGCGATTTCTCGGCTGGAGCACTGAATGAGTTTGTTTAAACGCAGCAAGACGACTGCGACAGGTTTTGACTGGGCCGGACTGCTCTGGCTCTTTGTGTTCTTCTGGTACTTTTCCGGCATTACTCAACTGCTGATCCAGCTGACCGGTACGTCCGGCTTCAGCGGCTTTCGCCAGGCCTTCGTGATCAGCGCCTTCTGGCTCGCGCCGATGCTTCTGTTCCCCCGACAAACCCGCGTACTGGCGGCGTTGATCGGGATTGTCCTGTGGGCCTGTTCCATGGCCAGCCTGGGCTACTTCTTCATCTACCAGCAGGAATTTTCGCAAAGCGTCATCTTCATCATGTTCGAGTCGAACGTGTCCGAAGCCGGCGAATACATGACCCAGTACTTTGCCTGGTGGATGGTCCTGGCGTTCCTCGCCCACACAGCCTTCGCCTACTTCCTGTGGACTCGCCTGCGCCCGGTCTACCTGCCGCGCGGCAAGGCCGTGCTGGCGGCCACCGCGATCGTCATCGCCGTGGTCGGCTATCCGCTGATCAAGCAGACCCAGCGCACCGGCAGCTTCGCCGAAGGCTTCGAGAAGTTCGAAACCCGCATCGAGCCGGCAGTGCCGTGGCAGATGGCCGTGGCCTACCACCGCTACCTGGAAACCCTGGCCAGCATGCAAGGCATGCTCGACAGCGCCAGCAAGATCCCGCCCCTGCACAATTTCAAGGACGCGATGGCCAGTCAACCGGCCACCCTGGTCCTGGTCATCGGCGAGTCCACCAACCGCCAGCGCATGAGCCTCTACGGCTATCCGCGCAACACCACGCCGGAACTGGACAAGCTCAAGGATCAACTGGCGGTCTTCGACAACGTCATCACCCCGCGCCCCTACACCATCGAGGCGCTGCAGCAGGTACTGACCTTCGCCGACGAAGAAAATCCGGACCTGTACCTGTCGACGCCGTCCCTGGTCAGCATGATGAAGCAGGCGGGTTACAAGACCTTCTGGATCACCAACCAGCAGACCATGACCAAGCGCAACACCATGCTCACGACCTTCTCCGAACAGGCCGACGAGCAGGTGTACCTGAACAACAACCGCAACCAGAACGCCGCGCAGTACGATGGTGACGTGATCGAGCCGTTCAACAAGGCCCTGGCCGATTCGGCGCCACGCAAGCTCATCGTCGTGCATTTGCTCGGCACGCACATGAGCTATCAGTACCGCTACCCGTCGACCTTCGACAAGTTCACCGACCGCACCGGCGTGCCGGCCGGCGTGCGTGACGATCAGTTGCCGACCTACAACAGCTACGACAACGCGGTGCTGTACAACGACTTCGTGGTGTCCAGCCTGATCAAGGATTACGCGAAAACCGATCCGAACGGCTTCCTGCTGTACCTCTCCGACCACGGTGAAGACGTGTTCGACTCCGCAGGTCACAGCACCCTGGGGCGCAACGAGAACAAGCCGACGGCACCGATGTACACCATTCCATTCATGGCCTGGGCTTCGCCAAAATGGCGCGCCAGCCACGACTGGAACTTCGCCGGCGACCTGAGTCGCCCGTACAGCAGTTCGCAGTTGATCCACACCTGGGCCGACCTTGCGGGCCTGAGCTTCGATGAGCTGGATCGCAGCAAGAGCCTGGTCAGCGACAGCTTCAAGGCCCGTCCGCTGATGATTGGCAACCCTTACGAGACTCAGCAGAAGGCGCTGATCGATTTCAGCCTGATGAAGCCCAGGACGCCGCCAGCGGTGGTTCAGCAGTAAGTGTGAAGGGGCCGGTTCAGGCCCCTTTTTCATGCCCCCTCCCCGGCGTTTTTTCGACGACCTGAAACCAGCGCTGAAGTTAATTCCTATTTAACGGAATCGGCGGATAATCAAACTTCGACACTGATTTGTTGACTCAAGGGACATCCGATATCAGTAGTGGGAGGTAAACGTATGAAACGTACCGCAATGATTATCGCAGGTCTGATGGCGCTGGGTTCCGCCAGTGCCTTTGCCGAAGGTGGCGCCGAACGCATGCGCTACTACTACGAAAGCCTGCGACTGGCCCAGCAGCAGGCGCAGGGGCAAGCCGCCCAGTCTACGGAACTGCGTGTACCGGATGATCAGACGGCGCAGGTGACTGAGTCTTATCGACCGAAGTGACCACTGTACCTGTGGGAGATTCTATGGTTGAGGGGAAGCTCTCAACTGATTTTTGGTTGGTATTCGCATTGCCCTTTAAGCAAGGCGAATACCACCCGTGCAAGCTTGCGAGCGAGCATCACCAGTGCCT
>Ga0160472_100553_pt1 | contig 22951 bp, 20 predicted proteins | sample HID1973M_E11MG_FD_108267 | JGI IMG/M metagenome (GOLD analysis project Ga0160472, IMG submission 108267) | Enriched mosquito-associated microbial communities from UW Madison campus, WI, USA - HID1973M_E11 MG | ecosystem: Host-associated > Arthropoda: Insects > Digestive system > Unclassified ... | reverse complement strand
TGATCAAGGTCGGCGCTGCCACCGAAGTCGAAATGAAGGAAAAGAAGGCCCGCGTGGAAGACGCCCTGCACGCCACCCGCGCTGCGGTGGAAGAAGGCATCGTCCCCGGCGGTGGTGTGGCCCTGCTGCGCGCCCGCGCTGCCATCTCGAGCCTGCACGGCGACAACGCCGACCAGAACGCCGGCATCAAGATCGTGCTGCGCGCCATGGAAGAGCCGCTGCGCCAGATCGTCCTGAACGCCGGTGAAGAAGCTTCGGTCGTCGTCGCCAAGGTCATCGAAGGCGCCGGCAACTTCGGCTACAACGCTGCTTCGGGCGAGTACGGCGACCTGGTCGAAATGGGCGTGCTGGACCCGACCAAGGTCACGCGCACCGCGCTGCAGAACGCCGCTTCGGTCGCTTCGCTGATGCTGACGACGGACTGCGCAGTTGCCGAAGCCCCGAAGGCTGACTCGGCTCCGGCAATGCCGGGCGGCATGGGCGGCATGGGCGGCATGGAAGGCATGATGTAAATCGCCTCATGACGACCTGCTGATACCAGCAGGCAGTCGACGAAAACCCCCGCAGGGCCTTGGCCTTGCGGGGGTTTTTTCATGGCTGTCGGGGGTCATGCAACCTCCGGCGCCTTCGCCGCGTCGGCCAGCCGCTCCCCCGCTTCTGCACCAGCCGTGCCGGCCTGCTGGCACCGGTGGCCAGTCAACGAACTCCGCTTGGATTCGGGCCTTAATGTGCTGAAAGCGCCATAATGCAGGCGAAAAGTTCAGGTGGTTCCGGATGACGAAGATGAAGACTAGACCGACTACACCCTTGGTAGAATGCGGACATGGCCCGCTTGACTCCTCCCTCCTCGACGAAGTACCTGATGCCGCGTGCTGCCGATGCCGTTGGTCCGCAGAACGAGGCCGAGCATCGTTTGTACGAACTCATCGCGGAAGGCCTCAACGGCGGCGAAGGGACCGAGTACGAACGCGTTGACGAGTTCGCCGCCGAGTTCCGCGCCCGCCTGCAGAGCCGCAAGCGCTAAGCCGTGGCGCTGCGGCTGAGGCTACGTCCGGCTGCGCGCGGCGACGCCAATGCCGCCCAAGACTGGTACGACGACGCCGCGCCAAGACTTGGCGAGGCCTTTACCGACGAACTGCTGAGCGTGCTGGCCTTCCTGGTCGAGCACCCAAGCGTCGGATCCCGCCGTTATGCCCACCTCCTGCCGGACGAGTCGCTACGCGTCTGGTCACTCGACCGCTTCCCGTTCCTGGTGTTCTATCGGGTGGATGGTGACATGTTGGATGTGCTGCGTATCCTGCATGAGCGCCGAGACCTCGTGGCGAGCCTGATCCGGCATTGAGCCCGGCCATGGCCATCGGCACGACACTGTTGCGCTTGAACAGCGCACGCAAAAGAAAAACCCCGCGGCCTTCCGGTACGCGGGGTTTGCAGGCCGGCGGCTGCGGGCCGACCGTCCTTCGTCAGGCCAGCTTCTTCAGCAGTCCACGCAGCATCGAGATCATCCGGTCGATCTCTTCCCGCGTGACATTCAACGCCGGCATGAAGCGCAGCAGATTCGGCCGCGCCGCATTCAGCAGCAGCCCCTCCGGACCCATCTCGCGGGCTTCTTCCACGATCTGCGGGCCGATGTCCTTGCCCAGCAGCAGCGCGCGCAGCAGGCCTTCGCCGCGTTCGCCTTCGAGGCCGAATTCGGCGGACAGCGCCAGCAGTTGCTCGCGCAGGTATTCGCCCTTGGCGCGCACGTCTTCCAGGAAGCCCGGGGCGACCAGTTGCTCGATCACCGCGCTGCCGACGGCGGTCATCAGCGGGTTGCCGTTGTAGGTGCCACCCTGGTCACCGGCCTCGAAGCTGGCCACCGACGCCTTGCACAGCAGCGCCGACAGCGGTACGCCGCCGCCGATGCCCTTGCCCAGCGTCATGATGTCCGGCTCGACACCGGAGAGCTGGTACGCGAACAGCGTGCCGCAGCGGCCGCAGCCGGACTGCACTTCATCGACGATGAACAGCAGGTTGTGCTTGTCGCACAGCGCGCGCAGGCCCTGCATGAACTCGCGCGTGGCGGGGAGCACGCCGCCTTCGCCCTGCACCGGCTCCAGCATGATGCCGACGGTCTTGTCGGTGATGAGCTTTTCCACCGAGGCCAGGTCGTTCAGGTCGGCCTTGGGGAAGCCCGGCACCTGCGGCGCGTAGATGGTGTCCCAGCCGGGCTTGCCCGAGGCGCTCATCGTCGCGATCGTGCGGCCGTGGAAGCTGTGGTCCATCGTGATGATTTCGAACGCGCCGTTGCGGTGCTTGCGGCCCCACTTGCGCGCCAGCTTGATCGCGCCTTCGTTGGCCTCGGCGCCGCTGTTGGCGAAGAAGACCTTGTCGAAGCACGAGTTGTCGGTCAGCAGGCGGGCGAGCCTGAGCATCGGCTCGTTGTAGAAGGCCGGGCTCGGGTTCATCAGCTTGCGCGACTGCGAGACCAGCGCCTCGATCATGCCTTCGTTGCCGTGGCCTAGCGCATTGACCGCCCAGCCTTGGATGAAGTCCAGGTATCGCTTGCCGTTGTGATCCGTCAGCCACGAGCCCTTGCCTTCGGTGAAGACCAGCTCGGGCCGGTTGGTGATGTACATCAGGGATTGAACGGGATACTCAGCAAATGCCATGGCGGACTCCAGGGGTCGGCGTAATAGGGTAGGGGAGGCTGGAAAGCAAAAAGCCACGGGGGTTGCCCGTGGCTCGTTGACCTGAACAAACGCTGTCGACGGTCAGCCGCGCGGCACCCCGGTGGGGAGCAACGTACGACGGAAGCTGCGTCGGATCATGGCGGTGTTCATCGGGCCGACTATAAGGCGCAGGTGCCCGCCTGTCAAAGCGAAAGTACGTGACGGCGGGCATTGTTGCGCGATGGGGACGGTTGGAAGCGGTTGCCGGACGGCGGGGGCGCCGCGTCGCCGGCCGCTCAGGCCTTCGGGGCCAGGTCGGCCTCGGACGTGAACGAGTCGGCGAAGAAGCAGTCCTCGTGCAGCTTGCACTGGGCGGTGAAGTCCTTGCGCGCGGCGTCGATCATGACCGGGGCGCCGCAGGCGTAGACCTCGTGGCTGGCCAGGTCGGGGAAGTCTTCCATCACGGCGCGGTGGACGAAGCCGGTGCGGCCGGCCCAGTTGTCCTCGGGCAGGGCGTCGGAGATGACCGGCACGTAGCGGAAGTTCGGCAGCTCGGCGGCCCACTTCTCGCACAGCGCGTGCATGTACAGGTCGGCCGGGCGGCGGCCGCCCCAGTACAGCGTCATCGGTCGCTCGATGCCGGTGTAGGCAGCGTGCTCGACGATGGCCTTGATGGGCGCGAAGCCGGTGCCCGAGGCGAGGAGGACCATCGGCGCGGTGGATTCCTCGCGCAGGAAGAAGCTGCCGAGGGGGCCTTCGAAGCGCAGGATGTCGCGCTCCTTCATGGCCGGCGCGCCTTCCTTTGCGCCGAACACGTGGTCGGTGAACGCGCCGCCGGGCATGTGGCGGATGTGCAGTTCGAGCGGGCCCTCGTCGTGCGGCGGATTGGCGATGGAGTAGCTGCGGCGCTTGCCATCGCGCAGCAGGAATTCCACGTACTGGCCGGCCAGGTACTGCATGCGTTCGGTAGCCGGCAGTTGCAGCTTGAGGACGATGACATCATCGGCCACGCGCTCCAGCGACGTGACGCGGCACGGCACCTTCTTGATGGGGATGTCGCCGGCGCCGCGCACTTCGCGGCACTCGATGGTGATGTCGGAGGTGGGGCGCGCGCAGCAGAACAGGGCGCGGCCCTCGGTCCTTTCCTGCGCGGTCAGCGCGGCCGGGGCGTGGTCGCCCTGGTCGAAGGTGCCCTCCAGCACGCGGCCCTTGCAGGAGCCGCAGGCGCCGTTGCGGCAGCCGTAGGGCAGGCCTACGCTGTGATGCAGCGCCGCTGCGAGGATGGTTTCGTCGCCGGCCACTTCGAACTTGTGGCCGCTGGGCATGACGGTGACTTGGTAAGCCATAATCTCTGTATGAGCCTGAATCCTGTGTTGGCGCCAAAGCTGGCGCATAAGGAATCGCGCCCCGCCCGCCGGCTGGGCCGCCCCCGCCTGCTCATTGTCGGGTGTGGGGACGTGGGGACGCGCTGCCTTCGTATTCTTGCCACGCGCATGCGCGTGTTCGCCGTGATCTCGCAGCCGGGCCGCGTGGCCGCGCTGCGCGCTGCCGGCGGCGTGCCGCTGGTGGCCGATCTCGACCGCCCCCCCACGCTCGCCCGCCTTCGCGGGCTGGCGTCGCGCGTGCTGCATCTCGCGCCGCCGCCCGCGCAGGGCACGGACGATCCGCGTACCCGCGCGCTGCTCCAGGCACTGCGCCGCACGGCGTGGCGGCGCGCACGCATGGGGCTTGCCGAACCCGGGATTTTACCCGACCGGCGTGACGCCCGGCCCGCCGTGTTCGTCTATGCGAGCACATCCGGCGTCTATGGTGATCGCGGCGGCGCACGTGTGGCGGAGTCGCTGCCGGTACGCCCGCAAACCGCCCGCGCCCGCCGCCGCGTGGCCGCCGAGCGACGCGTGCGCGAATTCGGCAAGGGTGGTGGCTGGCGCACCAGCATCGTCCGCATTCCGGGCATCTACGCCGAGGACCGCCTGCCGCTCGCCCGCCTGCACAAGCGCACGCCCGCGCTGGCGCCGCAGGACGACGTCTACACCAACCACATCCACGCCGACGACCTCGCCCGCACCATGGTCGCGGCGCTGTTCCGCGGCAAGCCGCAGCGTGTGGTGCATGCCAGCGACGACTCCGAACTGCGCATGGCGGACTATTTCGACCTCGTGGCCGACCGGCGCGGACTCGCCCGCCCGCCGCGCATCAGCCGCCAGCAGGCGCGCGATGTGCTGGAACCGGCACTACTGTCGTTCATGAGCGAGTCGCGCCGGCTCGATAACCGTCGCCTCAAGCGCGAGTTGCGGTTGCGGCTGCGTTATCCCACCGTTGCTTCCTTCTTCGATACCTGAGCCGGCCTCTGCGCACTTTCCGGTCGGCTCAGGTTTACCCTGAGTTGACTTGTATATACAGGTATCGCTACATTGCTTTCCACGGTGGCAGCCGCGCTGCGGCGCCACCCGCTTTCCTACCTCGCCCCCATGATCCAAGCCACTGCCAACGCCTCCGTGATGTCCCCCACCGCGCTCTACCAGCAGGTGAAGGACTACATCGCCCGCGAGATCCAGAGCGGGGCGTGGCGGCCGGGCGACCGCGTGCCGTCCGAGCAGGAACTGGTGACCCGCTTCGCAGTGTCGCGCATGACGGTCAACCGCGCGCTGCGCGAACTGGCCGAGCAGGGCAGGGTGGTGCGTGTGGCCGGCGTGGGTACCTTCGTGGCCGAGCAGCGTCCGCAGTCGACGCTGCTGTCGGTGGTCAACCTCGAGGACGAGATCCGCATGCGCGGGCATGAATATGCGTGCGACGTGGTGACGGTCGAGCGCGTGTCGGCGACGATCGAGGTGGCCGCCGCGCTCGAACTGCGTACCGGCGAGTCGGTGTACCACTCGGTGTGCGTGCATCGCGAGGACGGCGTGCCGGTGCAGCTGGAGGACCGCTACGTCAACCCGCGCGTGGCCCCCGATTTCATCAACCAGGATTTTTCCGGCATCAAGCCTGGCGAATACCTGCTGCGCCATGTGCCCTACGACCAGGTCGAGCATGTGGTGGACGCCATCTCGGCCACGCCCGCGCAGGCGGCGCTGCTCGACATGCCGCCCCCGCAGCCGTGCCTGATGCTGACCCGCCGCACGTGGACCAACGGCGTGCCGGTGACCTTCGTGCGCTGCCTGCATCCGGGCAACCGCTACCGCCTCGGCAGCCGCTTTCGCGCCGACGGCAATCCCGCATTCGGCTGATCCCGCTTCGCCGAGAGACCCACTGGCATAAGCCTCAGGATTCGCCTATTTTTAGCCTAAGCTGTATAGACAGGAACATACAAATGACCGCCCGCCCCCTGCTGACCCTGCATCCCGGCCACGTCTCGCTGGCCGACCTCCGCCGCATCCACCGGGGCGAAGTCCGCCTCGCCATGGCCGAGTCGGCCTGGGCGGGCGTGCGCGCCGCGCAGGCCACGGTGCAGGACATCATCGACGCCGATGCGGTGGTCTACGGCATCAACACCGGCTTCGGCAAGCTGGCCAGCACCCGCATTCCGCACGACAAGCTCACGCAACTGCAGCGCAACCTCGTGCTGTCGCACAGCGTGGGCACTGGCCCGGATCTCGACGCCGACATCGTGCGCCTGATCCTCGCCACCAAGGCCGTGAGCCTGGCGCGCGGCCATTCGGGCGTGCGTCCCGAGATCATCGAGGCGCTGCTGGCGCTGGTGAATCACGGTGTCACGCCGTGCATCCCGGCCAAGGGTTCGGTCGGTGCCTCGGGCGACCTCGCGCCGCTGGCGCACATGTCCTGCACGCTGATCGGCGTGGGCGACGTGATGATCGACGGCCGCTGCGTGCCCGCTGCCGAAGGTCTCGCACACGCCGGCCTGAAGGCGTTCGAGCTCGGCCCGAAGGAAGGGCTGGCGCTGCTCAATGGCACGCAGGTCTCCACCGCGCTGGCGCTGGTCGGCCTGTTCGCCGCGGAAGACACCTTCGCCGCCGGGCTGGTGGCGGGCTCGCTGTCGCTGGAGGCCATCAAGGGCTCGGTCAAGCCGTTCGACGCGCGCATCCACGAGGCGCGCGGGCAGGCCGGGCAGATCGCCGTGGCCGGCGCCGTGCGCGCCATGCTCGACGGCAGCGAGATCGTCGATTCGCACCAGGCCTGCGGCCGCGTGCAGGACCCGTACTCCATCCGCTGCCAGCCGCAGGTGATGGGCGCCTGCCTCGACAATCTGCAGCACGCGGCGCGCATCCTGCAGATCGAGGCCAACGCGGCGTCCGACAATCCGCTCGTGTTTTCCGAGCAGGGCGACGTGGTCTCCGGCGGCAACTTCCACGCCGAGCCGGTGGCCTTCGCGGCCGACATCCTCGCGCTGGCCATCGCCGAGATCGGCGCGATTTCCGAGCGCCGCCTGGCGCTGCTGCTCGACACCGGCCTGTCCGGCCTGCCGCCGTTCCTCGTCAAGGACGGCGGCCTGAATTCGGGCTTCATGATCGCGCAGGTCACGGCGGCGGCGCTGGCGTCGGAGAACAAGGGCCTGGCGCATCCGTCGAGCGTGGACAGCCTGCCGACCTCGGCCAACCAGGAAGACCACGTGTCGATGGCCACCTACGGCGCGCGCCGCCTGGGCGACATGGCGGCCAATACGGCGGTCGTGGTCGGCATCGAGGCGATGGCGGCGGCACAGGGCATCGAGTTCCACCGGCCGCTGCGCTCGTCGGCACTGGTGGAGCGCGAACTGGCGCGCATCCGCGCCCGCGTCGCCTACCTCGAGGACGACCGCTACCTCGCCCCGGACATCGAGGCGATGAAGCAGTGGGTCGTGCAGGGTGACGCCGGCGAAGGCTGGCCGGATGCCGTGCGCGCCATCCTGCCGAGCGCCACGCCGGCTCGCGTGTAACAACTTTCGCCGCGTCGCCTACAGTGAGGGCGAGAAGCATTCACGATGCGCCGCCGGCAGGGATGTCCGCGGGTGATCCCGAGGACATCCGTGGCGCCGGCGCGCCGGGGTGCCCGCGTGCTCCATCTGCCCAACTGCCAACGGTGAGGTGAATCATGTCCATGCGCTTCGCGCTCGACGCCATCGCCCCGTCGCCGTGGAAAAACGGCGGCGGCTACACCCGCGAAATCGCGGCCTGGCCCCCCGGGGCGACCCTGGATGCGTTCGACTGGCGCATCAGCGTGGCCGACATTGCCGCCGACGGGCCGTTCTCCGCCTACCCGGGCATCGACCGCCAGATCGCGCTGCTGCACGGCGCCGGCGTGGTACTGCGGGCGGCCGACGGCGGCTGGCGCCACCAGCTTGCCTGCCGGGGCGAGTCCTTCGCCTTTGCGGGCGAGGACGCCGTGCTCGCCACCCTCACCGACGGCCCTGCGCGCGACTTCAACGTGATGACCCGGCGCGGCCGCTGCCACGCCCGCGTCGACGCCATGCGCCACGCCTTCTCGGTGGAGCCCGGCGGCCACGCCGTGGTGGTCCTCGTCGTCGAGGGCGAGTGGCATCTGCACGGCGCCGACCCGCTGCGGCCGGGCGACGGCATCTGGTGGGACGCGGGCGCCTCGGGCGAACGCGAAGTGATCTCTCCCGCGCGGGTGGCTTCGCTCTGCCTGCGCGTACAAATCGAACCGGAGCAACATTGATGACGACGCTTGCGCACGATGCCGACGGCATCTGGCACAACGCCCACCTGCTGCCTGACGGCGACCCTGCCGACGCGATCCGCGATGGCGCCCTGGTTGTCCGCGAAGGCCGCCTCGCCTGGCTGGGCCCGGCGGCCGACCTGCCCGCCGACTTCGCAGCCCTTCCTCGCCACGATGCCAACGGCGCGTGGATCACGCCCGGCCTGGTCGACTGCCACACCCACCTCGTCTACGGCGGTCAGCGCGCCGACGAGTTCGCCATGCGGCTGGCCGGGGCGACGTATGAAGAGATCGCCCGCGCAGGCGGCGGCATCGTCTCGACCGTGCGCGCCACCCGCGCCGCGACCGAGGACCAACTGTTCACCCAGGCCGCCGCCCGCCTGCAGCCGCTGCTCGCCGAGGGCGTGACCGCCATCGAGATCAAGTCCGGCTATGGCCTCGATCCCGACACCGAGCGCCGCCAGCTCCGCGTGGCGCGCCGGCTGGGCGAGGCGTTCGGCGTCAGCGTCCACACCACCTTCCTCGGCGCGCACGCGCTGCCGCCCGAATACGCGGGCCGTGCCGACGACTATATCGACCTCGTCTGCAACACCATGCTGCCGGCGCTGGCCGACGAAGGGCTGGTCGATGCGGTCGACGCGTTCTGCGAGTCCGTCGGCTTCTCGCTGGCGCAGACCGAGCGCGTCTTCAACGCCGCCGCGCAGCGTGGCCTGCGCGTCAAGCTCCATGCCGAGCAACTGAGCAATCTCGGCGGCGCGGCGCTGGCGGCGCGGCACCGCGCCCTGTCGGCGGACCATCTCGAACACCTGGACGAAGCGGGCGTGGCCGCCATGGCCGACTCCGGCACCGTCGCCGTGCTGCTGCCGGGCGCCTACTACTTCCTGCGCGATACCAACCTGCCGCCCATCGACCTGCTGCGCCGCTACAACGTGCCGATGGCGATCTCCACCGACCACAACCCCGGCACGTCGCCCGTCACGTCGCTGCTGCTGATGCTGAACATGGCCTGCACGCTGTTCCGCCTGACCGTGCCCGAGGCGCTGGCCGGCGTCACGCGCCACGCGGCCCGCGCGCTCGGCGCCGCGCACCGGCACGGCCTGCTGGCGCCGGGACGCGTCGCCGATTTCGCGCTGTGGACCATCGACTCGCCCGCCGAACTGGCCTACTGGTTCGGCCGCAATCCGCTCGCCGCCGTGGTGCGGCAGGGACGCGTGCACCGGAGATAGCCATGAACCAATTGCACGCCGACCACGCGCTGCTGCCCGACGGCTGGACACGGAATGTCCTGCTGACCTGGGATGCACAGGGCGTGATCACCGGCGTGCAGGCCGGCACCGCCACGCCGGCCGGCGTTCCACGCGCCGCCGGCCCCGTGCTCCCCGGCATGCCCAACGTGCATTCGCACGCCTTCCAGCGCGGCTTCGCGGGACTGGCCGAATACCGCAGCACCCACGCCGACGACCCCGCCGGCAACGATTCCTTCTGGAGCTGGCGCACGCAGATGTACCGCTTCGCGCAGCGCGTGTCGCCCGACGCGCTGGAGGCCATCGCCACCCAGCTTTATATCGAGATGCTCGGCGCGGGCTACACTAGCGTGTGCGAGTTCCACTACGTTCACCACGATTTCGACGGCAGCCCGTATGCCGACCCGGCCGAGATGTCGCTGCGCCTGCTGCGCGCGGCGGACCAGGCCGGCATCGGCATGACGCTGCTGCCCGTGCTGTACCAGACCTCCGGCTTCGGCGGCGGACAGCCGCTCGCCGGGCAGCGCCGCTTCCTGCTCGACACCGACCGCATGCTCGACCTGCTGGCGCGCCTGCAGCCTGCCTGCACGGCAGCCGGCGCCCGGCTCGGCCTGGCCCCGCATTCGCTGCGTGCCGTACCGCCGCAAAGCCTTTCGCACGCGCTCGACGGCCTGCGTGCCCTCGACGCCACGGCGCCCGTCCACATCCACATAGCCGAACAGCAGCGCGAGGTGGACGAGTGCCTCGCCGCCACCGGCCTGCGTCCCGTGGAATGGCTGTTCGACCATGCCGGCGTGGACGCGCGCTGGTGCCTCATCCACGCCACGCACATGGACTGGGATGAGCGCCGGCGGCTGGCTCACAGCGGCGCGGTGGCCGGCATCTGTCCGACCACCGAAGCCAATCTCGGCGACGGTGTGTTCGAGGCCGCGCCGTATCTCGCACAGGGCGGGGCATGGGGCATCGGCTCCGACAGCCACGCCTGCGTCGATCCGGCCGAGGAGCTTCGCCTGTTCGAGTACGGCCAGCGGCTCGCGCTGCAGCGTCGCAACGTGCTGGCCTCCGACCGGCACCCACAGGTGGCCGACCGCCTCTGGCTCGACGCCGTGGCCGGCGGCACGCGCGCATCGGGGCGGCCCATCGGCGGCCTGTCGGCGGGCCAGCGTGCCGATTTCATCGAGCTCGACGGCACGCATCCCGCATTCGCCGGGCTGGACGGCGCGCAGGCGCTCTCCACCCATGTCTTCGCCAGCCACGGCCACGCGAGCGTCGCGGTGGTCCGCACCGGCGGCCATATCCGCGTGCAGCACGGCGTGCACGCCTTGCAGGACGACGCGCTGAAGCGGTTCGCCGCCGCCCGCGCCAGTTTGCTCAAAACCTGATCATGACAACGTTCACTACGGACCTTCCCGCCTTCACGCTCCACCAGGGCACCCGCCCGCTGCTGGTGTCCATGCCGCACGCCGGCACCTACCTGCCGCCCTGCGTGGCGGACCGCCTGACCGCCGAGGCGCGCACCGTGCCCGATACCGACTGGCACCTCGAACGCCTCTATGCCGTCGCCGCCGAAATCGGCGCCTCGGTCCTCGTCGCCACGCATTCGCGCTACGTGGTCGACCTCAACCGTCCGCCCGACAACGCCAACCTCTATCCCGGCCAGGACACCACCGGCCTGTGTCCGGTCGATACCTTCGACAAGACACCGCTCTACCTGGACGGCACCGGCCCCGACGACGCCGAGATCGCCCAGCGCCGCGACGCGATCTGGCAGCCGTACCACACCGCCCTGCAGGAAGAACTCGCCCGCCTGCGCGACACGCACGGCGCCGTCGCCCTGTGGGACGCCCACTCGATCCGCTCCGTCGTGCCGCGCTTCTTCGACGGCCGGCTGCCCGACTTCAACCTCGGCACGGCCAACGGCACGAGCTGCGCCCCGTCGCTTGCCGCCGAACTGCTCGACATCGCCAGCGAAGCGCCGGGCTATACCTCGGTGCTCGACGGTCGCTTCAAGGGCGGCTACATCACGAGGGAATACGGCCGGCCGCAGAAGGGCGTGCAGGCGGTGCAGCTGGAACTGTCGTGGGCGACGTACATGAAGGAGCGCTATCCGTTCGAGTACGACGAGGCGTTCGCGGTGCGGGTGCAGCCGACCTTGCTGGCGATGCTGGGGGCTGTGCTGGCGTTTGTCGAAGGGCGCTGAGCCGGTCGCACGGCACGACAAAAAAAGGGCCGACGCGCGTCGGCCCTTCCCGGTGGGTTCGGCAACCCTTACTTCTTCGCCTTGCCTCCCCCCTTGCCCTTCTCCTTTTCCCACCGCGCCTTGTATTCCTCCAGCAGGTTCCTGATCGACTTGCCGATCTTCACGTAGTCGTACTCGTTCAGGTTCGCCAGCGACACGCGGCCCGACGGGTGCCGCGTACCGAAGCCGCGGCCCGGCAGCAGGACCACGCCCGCTTCCTCGGCAAGGCGGAACAGCAGTTCCAGCGGCTCGGCCGATTCGAGCACCCACTTGACGAAGTCCGGTCCCAGGGTCTTGCCGGCGAGCTGTTCGATGTCGAGCAGGGTGTAGTAGTCGACCACGTTCGGATCGTCGTTCTCCGGCGAAAGCCCGATCTCGCGGTAGAGCGCGGCCTTGCGATGGCGGATCAGGCTCTTCATGGCCTTCTTGTAGTTGTCCTGCGTGTCCATCAGCGAGAACAGCGAGAACAGCACCATCTGCACCTGCTGCGGCGTGGAGAGGCCGGCGGTGTGGTTCAGCGCGACGGTGCGGCTGTCGGCCACCACGCGGTCGATGAACTTGAGCTTGTCCGGTTCGGTGGTGATCGACAGGTAGCGCTTGTGCAGTTCCTTGTTCTGGGCCGCGGGCAGCTTGGCGATCTTCTCGTCGAGGATGTTGTCCTGGTGCGTGGCGATCACGCCCAGGCGCCAGCCGGTCGCGCCATAGTACTTGGAGAACGAGTACACCAGGATGGTGTTCTTCGGGCACATCGCGAACAGCGAGACGAAGTTGTCGGCGAAGGTGCCGTACACGTCGTCGGTCAGGATGATCAGGTCGGGCCGCTCCTCGACGATGGAGGCCAGGTACTTCAGGCTCTCGTCGCTCATGCGCACCGACGGCGGGTTGCTCGGGTTGACCAGGAAGAACGCCTTGACCTTCGGGTCGCGCAGCTTGTCGAGTTCCTTGTTGGAGTATTGCCAGCCGTTGCGCGGGTCGGCGTCGATGTGCAGTTCGTGCAGGCCGTATTCATCGAGTTCCGGGATCTCGATGTACGGCGTGAAGATCGGCATGCCGAGCGCGATGGTGTCGCCCTTCTCGATCAGGTGGTTGACCTTCATCGACTGGAACAGGTACGTCATGGCCGCGGTGCCGCCTTCGACCGCATACATGTCGAAGTCGCCGACGAACGGATGGTTGCCGATCATCTCCTTGCGGATGAACTGGCCGACGACCTTTTCCGACAGCGACAGCATGCGGTCCGGCACCGGATAGTTGATGGCGAGGATGGCCTGGCACATCTCGTAGAGGAAGTCGCCTTCGTTCAGGCCCATGTGGTCGCGCACGTACGAGACGGCGCCGGCCAGGAACTTCACTCCCGGCGTATCGTGGTGGTAGCGGCAGAACAGGTCGAAGCGCCCCTCGATGCCCTCGCGCTTCGGAAAGCCGCCCACGCCCTCCGGCATGAAGGAGAACGAGCGCTCCGCGTCGCGCGTGGCGAACAGGCCGAGTTGCCAGAACGCATGGCGCGGGATGGTGGCGAGGAAGTTCGGATTGCCCCGGCCGGCATTGAGCATCAGGCGGTCGGCCTGGGTGCCGGCCATCTTGATGAGTTCATCCTTGATTTCGAACGGCGACAGCGTGGACAGCTTGGAAAGATCCGGAATTGTCATGGCGTGCTCCATTGAGGACGGGGTTCAGGCAGACGCCGGTGGCGTCGGTGCGAGGCGGGGGAAGGGACGGTTGGGACGATAGGGACGGGGCATGGCGATTCTCAGAGAAGCCCCACGACGACAGGACCTGTGAGCGTGAGCAACACGCTCGACAGGGCGTACGCGCTGGCGAAAGGCACCGCCGGCGCGGGACTGCCGGCCTGATCCAGCACGGCACGGAAAGCGGGATTGGCGCAGCGCGCGCCGGCCAGGGCGCCGGCCAGCAGGGCGGCGTTCCCGTAACGCAGGACGTAGCGGCCGAACAGCATCGCGAGCAGCAGCGGCACGACGGCCACCAGTGCGCCGCAAACCACGATGGCCAGCCAGTGCGCCGCGAGTACGCCGCCGGCGAGCGGCCCGGCGTTCAGGCCGATGATCGCCGCGAACGAGGCGAGCCCGAAATCGCGCAGCAGCCGCGAAGCGGCGGTCGGCATGGCGCCGTACATCGGATGGCGTGCCCGGGCCCAGCCGAACACGAGCCCCGACACCAGCGCGCCGCCGGTGGCCCCGAGGCCGAATGCGCCGTCGCCGATGCGCGCGCTCAGCACGCCCAGCAGCAGTCCGGCCAGCACGCCGGTGCCGAAGTAGATGAAGTCGGTCTTCTCGCTCGGCACCAGCTCGTAGCCGGCCACCTTGGCCGCGCGAAGCGTGTCTTCGGGGGTGCCGTAGAGGGTGAGGATGTCGCCGTGCTGGAGGCGCAGTTCCGGCAGCGGCGGCACGTCCTGCCCGTTGCGCTCGATGCCTTCCAGGTACACGCCGTGGCGCATCTCGCGGTCGACCATGGCGACGATGCCGGACACGGTCTGGTTGTTCATGCGCGCAAGGGTGAAGACCACCCGGCGCGACTGCATGACGACGTCCATGCCCTCGGCATCGGCCAGCTCTTCGCCGAGTTGCGCGGTGAGCGACACCATCGCATTGCGCCGGCCCACGATCAGCACGATGTCGGCGGCCGACAGTACGAGGTCCGGCTTCAGCGGCAGCGCCCGGCCGTCGCGCTGCACCTGTTCGATGGTCACCTGGTCGCGCCCGCTCATTTCCAGTTCAGCAACCGACTTGCCCGTGGCCGGCCCCACGCGGAACAGCCGCCCGACCAGCGGCGGCAGCGCGCTGCCCTGTCCGGCGGCCACGGTCCTGCCGCCCTGCATCGCGTGCTCCGCGCGCAGCGCCTCGTCGCGCAGGGTGGCGCCGAAAAAGCGGGGCAACAGGTATGCGCAGACCAGGATGCCGCCGAGCGAGCCGATCGCATAGGTGATGGCGTAGCCGATGGCGACGTGGGCCTGCAGCAGCCGCATCGTGCCGGGCCCCATGCCGCTGCGCACGATGGCGTCGCCCGCGGTGCCGATGATGGCGGCCTGCGTCATGCCGCCGGCCGCCACGCCAGCCGCGAGGCCCTTGTCGAGGCCGAACAGGCGCGCCAGCACGACCACGGTCAGCACGCCGGCCACGGCCATGAAGAGCGCCAGCGCGACTTCGCGCAGGCCGGTGCGGCGGAAGGCGTTGACGAACTGCGGGCCGCTTTCGTAGCCGAGCGCGTAGACGAAGATCGAGAACATCACCAGCAGCACACCGGGGTGGATCTGCACGCCGGTCTGGCCGATCACCAGCCCCGCCAGCATCGAGCCCGCCACGCCGCCCAGCCGCCAGTTGCCGATGGCGAGCCGGCCGATCGCATAGCCCACTGCGAGCGCGAGAAACAGGGCCATCTCGGGCGTGTGCTTGAGCAGGGCGTGGAACCAGGCCATGGCGGGTGTCGTCGTCGTCCGGTTCAGTGGTGCCCGAGCGCCGACGCCAGCGCCACGGCGATGGGGCCGAGCAGGGGCAGCAGCACGTTGGAGATGGCGTAGGTGATGGTGTAGCCGATCACCGGCGTGCTGTTGCCGGCGGCGTTGGTGAGCGCCATGATGGTCGGCGTGCTGCAATGCTGGCCGGCCACGGCGCCGAGGAGGATCGGGGTGTCGAGCTTGAGCCACCAGTGGCCGATGGCGAGCGACACCGCCGCCGGCACCACCGAGATCAGGATGCCCGCCACCGGCAGGATCAGGCCGTATTCCATCACCAGCTTCACTGCATCGCGGCCCGCCGACATGCCCACCGTGGCAATGAACGTCGCCAGCCCGAAGTCCTTCAGGATCTCGGCGGCGGGGGAGGGCAGCGAGCCGAACAGCGGCACCCGCGCGCGCAGCCAGCCGAATGCGAGCCCTGCCACCAGGCAGCCGCCGCCAGTGCCGAGCGTGAGGTCGGCGCTGCCCACCTTCAGCGACAGCGAACCGAGCATCATGCCGAGCACTACGCCGATGCCGAGGAAGACGAAGTCGGTGCGGATGGTCGGCGTGACGAGGTAGCCGAGCCGCGCCACCACGCGCTCGACGGCCTCCTCCGGGCCGTGCAGGGTGAGCACGTCGCCGCGCTGCAGCATGGTGTCGGGCAACATCGGGAGGCGGTGCTCCGCGCGCGTGATGCGGTCGAGATAGACGCCGCGCGAAAAGCCCACGTCGGCCTTGCCGCGCAGTGCGGCCAGCGTCTCGCCGGCGATGTCGGCGCGGGTCAGCAGCACGTCGCGCGCGCATTGCTGGACGTCCAGCCCCGGCTCGTCGGGCAGTTCGCGGCCAATGGCGTGGGTGAAGGCGACCATGGCATCGCGCCGGCCCACCGCCAGCATCACGTCGCCCTCGCGCAGCACCTCGTCGGGCGCGGGCTGGAAGTCTTCGCCGCCGCGGCGCAGCCGGCGCACCGTCACGCCCTGCGCGGCAAGTTGCTCGACACCCATCACCGACATGCCCGCCGCGCGCTCCACGCGCAGCACGCGGCCCACCAGCCGCGGCAGGGCGCTGGTCTGGCCTTCCTTGACGTCATCCTGGCCGCCCAGCCGCTGCCACAGTTCGGCCGCCGACTCGCGCAGATTCACGCGCAGCAGCCAGGGGGCCAACTGGCTGGTAAAGAGCACGATGGCGATCAGGCCGAAGAGATAGGTGACGCTGTACGCGGTGACGATGTTGGTCTGCAGCACGCGAATCTGGTCGGGGGAAATGCCGAGCCGCCCGATGGCCTCCGACGCCGTGCCGATCACCGCCGATTCCGTTGCCGCCCCGGCGAGCAGCCCTGACGCCGTGCCCGGGTCGAGCGACAGCAGCGGCACGGCCACGGCGAGCAGCCCCAGCAGCACAAATGCTTCCACGAGCGACAGCAGCCCGATGCGCCACTCCTTGCCCACGTTGCCGAAGAACTGCGGGCCGCCCGTGAAGCCCAGCGCGAAGATGAACACCGCGAAGGCGATGTTCTTGAGGTCGTTGTCGATCCGCGCCCCGGTCTGGCCGATCACCAGCGCGGCGATCAGCGTGCCGCAGATGCCGCCGAGCTGGAACGGCCCGAACTTGATCGCGCCGATGGCGTGGCCGACCGCCAGGGCAAGGAACAGCGCGATTTCGGGATGCCCGGCCAGCAGGGCGGAGACAGCTGAAAGCGGATCCATGGCGCAGTAGCATCCCCCGGGACGTTGGCTGAGGGATTATCGCCACACATCGGCGGGCCGGCGTAGTGAAACGTTTTGCGGGTGAATTAAACGTCCTAGATGCCGACCGTCGGAAGCTGAGGATGCGGCCGTGAAACCTTACGTGTGCGCTTAGCGGTACCCGAGTTGTACGGCGAGCGTCTGCGCCATGCCGGCCAAGCGCGGCCCGACGATGCGCTCGGGTTCCCCGTCGCTGGCGCGCGCCAGCGGCAACGCGCAGTTGAAGGCGAGCGGCGTCTCGTAGTCCGGCACGGCCATCGGCGCGGCGACCACCACGATCCCCGGGAAATTCGCGTTGCGGGACACATGGAACCCCTGCCGCTCAAGATCGCGCCTCGCCTCGGCCAGCGCCGGCTGCGCGGCTTCCCAGGCGGCCTCGTCGGCCAGCCGCAGCCGGTTGCCGAGCGCCTCGCGCGGCCCGTCGCGCAGGCTTTGCAGGAGCGTGCGGCCCATCACGGTGCCGAGCAGGGAATGCGACACGCCGATGTCCGGCCGCGCCGCGCTGGTTTCATCGAAACGGGCGGACTCGACGAAGATCACGTTGAGGCGGTCGAAGGTGCCGAGGTTGACGTTGGCGCCCATGTCCGTCGCCAGCGCGTGCATGAGCGGGCGGGCGAGATGCCGCAGCGGCATGCCGGTCAGCAGCGGATAGCCGAGCGACAGCACTCCCCAGCCGAGCCGGTACTTGCCGGTCGGCAGCAGCCGGTACAGGTAGCCGAGCTGCTCCAGCGTGTAGGTCAGCCGCGACACGGTGGCCTTGGGCAGCCCCGTCATGCGGGCGATGTCGCTGATGCCCAGCAGCGGCGTGGCCGGCGAGTAGCAGCGCAGCACGTCGAAGGCCCGGGCGATGGCGATGCCGAAGTTGCGGTCGGTCTCGGTGGCCTGGGCGGGGGGGACGTCTGCTTCCGGGGTTTGGGGCATGCGGGGGCCTTGTTCCTGTTCGCTGTTCGATACACCAGATCCGCATGCTGGAACACGCGTCACGCGAGTCGGTGGTCTCGGGTAGGTTATGGCACGGCTTGGCGGGCAGGACAACCCGCACAATTACTCACCGGTCAGAAGACAATGTCCCCGGCGCTGTGCCAAGATTTCCCCTTATTCAGGCGGCACGCTACGCCCGGTCACGCCAATCACCATGTACAAGATCTACTGGACGACCTACGATGCCGAGGGCGCCCCAACGCCCCATTCCGAAGACTTCCCCTCCGACCAACTCGCCGCCGTGCTTGCGCGCTGCGAGGCGCTGCGCGCCCAGCAGCGCGCTGGCCAGGGCGTGGGATTTGTGACGATGGTTTCGGAGAACCCGGCGAGCGTCGGGCAGCCGGGGGCGGCGGATGTGGAGGCCGGGTATGGGTGGTACAAGCGGCGGCCGGCGCCGCCGGGAGCCTGAGGCGTTCCTACTCGAACGCCGCCGCCGCCCGTTGCAGGCGGTCGCGCACGCCGGCCCAGTCCTCGCCGCCGGGCAGCGGTTCGAACACGAGGCGGTCGTAGCCGTCCTTGTCCAGCTTGCGCAGCAGGCGGTACAGGTCGCGGGCGTAGGCATCCGGCGTGGCCGGCGCCTTGAGCCACGTGCAGCGCATGTCCGCCACCGGTGCGCGGCCGACCCACGCCACGCGGGCGTCTTCGGGCAGCGCGGCGAGCTGGTCGACCAGTTGCTGGGCGTCGGCCAGCAGCAGCGGTGTGCGCGGCGCGTAGTGGGCCTTCAAGGTGCCGGAGGCGCGCGGCGCGGTGGCGTCGGGGGTCGACGGGGCCACGCCGAGCACCTCGGCCATCATCTCGGGCGTGATCGCGCCGGGGCGCAGCAGCACCGGGCCAACGCCCTGGTCCAGCCGCGACAGGTCGACGATGGTCGACTCGATCCCCACTTCCACGCCGTCGCCTTCCAGCACATAGAGCGCATCGCCGAACTCGTCGCGCACATGCTGCGCCGTGGTCGGGCTGACCTGGCCGAACTTGTTGGCCGACGGCGCGGCGATGCCGCCCCGGCCGCGCCTGAACCTGGCCAGCAGCGCCTGCGCCACCGGGTGCGACGGGCAGCGCAGCCCGACGCTGTCCTGCCCGCCCGCGACGGCCGGGTGGATGTGTTCGGCGCGCTTGAGGATCAATGTCAGCGGCCCCGGCCAGAAGGCGTCGATCAGCTTCTGCGCGGCCTCGGGCACGTCGCCGGTCCAGTAGCCGATGTCGGCGCCGTCCACCACGTGCACGATGACCGGATGGTTCGACGGGCGGCCCTTCAGCGCGAAGATGCGGGCCACCGCTTCCGGGTTCTCGGCATCGGCGCCGAGCCCGTAGACGGTCTCGGTCGGGAAGGCGACGAGCTGGCCATCCTCCAGCAGGCGGGCGGCTTCGTCCAGCTCGGCGTCCGTGGGCATGCGCGACATCGGGGCGGTCCTTACAGCGGAATGTGGAGGGCCCGCTCGGCGGCGTCGAAGGCCTGATCGGCTGCCTCGGCATGCTCGCCGATGCAGTTGACGTGGCCCATCTTGCGGCCCGGGCGCGGGTCGCTCTTGCCGTACAGGTGCAGCTTGGCCCCGGGCAGGGCCAGCACTTCGTCCCACGCCGGCGTGCGTTCCAGGCCGAACTCGTACCAGACGTCGCCCATCACGTTGAGCATCTTGCCCGCCGAATGCTGGCGCGTGCCGCCCAGGGGCAGGCGGGCCATGGTGCGGACCTGCTGCTCGAACTGGCCGGTCTCGCAGGCGTCCATGGTGATGTGGCCGGAGTTGTGCGGGCGCGGCGCCATCTCGTTGGCGACCAGCGAGCCGTCCTGCAGCACGAAGAACTCGATGCACAGCACGCCCACGTAGCCCATCTCGGTGGCGATGGTCGCCGCCGCGGCGCGGGCGCGGTTGGCGATGTCGTCCGACACGCTGGTCGACGGCATCGTCGTCGAGAACAGGATGCCGTCGCGGTGGACGTTCTCGGCCAGCGGCCACGTGGCGGTCGACCCGTCGGCGGCGCGCGCGGCGAGGACCGACACCTCGTAGGCCAGCGGCAGCATCCGCTCCAGCACGCACGGCACGTGCTGCATGGCCTTCCACGCACTGCGCACGTCCTCACGGCTGCGCACGCGGGCCTGGCCCTTGCCGTCGTAGCCCATGCGGGCGGTCTTGAGGATGCCGGGCAGGACTTCGTCGGGCAGGTTGTCGACGTCGGCATCGTGCTGGATCACCCAGTGCGGGGCCGGCGGCACGCCGGTGCGACCGGCGCAGGAGGCGAAGAACTTCTTCTCGCCGATGCGGTTCTGCGCGATCGACACGCAGTAGCCGCGCGGCGCGACGAAGGCGCCGAGCTGCTCCAGCCGGTCGAGCGACAGCGACGGCACGTTCTCGAATTCCGTGCTCACCGCCTTGCATAGCTTGCCCATCTCGGCCAGGGCGGCCTCGTCGGTGTACGGGGCGCAGATGTGGCGGTCGGCGACGGCGCCGGCCGGGCTGTCCTGGTCCGGATCGAGCACGCAGACGCGATAGCCCATCGCCTGCGCCGCGTGCGTGAACATGCGGCCAAGCTGTCCGCCGCCGAGCATGCCGAGCCAGGCGCCGGGCAGGATGGGCGCGCTGGGATTGTCCACGCCGAACTCGGCGCGGGACTCGGGCGTATGGGCTTCGGCCAGGTAGGGATGGATATCGGTCGGCATCGCTCGGTTCCGTGGGGAAAGTGACAGCAGGAGTGACAGCAGCAGTTACAGCGGCAGGGTCATGGCGCGGGCAGCTTCGGTCTGCTTCGCGCGGAAGGCTTCCAGCGCATTCGCCAGTGCCTCGTCCGTGGTGGCCAGCGTGGCGATGGCATGCAGCGCGGCATTCGCGGCCCCGGCCTCGCCGATGGCGAAGGTCGCCACCGGCACGCCCTTGGGCATCTGCACGATGGACAGCAGCGAATCCTCGCCGCGCAGGTACTTCGACGGCACCGGCACGCCGAACACCGGCACGATGGTCTTGGCGGCGATCATGCCCGGCAGGTGGGCGGCGCCCCCGGCCCCGGCGATGATGGCGCGGATGCCGCGCGCGCGGGCGGTCTCGGCATAGCGGAACATGTCGTCGGCCATGCGGTGGGCGGAGACGACCTGCGCTTCGAACGGGACGCCGAAGTCCTTCAGCATGGCGACGGCGTGCTGCATGACGTCCCAGTCGGAACTGCTGCCCATGACGACGCCGACGAGGGGGGTATTGGTTTGGCTCATGTCTATCCTATCGGGGTACCGGCAGAACCGGCTCCCCTCTCCCTTTGGGAGAGGGGATGGGGGTGAGGGTCGGCGCCAGCGCGTGGCGCCGCGGCGGCAAGATGCGCCTGCCCTCACCCCTGCCCCTCTCCCAGGGGGAGAGGGGAAATACGGTGGTGGTTACTTCAGCGCTTCGCCAGTCAGGCGCGTCAGCGCCTCGCGGTACTTCGCGGCGGTCTTCTCGATCACGTCTTCGGGCAACTTCGGCGCCGGCGCGGTCTTCGGCCAGGGTTTGCCGTCGATGCGCACGGCTTCGAGCCAGTCGCGCACGAACTGCTTGTCGAACGACGGCGGGTTCGTGCCGACCTCGTACGAATCGGCCGGCCAGAAGCGCGAGGAGTCGGCGGTCAGCACCTCGTCCATCAGCGTCAGCGTGCCATGCTCGTCGAGGCCGAACTCGAACTTCGTGTCGGCGATGATGATGCCGCGCGTGGCGGCGTATTCGGCGGCTTCCTTGTACAGGCGGATCGAGATGTCGCGCATCTTGTTGGCCAGTTCGGTGCCGATGCGCTGCTCGACCTCGGCGAACGAGATGTTCTCGTCGTGCTCGCCCATCTCGGCCTTGGCGGCCGGCGTGAAGATCGGCTCGGGCAGCTTCTGCGCATTCTGCAGGCCCGGCGGCAGCGCGATGCCGCACACCATGCCGGTGGCCTGGTAGTCCTTCCAGCCGCTGCCGGCGAGATAGCCGCGCACCACGGCTTCGACCAGGATCGGCTTCAGGCGCTTGACCACCACGGCGCGGCCCTCGACCTGCTCCACTTCATTCGCCGCCACCACGCTCTCGGCGGTCACGCCGGTCTCGTGGTTGGGGACGATGTGCGCCAGCTTCGTGAACCAGAAGTTCGCCATCTGGTTCAGCACGCGGCCCTTGTCGGGGATCGGCTCGCCCAGGATGACATCGAAGGCCGAAAGGCGGTCGGTCGTCACGATCAGCAGCTTGTCTTCGCCGACGGCGTAGTTGTTGCGGACCTTGCCTTTTCCGAGCAGCGGCAGCGAGGAGATGGAGGAATCGTAGAGGGCGTTGGACATGGTAAATACGATGGGTCGCGAGGACCGATTTGCTCCCCTCTCCCTTGAGGGAGAGGGGTTGGGGGTGAGGGGGGACGCGTCGTGGAGACGCTGTCGGGCAGATCACCGCCTGCCCTCACCCCCACCCCTCTCCCAGAGGGAGAGGGGAGATACGACAAAGGCTTACTGAACGACCTGCGCCAGCTTGCCCGACTTGTACTGCTGGGCGACGTCCACCAGCGTGACCGGCTTGATCTTGCTGGCCTGGCCTTCGCAGCCGAACGCCACGTAGCGCGCCTTGCACACCAGCTTGGCCGCTTCGCGGGCCGGCTTCAGGTATTCGCGCGGGTCGAACTTGCTCGGGTTCTCGGCGAAGAAGCGGCGGATCGCGCCGGTCATGGCCAGGCGGATGTCGGTGTCGATGTTGATCTTGCGCACGCCGAACTTGATGGCTTCCTGGATTTCCTCGACCGGCACGCCGTAGGTTTCCTTCATGTCGCCGCCGAACTTGCGGATCTCTTCCAGCAGTTCCTGCGGGACCGACGACGAGCCGTGCATCACCAGGTGGGTGTTGGGGATGCGGGCGTGGATTTCCTTGATGCGCGAGATGGCGAGGATGTCGCCGGTCGGCTTGCGCGTGAACTTGTAGGCGCCGTGCGAGGTGCCGATGGCGATGGCCAGCGCGTCGAGCTGGGTGGCCTTGACGAAGTCGGCGGCCTGCTCGGGGTCCGTCAGCAGCATCGAGTGGTCCAGCACGCCTTCGGCGCCGATGCCGTCT